>Ga0208411_1001233_pt1 | contig 17776 bp, 10 predicted proteins | sample ETN01SmetaG_4_FD_185793 | JGI IMG/M metagenome (GOLD analysis project Ga0208411, IMG submission 185793) | Marine microbial and viral communities from oxygen minimum zone, Eastern Pacific Ocean - ETNP2014F12-01SV261 (SPAdes) (version 2) | ecosystem: Environmental > Aquatic > Marine > Oceanic ... | reverse complement strand
TTTAGAAAACAAATTAAAGGATTCTTGGGTATTGGCTCAGCTCCAGAATTTTTAGAAAGATTAATGTGGAAAAAATTTACAAAAAAAATGAAGAATGAAACCATTAAAAAAAAAATATACAACTTAAAACATGGTGATTATGAATATCCAATTTCTTATCAACTAATAAAAGATGGAAGAAAAAATAAAGTATTAAATAAAAAAATAAATTCAAAAATCCAAGTCACCATGATACATGGGCGTAAAGACGAAGTAGTTCCAGTCATTTATTCAAGAAAAGTTTTGAGTTTATTTAGTAAAGCAAAAAAAAAATTGATCATTTTTAATAATGGTGACCACAGTCTTTCTAGTAAAAAAAATCTTAAAAAGATTATAACAGAATTAGACAAGATTGTTTCTAATGTAATTTAAACCTTCTACATAAGTTGGAAACTTTAATTTATAATCAAAAAAACTTTTCATTTTTTTATTGCTCACTTTTTTTGAATCTTTATAAAAACTTTTAAGCATCTCGCTGTCTATATCTTTAACCTCAATAATTTTTGGAATATCAACATTTAAAAGTTTAACGCCATACAATGTTATTTCTTCTACTGAAGAAGGTTTGTCGTCAGAAATATTATATATTTCCCCTGTTTTAAAATTTGATAAAGATTTGAATAAAACATTTACAATATCTTCAACATGAATTCTTGAGAAAAATTGATTTTTTTTATTAATTAAATTTACATTACCGGACTTTAATCTAACTAATATATTTTTTTGATTGGAATAAATTCCTGACAATCTAAATATTTGGAACGGTAATTTTGAATTTGCCATAAATGATATCCAAGATTTCTCGGCTGCAAGTCTATCTATTCCACTTGCAGACTTTGGATTTGTTTCACTTTCTTCATTTACCCATTCACCTTTATGATCACCATAAACACTAGTCGCTGACAAATATGTTAACCATTTAGGATTGCATTCTTTAATGACTTCTCCAAAATATTTAATAACTATATCTTTTCCATTAATTGGTGGTATTGAAATTAAAATATGATCTGAATTTTTAAGATTTTCAATCAATCTATTATCAAAAATTTCATCTTTAAATATAAAATTATTATATTTAATTTCGTTAAATTTTTTTGCTTTACTTTTTTCTCTTGTGGTTACCGATAGATTTATACTAAATTTTTCTGTATTTATTTTTTTTATAAAATTTTTTGCTACTTGACCAAATCCAAAGCAAAAAATATTTATTTTTTTCATTTTAACTTACTTCTTTTATGTGCAAATTAGCTGAAATTGGATTTTCCAATTTATTAATCATTTCTTTTGGACAAACTTGAAAGAAATTATTAATTTCATTTTCAAAATTACTAAGTATTTTTTTTGATAACATAGAATCTGTTTCTTTATAATGTTCTGTTATTAAATTTTTGAGATGACTAATCCAATATTTTGTCTCAGGTCTTTGCCATACTACAGTTTCTGAATTAACTCTTTTCTCAAATTCACCTTTTAAATCATAAATAAATGCCATACCACCGGTCATACCTGCTGCAAAATTATCTCCAGTTTTTCCTAGAATTACAATCGTACCTCCTGTCATATATTCACATCCATTGGAACCACATCCTTCAATAACTGAAATAGCTCCTGAATTTCTTACTGCAAATCTTTCGCCGGCTTGCCCAGCAGCAAAAAGTTTTCCTGATGTTGCTCCATATAAAACTGTATTTCCAATAATTGTATTTTCGCTTTCTATTAAATGACTTTCTTCAGGCAACTTAATTGAAATTGAGGCTCCCGATAAACTTTTACCAACATAATCATTTGCATCACCCTTGAGTAAAAGTTTTAAACCTTTGGTTCCAAAAGCTCCAAATGATTGCCCAGCCGATCCCTTAAACTTTAGAGATAAAAAATCCTCTTCTAGTTTATTATAACCATATTTTTTCAGTAAGTGATGAGATATTCTTGTGCCAACTGCTCTATGAGTATTTTTTATATTAAATTCTTTTTCAATTATATTAGTTTTTCCAATTTTATCTTGGATTTCAGTAAGTACTTCTTGATCCAAAGTATCTGGAACTTTATTAATATCTTTTTTATCACAATATCTTTTATGATTGCCAGGATCAGGAAGAATAAAAAGTGGATGTAAATCTAAATCATCTAAATTTGATGATCCAGTGCTGACTTGTTTTAATAAATCTGTTCTTCCAACAATATCATTTAATGTTTTAAAACCTAATTCGGATAATATTTCTCTTACTTCTTCAGCAATAAATGTGAACAAATTTACAACTTTTTCAGGAGTTCCACTAAATTTTTCTCTTAATTTTTGGTCTTGAGTGCAAACTCCAACTGGACAAGTATTAGAATGACATTGTCTAACCATAATACATCCCATAGCCACAAGAGCTGTCGTTGCTACACCATATTCTTCTGCTCCCATCATCGCTGCAATAACAACATCCCTTCCAGTTTTTATTCCGCCATCAGTTTTTAAGGTAACGCTGTCTCTTAAGTTGTTTAAAGTTAAAACTTGATTTACTTCTGTTAATCCCATTTCCCATGGAATGCCAACATACTTAACACTAGTTTGAGGTGTTGCTCCTGTTCCTCCATTGTGACCTGAAATTAATATTATATCTGCTTTAGCTTTGGCAACACCCGCTGCAATCGTTCCAATTCCTGATGAAGCAACTAACTTAACTCCTACTCTAGCTTTTGGGTTAACTTGTTTTAAGTCATAGATTAATTGAGCCAAGTCTTCTATAGAATAAATATCATGATGTGGAGGAGGGGATATTAGTGTAACTCCAGGTGTGGAATGTCTTAACCTGGCAATTTCAGATGTCACTTTAAAACCAGGTAACTGTCCTCCTTCCCCTGGTTTCGCTCCTTGAGCAATTTTAATTTCTATTTCATTACAATTGTTTAAATAATTAATTGTTACACCGAATCTTGCTGAAGCAATTTGTTTAACTCTCGAATTCGCACTATCTTTATTTTCCATTAAAACAAATCTTTTTTCATCTTCTCCTCCTTCTCCACTACAGGATGCCCCTTTAATTCTGTTCATTGCTATTGCTAAAGTTTCATGAGCTTCCTTAGATAATGCTCCATGAGACATGCTACCACTGCCAAATCTTTTTAATATTTCTGATACTGGCTCAACTGTTGAAATATCAACAGAAGATTTTAAATATCTCTTTCTAAAATCCATTAAGTCTCTTAAATGTATAGGTGGAAGATCATAAATTCCTTTCACATATTTTTTATAAGTATTATATGAATTGTTTGTTACTGCGTTTTGAAGCAAGTGAATTAATTTACCTTGGTATTGATGAACTTCTCCGTTTTCTCTATATTTATAAATTCCTCCAATAGGCAGTACACTATCATTATTCTGAAATGCTTCTTTGTGAATATTTTTTATTTTCTTTTCTATCCCATTCAGGCCAATGCCAGATATTTTTGAAGTTACTCCTTGAAAATATTCAGAAACTACTGTTCTGCTTAGTCCAACAGCTTCGAAGTTGCATCCTCCTCTATAGGAACTTAAAACAGATATTCCCATTTTAGACATGATTTTTAAAAGTCCAAAATTTACTGATTGAATATATCTTTTAATGCATTCTTCGTATCCAAACTTTCCAAAAAGTTTTTTTTCATATCTTTGATACAAACTGTCTAGAGCCAAATATGGATTAATAGTTGTTGCTCCAACTCCTAAAAGAGTCGCAAATGAATGTGTATCTAAAACTTCTCCTGTTTCAGCATTTATAGAAACATAACCTCTTAATTTTTTATCAATTAAATGTTTATTAATCGCTCCAACACATAAAAGCATTGGAATCGCTATTTTTTCTTCAGATATTTTTTTATCAGTTAATATTAATTGTGTTGTTCCTTGCCTTACAGCAATTTCAGATTCTTTCATAATACCATCTAAAGATTCTTTAAGAGTTTGATCGTGTGTGAAAGTACAGTCAATAGTCTTTGAATTCTTGCCAAAAAAACTTAAAAATTTTTCAAATTGTGAATTTGATAAAATAGGATTTGTCAAAACATAAATATTATCTTTAGTTAATTTATCAAAATTTAATATATTTCCTAAATTTCCAAATCTTGTTTTCAAACTCATAACTTTATTTTCTCTTAATGAATCTATTGGTGGATTTGTAACTTGACTAAAATTTTGTCTGAAGAAATGATATAATGGTCTATAACGATCCGATAAAACTGCAAGTGGAGTATCATCTCCCATAGATCCAACTGCTTCTTTAGCATCTTCTGCCATTGGATGAAGAATTAACTCAAGGTCTTCAATACTTACTCCAAAAGCATGTTGTCTTTTTCTTAGTGCAGATCCAGTAAAAATAAATTTTTCTTTATTAATTGAAATTTTTTTATCAAGATCAATAATTTGATTGTTAAAATGTTTATATTCTTTTGCTAAATAGTTTTTTATTTCAATATTATTAAAAACTTTTCCTTTGTTAATTCTTATTCCAATAATTTCTCCAGGACCTAATCTTCCTTTAGAAATAATTTTTTTCTCATCTAGTTTAATCATGCCTGTTTCAGATCCTGCAAAAAGCAAATTGTCTTTTGTTATAGTATATCTTAAGGGCCGCAGACCATTTCTATCATTGGCAACTATTACCCATTCATTATCAGTTGCTGCAATTGCGGCTGGTCCATCCCATGGTTCCATTGTGCTATTTAAAAAATTAAATAACCTTTGATGATCTCTTGGTAAAATTTTGCTTTTTTTGGACCAAGCATCTGGAATTAACATTAATTTTGCCAAAGGTGCAGGCTGTCCTGAAATATTTAACAATTCAAAAACATTGTCTAAAGCTGAAGAGTCTGAGGCTCCTGGTTGTATTACTGGTTTTAAATTTTCTATATTCTCAAACAATGAACTTTCTATTTCATCTTCATGAATTTTCATCCAATTACAATTGCCTCTAAAAGTATTTATTTCTCCATTATGAGCAATAGCTCTAAAAGGCTGTGCCAAATCCCAGCTTGGAAATGTATTTGTAGAAAATCTCTGATGGAAAATTGCATACCTTGATATAAATCTTTCATCATTTAAATCTGGATAGAAATCAGATAAAGCCTCTGCTAAAAACATGCCTTTATAAATTATTGATTTAGAACTTAAGGAACAAATATAAAACCCTTCTAAATTATTTTTTATAATGTCATTTTCAATTTTTCTTCTTATCTCATAAAGCTTTCTTTCTAATTTTTTATCGACAAAATTTTTATCATTATGTTTAAACAATACTTGGGTAATTTCAGGCCTGTTATTATTTGCTTTTTCGCCTAAAACTTTTGTATTTATTGGAACTTGTCTCCACCCATAAATTTTAAAATTGGATTTAGTAAGCTCTTTTTCAACTATAGTCTTACAATCTTCTTGAACGTTGAAATTGTCTCTTGGCAAGAAGATCATTCCAACACATATCTCAGAATTGTCATGCTTATGTCCTTTAGTTTCTATCTTTTCTACAAAAAAATCATAAGGAATTTCAATATGTATACCAGCACCATCTCCCGTTTTGCCATCAGCATCAACAGCTCCTCTGTGCCATACTGCTTTTAAAGCTTCAATTCCATATTCTACGATCTTTCTTGATTTTTTTCCTTCCGTAGATGCAACTAATCCAACGCCACATGCATCATGTTCCATATTTTTTGAATAAATATGATTTTTTTCTAAAAGTTCTAAATTCTTTTTATAATTTTTCATTATGCGACTTTTACTCTTTTATTTTCTATAAATTTTTTAATAGAAACTGCCGCATCTCTTCCGTCTTTAATAGCCCAAACTACTAATGAAGCGCCTCTTGCTATATCACCCGCAGCAAAGACACCAGGCAAATTAGTTTCCATTGTATCAAAATTTATTTTTAACGTTCCGTAGTCTGTGATTTTTAAATTTTTTGAATTAAACATTTCTGGAAGATTTTCTGGATCAAATCCCAAAGCTTTAATAACCATATTTGTTTTAATTTTAAATTCAGAGTTTTCTTGAACCTCTGGCTTTCTTCTTCCGCTATCATCAGGTTCGCCTAATTTAATTTTATCAACAATTATATTTTCAATTTTATTTTTTCCTAAAAATTCTCTTGGATTTGATAACCAAACAAATTCTACTCCCTCTTCTTCGGCATTAATAACTTCTCGTGCAGAGCCCGGCATATTTTTTTTATCTCTCCTGTAAAGACATTTAACCGATTTTGCATTTTGTCTTACCGCTGTTCTCACGCAATCCATCGCAGTATCACCACCACCAACCACAACTACATCTTTGCCTTCTGCGTTTAATGTGCCATTATCAAATAATTCTACTTTGTCGCCTAAACCTTTTTTATTTGATGCTGTTAGAAATTCCATTGCAGGAAAAATATTTTGTAAGTTACTTCCTAATATTTCCAATTTTTTTGCTTTATAAACTCCTGTTGCAATTAAAATTGCATCATGTTTTTCTCTTAATTGATCTAGTGTTGAATCTTTTCCAGCTTCAAAGTTTTGAATAAAATTTATTCCACCTGATTGTAATACTTTTATTCTCCTTTCAATTACATACTTTTCTAATTTAAAATTAGGAATTCCATAAATCAGCAATCCGCCAGGCCTATCATACCTATCGTATATTGTAATTTGATAACCATGTTTTCTTAATTGTTCTGCGCAAGCTAACCCAGCAGGACCTGCTCCTATTATGCCAATACTTTCTTTTTTTTCATTTATAACTTTAATTGGTTTTATCCAACCTTTGTTCCATGCATTTTCCGTAATGTATTTTTCTACAGATCCTATTGTTACTGTTCCATGACCAGATTGTTCTATTACACAATTACCTTCACATAATCTGTCTTGAGGACAGATTCTTCCGCACACTTCTGGCATATTATTTGTGCTTTGAGCTAATTCATAAGCTTCTTCCAACCTTCCTTCTGCGGTTAGTTTTAGCCAATCTGGAATATTATTACTTAAAGGACAATGAACTTGGCAAAAAGGAACTCCACACTGCGAACATCTGCTTGATTGCTCTACTGCTTTTTCATGAATGTATTCAGCATAAATTTCACTAAAATCATCTTTTCTAATTGAGACTTCCCTTTTAGTCGGGCTCTGTTGATCTATATCAGTAAATTTCAACATTTTATCTGGCATAACAAAAGCAACTTATATTAGCCTTTTATGTAATTGAAGCTAAACTAGGTCATAATATATGACCTTATTTTTAAAATAGTCAGTATTTTAAGGGTTTTTTGATTTAAATGCATAGCTGTCATGCATTTAATTTTATTAAGAATTAGACACAATTCTAAGTTATTTATAAGAAATCTAGATGATCTCTGATTTTTTTGAAATTTTATTGCTTTCCTTAATTCAGGGTGTTTCAGAATTTTTGCCTATAAGTTCTGCTGCACACTTAATTTTAGCATCTAATATTTATGAGTTCAAAAATCAATCCTTGTTGATTGATATTAGCTTACATTTAGGTTCTCTATTAGCAATATTATTTTATTTTAGAAATGAAATTTTCAATCTTAAAAATAATTTAAATTTATTTTATAAAATAATTGTTGCAACAATACCTTTAATAATAATAGGATATTTTTTATATTCTACGGGAATAATATATGAATTTAGAAATATAAAAGTTATTGTTTGGACTACTTTTGGCGGTGCAATTTTACTTCATATAGCAGATAGAAGAAAAATTTTTAATAATTTAGAAAATAATTTTAGCTTTAAGTCTGCTTTAATAATTGGTTTATTTCAAATTATAGCTTTAATACCTGGAACAAGTAGAGCAGGTATAACAATTACGGCTGGAAGACTGTTAGGATTTGACAGAACGGACTCTACAAAAATTTCATTTTATTTATCTATTCCTGCTTTGGCAGGAGCGAGTGCAATAGGAATAAAAGATTTATTAAAGGAAAATATTGAATTCAATTTTATTGTATTAGCTGGAATATTTTTATCATTTATTTTTTCATTAATAACTATTAAATACTTTTTAAAATTTATTAAGAAGTTTTCTTTTAAAATATTTGTTTTTTACAGGATAATATTATCTTTGATTTTATTATATATTATTTATTTTTAATTTTAGAATCATAAATTGGTAAAAGTTGAGAAAGTAAAACCGCAAAGAGAATTAAAGCACATCCAATTATATTATTTAAGTCTAAAATTTGATTTAAAATTATCCATGCCGCAATAGCAGCAAAAACTCCTTCTAAAGAAAATATAATTGCTGCAGGAGCAGAAGAAATATTTTTTTGAGCAAATATTTGCAAAGTAAATGCTACACCACCAGATAATATTCCGGCATAAATTATTGATACTGATTCATTTAATATATTTGGAATTGTTATTGTTTCAAAAAATACTGCAAAAACAAAAGAAAAAAATGAAACTACCAAAGCCTGCATGGCGCCAAAAAATAAGGGTAAATTAAAATTTTTAATAAAATTACCAATAAATATTATATGTAAAGCCCAAAAAAGAGCACATAATATTACCAATGAATCTCCTAATCTAACTGTAGCATCTGAAAAATCACTTAATAAATAAACTCCAACTATACAAAATAGAGCTGATAGCCAAATACTCCAATGTATCGACTTAGTATAAAAAAAAAAAAGAATAATTGGAACCATTGGAACGTAAAAAATTGTAAAAAAAGCTGCATTTGCAACATCCGTGTAAAGTAATGCAGTCTGCTGAAGATAAGTTCCTAAAAATAAGAATAAGCCCACCCAAAAAAGCATTTTATAAAATAACTGCTTATTATGATTTATTTCTTCACTGATTTTTTTTTTTTCAAATAATAATGCAAATGGAATTATCGATAAAAAACCAACAAAAAATCTTGTTGCATTAAAAGTTAAAGGGCCAATTTTATCCATTCCAGTATCTTGAGCAATAAAAGTTGTGCCCCATATAAAAGTACATAAAAAGGCAGTGAATAAAGACGTTGATTTAGACATGTTTTTAGACTGCTAACTTATATGCAAAATTTTTTCCAAGATTGTTTTTTATCTCATTGCAAAATTTTGCTCCTTCTGCGCCATCAATTATTCTATGGTCATATGATAAAGATAATGGAAGCATCACTCTTGTTTGAAACTTTCCATCAATTAATATTTGTTTTTTTGATGATCTACCAATTCCCAAAATTGCAACTTCTGGATAATTTATTATAGGAGTAAAAAAAGATCCGCCAATTCCTCCTAAGCTAGTAATGGTCATTGATCCACCAAAAAATTCCTTTTTATCTATTTTAAGATTTCTACATTTTTCGCTCAATATTTTTAATTCATTGTTAATTTTATTAATATTTTTTTTATCTGCATTTCTCATTTTAGGAACCATAAGACCATGAGGGGTATCTACTGCAATCCCTATATGAAAATATTTTTTAATTACAATTTTTCCATTTTCAATATCATCAATTGATGAATTAAAATTTGGAAATATTTTTAATGTTGCAACTAATGCTTTTATGATGAATGATAAAGGAGTAAATTTTTTTTTTTCTCCAGTAAAAGTATCTGTTATAGAATTTCTAAATTCTTCCATTTCGGTAATATCTGCTTCGTCATGATGAGTAACATGAGGAATAGTGGTCCATGAATTAACAAGATGAGGTGCTGCTATTTTTTTAACTCTTGGTATATCTCTAATTTCAACTTCTCCAAATTCTGAGTGACTGAATTCAATTTTATTTTTTTTTGTAAATTTTTCTTTTTCTAAATTTAATTCGTTAGCTATATAATTTTTAACATCATGTTCCGTTATTCGTCCTTTTCTTTCTGTACCTTTTATATCAGAAACATTTGCTCCTAATTCCCTTGCAAACTTTCTAACTTTTGGAGTTGCTAATATTTTTTTATCTTCTGTCATTTATTATAGTTTTGTAGGAATTGGTTTCTCTGGATCTATTTTATATTTTTTCATAGCATCCTTTGCATACTTTGAAGAAATTAATTGTTCCTTTGCCAGAACACTTAAAGTGTATGTTACAATGTGTTCTTTATCTACTTCAAAAAATTTCCTTAGATTTTTTCTTGTATCGCTTCTTCCATATCCATCAGTACCAAAAGAATAAAAACTTTTTGAGGTAAATGATCTTATTTGATCTGAATTTAATCGCATATAATCTGATGCGGCAACTACTGGTCCTTCTGTTGATGACAAACATTCTTCTATATATGTTTTTTTTGCTTCCTTATCAGGATTTAAAAGATTATATCTTTCGGTCTCTAAAGCTTCTTTCCTTAGTTCATTAAAACTCGTAACGCTCCAAACATTACTATCTATTTCATACTCATCTTGAAGAATTTCTGCTGCGGCAATCATTTCTCTTAAAATTGCTCCTGATCCAAGTAATTGAATCTTGGTTTTCTTAAATTTGTTATGTTCTTTAAATAAATACATTCCTTTTAATATTCCTTCTTCAACAGATTTATTTTTTGGCATTTCTGGATGAGAATAATTTTCATTCATAGTTGTAATATAATAAAAAATATTTTCTTGTTTTTCGTGCATTCTTCTTAGTCCTTCTCTAAAAATAGTTGCTAGTTCATATGCAAATGTAGGGTCGTACGATTTACAATTTGGAATAACTGAGGACATTATATGACTATGTCCATCTGCATGTTGTAGTCCTTCACCTGCAAGAGTTGTTCTGCCTGCAGTGGCTCCTATTAAAAAACCTCTGGTTTGATTATCTCCCGCTGCCCAAGCAAAATCACCTATTCTTTGAAAACCAAACATTGAATAAAACAAGTAAATTGGAATCATCGAAATGTCATGATTCGTATATGAAGTTCCGGCGGCAATCCAAGATGAAATCGCTCCTGCTTCTGTTAACCCTTCTTCCAAAACTTGTCCTTTTTTATCTTCTCTATATGAACTTAATTGTTCTGAATCTACAGGCTCATATTTTTGTCCTTCATGAGCATAAATACCAATTTTTTGAAAAAACCCTTCCATTCCAAAAGTTCTTGCTTCATCAGGAATAATTGGAACTAAACGAGGAGCAACATTTTTATCCCTTAATAAATTAGTCAACATTCTTACTAACACCATTGTTGTAGACATTTCTTTTTTTCCTGTAGATTCTTTCATTGTCTTAAATATGTCTTTAGAAGGAGTTTTAATTGGTTTAGCAAAAGAGGATCTTTCAGGTAAATTTCCACCTAATTTAAATCTACATTTCTTTAAATATTTTATTTCTGGAGAATTATCTGCTGGTTTATAATATTCAATATTTTTAACCTGTTCATCTGTTAGAGGAACATCAAATCTATCGCGATAGTATAACAAATCTTTTTCATCTAATTTTTTTTGTTGGTGAGTGGTGTTAATACTTTCCCCAGATTTACCCATTCCATAACCTTTAATTGTTTTTGCTAAAATTACAGTAGGTGTTCCAGTGTTTTGCATTGCTGAATGGTATGCCGCATAAACTTTATGTGGATCATGTCCACCTCTATTTAATTTCCATATATCTCTATCGGTCATTTGTGAAACAAGGTTTAATAATTCTGGATATTTACCAAAAAATTTTTCTCTCACGAAAGCTCCACCTTTAGCTTTAAATGCTTGGTATTCACCATCAACAGCTTCATTCATACGTTTAATTAATAGTCCCGATTTATCTTTTGCTAATAAAGAATCCCAATAAGAACCCCATATAACTTTAATTACATTCCAACCAGCCCCTCTAAATATCCCTTCTAATTCTTGAATAATTTTTCCATTACCTCTGACAGGACCATCTAGCCTCTGTAAATTACAATTAACAACAAAAATTAAATTATCTAATTTTTCTCTAGTAGCTAAACCAATCGCACCTAATGACTCTGGTTCATCTGTTTCTCCATCGCCTAAAAAACACCAAATTTTTCTTCCTTCATCTTTTAATAATCCTCTATTAATTAAATATTTAGTAAATCTTGCTTGATAAATTGACATGATTGGACCCAGCCCCATTGAAACGGTAGGAAACTGCCAAAACTTTGGCATCAACCAAGGATGTGGATAAGATGAAAGACCACCAGGATTAACTTCTTGTCTAAAGCTATCTAATTGTTTTGCTGTAATTCTTCCTTCTAAAAATGCTCTTGCGTACATTCCAGGTGCGCTGTGTCCTTGAAAGTAAATCAAATCTCCAGCAAATTTATTATTTTTTGCTCTCCAAAAATGATTCATCCCAACATCATAAAGTGTAGCTGCTGATGCAAACGTTCCTATATGACCACCTAGCTCTGGATTTTTTTTGTTTGCTCTAACCACCATGGCAGCTGCATTCCACCTAATTAATGATCTTATTTTTCTCTCAAGATTCTGATCTCCTGGAGATTTTTGTTCTTCTTCTGGTTTTATTGTGTTTATGTAAGGTGTATTCCTTGATAAAACTAAATCTGAACCTTCTTTATAAGAGTGTTCAATTAATTGTTTTATTAAAAATTGAGCTCTATTTTTACCATCATTATCAAGAACTGCAGAAAGAGATTCTAACCACTCTTTTGTTTCAACAGGATCTATATCTCCATCTCTTACTACTTCAATTTTTTCTTTATCATCTTTTTTAATTTTAGTTTTTTTCTCAACAATTTCCTTCTCTAAAACTAAAGTTTTTTCTGCCTCTTTGATAATTTTTTCAGTATCAACAGGTAATTTTTCTTCTACATTTTTTTTTGGTTTTTTTTCTGAACTTTTTATATCAGCTAATGTTACAAGCAAATCTCCTTTTGAAACTTTATCTCCTATCTTAACGTTTATTGAATCAACTTTTCCTTCCGATACTGATGGAACTTCAACGCTAGATTTGTCACTTTCTATTGTAACAACAGGATCATTTACTTTAATGCTGTCACCAACTTTTACTAATATTTCGATAACTTCAACTTTTTCAAAATCTCCAATATCAGGAACAAGTAGTTTTTGATTCATTATTTTAATCGGTTTATATACTTATAATTTAAGTATATTTGATATATTTTTACCACATTTAAAGCCTTTTTTGGACAAGCTTAAATGTCACTTATATGTAATGTTTACAATTATATTAAAGAAAATAATCAAATATAAAGACAAACGGGATTTTGATGCTCGGTATTGGATACAAAAAATATTATTAAGAAAAAGTTTAAAAAATTAATCTCTTTCAATACACATTGCAATTCCCATGCCACCGCCTATGCAAAGAGTTGCTAAGCCTTTTTTTGAATTTCTCTTAATCATTTCATGAATTAATGTAACTACAATTCTAGTTCCCGAAGCTCCAATTGGATGACCTAAAGCTATTGCTCCACCATTAACATTAATTTTTTCAATAGGTATTTTTAAATCTTTAATTACAGCAATACTTTGTGCTGCAAATGCCTCATTGGACTCAAACAAATCTAAATCATTAATATTCCATCCAGCTTTTTCTAAAGCTTTTTTTGAAGCTGGGATAGGACCTGATCCCATTAAAGCAGGATCTACTCCACATGTTGCCCATGATACTATTTTAGCAAGAGGCTCCAATCCTCTTCTATCAGACTCATCTCTTCTCATTAATAATACAGCGGCGGCACCATCATTAATACCAGATGAGTTACCTGCTGTTACCGTTCCATTTTCTTTAAATGCTGGTTTAAGATTTGATAAACTTTCAATTGTAACCTCTTTCCTTGGATGTTCGTCTTCTGATGGCTTATTAATTATTTCTTCTAAAAATTTTTTATTTTTTATTGCTTCTTGTGCTTTTAATTGAGAAGAGACTGCAAATGCATCTTGCTCTTGTCTTGAAATGTTCCATTTTTCAGCAACATTTTCCGCTGTAATTCCCATATGATAATTATTGTATGCATCAATTAGACCATCTTTTAACATCGTTTCTTCTTTTGAATTGGTCATGCTTTCTTGACCTCCGGCAATAACTATTTTTGCATCATCTAATAAAATTGATTGATATCCAGCAACAATAGATCTTAAACCAGACCCACATACTTGATTTATTACGTATCCAGTTTTTTCTTTGGGTATTCCAGCTCTAATTGCTGCTTGTCGTGCTGGGTTTTGCCCAGTGTCTCCAGTGAGAACTTGTCCCATAATAACTTCATCAACAAGCTTTGGTTCAACTTTTGACTCCTTTAAAATATTTTTTATAACAGATTCACCTAAATCATGAGCTTGATATTTGCTCCACATGCCTTTGTATTTTCCTATAGCTGTACGTAGAGCTGTTGTAAAAACAATATCTTTAGATTTTTTTGTCATGCAACTACAATAATTGTTAAATTGCAAAATTACATTAAAAAATATATGTGTTATAATAATACTAATGCTGCGCCTGTAGCTCAATTGGATAGAGCGCTTGGCTACGGACCAGGAGGTTCTGGGTTCAACTCCTAGCAGGCGCGCCAAAATATGAAATAAATATGAAAATATCTTTACAAAAATCCGTTATATATTTTTTTATATTAGTCTTAATAATACTAATAATAATTTCCTTGGTAATCTAAATAATGTCTAAGCAATTTGAACAAGTAAGCATTAAACCTGGTTTTATGAAACATAATGGTGGTTTGCTATTTAGAGAAATTTCAAAAAATGAATACGAATTTAAAACAACTATTGAAGAAAATAATTTAAATACAGCAGGAATTACTCATGGAGGTTATATTGCTTCAATTATAGATTCAGGCGCAGGTACTGCTGCGCATAGAGCTGCCGAGAACTCAATGTGTGTTACAATTTCTTTAGATATAAAATTTATTGGTGCTACTAAGTCAGGTGATGAAATTATTGGTTTTGTCAAAATTTTAAAACGGACTAAATCAATGGTATTTTTGATTTGTCATTTAAAAAATAATGAAAAAATTATTGCTTCTGCTTCTGGTATTTGGAAAATTCTTAGTAAGTAGGTTTTTTTTATATTTATGATAATAAACTTTTATAGAACAATTTTCGATTTGAGGTTAATAAAACTATAATTATTCATAATGAAATTTTTAGTTATTTTTTTTTTAGATATTTTTGATTTTTTTTATAGATTAAATTTAATAAATTTTTTAAAAAAAAATAATATACAAAAATTTAATACAATATTTGATATAGGTGCACATAAAGGAGAATCCATTAAATTTTTTAACAAATATTTTAAGGTAAATAAAATCTATTCATTTGAACCAAGCCCTATAAATTTTCAATATTTACAAAAGTATATTAAGAGGAAGAAATTTAAGTCATTAGTTATTTTGGAAAATATTGGACTCGGTATTAGATCTGAAAAAAAAATATTAAATCAAACCATTGAAAGCTCATCATCTACTTTTAATGAGATAAATTATGATTCAAAATATTTTAAAAAAAAAAAAAATTATTAAATTTTTTTTCCAATAAAGAATATACCTCTAAAATTGAAGTTAATATAATTAGTCTCAAAAATTATATTATTAATAATAAAATTGAAAAAATTGATTTACTTAAAATTGATACAGAAGGTTTTGAGTTTGATGTATTATCTGGTTTAGAAGAAGAAATAAAAAAAGTTAAATTTGTTTTTTTTGAACATCATTATGATGATATGTATAAAAAAAATTACAAATATTCCAATGTTAGCAGATTACTAAAAAAAAATAATTTTAAAATATTGCACAAAAATAAAATGCCTTTTAGAAAAACATTTGAATATCTGTGGTCTAATAATGAAAAAATTTAACTCAAATAATTCTTAAATATATTTAATAATTTAATTCTTTTAAATTTTTATATTGTTCTAAAACTTCTGGATTAGCTAGTGCTTCTTTATTTTTAATCACATTACCTTCTATTATATTTTTGACTGCTAATTCAACTATTTTTCCATTTTTAGTTCTAGGAATATCATTTACAGCAATAACTTTATCTGGAACATGTCTTGGGGAAGTATTTTTTCTTATTTGTTTTTTTATTTTAATTAATAACTTTTCATTAAGCTCATATTTAGAATTAAGTACTATAAATAGAATTATTCTAATATCATTATCCCAACTTTGTCCAACAACTATAGATTCTTTAATTTCCACAAACTTTTCTACCTCTCCATATATTTCAGCTGTTCCTATTCTTACCCCACCTGGATTAAGTGTAGTATCTGATCGTCCATAAATAATAAAGCCACCAGATTTTTTTCTTTCAACATAATCACCATGATGCCAAATGTTTGAGAACTTATTAAAATATGCATCTTTAAATTTGGCATTATGCTTATCATTCCAAAATTTTAATGGCATAGAAGGAAAGGGGTTTTTGCATACAAGCTCACCTTTAAGATTTTTTATAGATTTTCCTTTTTCATTAAAAACATCAACATCTAAACCCAGTCCTTTATTTTGAATTTCACCTGAAATTACTGGTTCAAATAAATTGCCTAATACAAAGCAAGAAACAATGTCGGTTCCTCCTGATATTGAAGACAAATGTACATCTTTTTTAATATCTTTGTAAATATATTCAAATCCATCTTTTGATAATGGAGATCCGGTAGAGCAAATTGTTTTTAATTTATTAAGTTTATATTTACTTTTAATTGAAATTTTTGATTTACGAAGGGCATCAATATATTTTGCACTTACACCAAATAAAGTAATTTTTTCTTTTTCTGCGATTTTAAATAATAAATCTTCTTTTTTATACATTGGAAAACCATCAAATAAAACTATTGAAGCTTTAGAAGCTAGAGCGCTAACTAACCAATTCCACATCATCCATCCACATGTAGTAAAATAAAACACATTATCATTTTCCTTGATATCGCAATGTAATTGATGCTCTTTTATATGTTGAAGCAAAACCCCTCCACTTCTATGGCAAATACATTTAGGTTTGCCAGTAGTTCCGCTAGAATAAAGTATTGATATAGGATGTTCAAAATCAAGTTTTGAAAATTTAATTTTCTCTGGTTTAATTTTGCTAAACTCTTTCCAATTATATATTTTAACTTTTTTAATTTCTAATTTATTTAATATATTTTTTTCGCCTGGATAGTTAACAATTACAACATGTTTGATTGATTTTATTTTCTGTAATATTTTAGGAAGTCTTTCTAATACATTAATTTCTTTTCCATTATAATAATATTTATCAACTATAAATAAAATTTTTGGCTTAATTTGTGAAAAACGTTCTATTACACCATTAGTGCCAAAATCTGGAGAACATGAAGACCAAATAGCTCCCAAAGAAGAAGTTGCAAAAAATGCCTCTACTGTTTCAATAAAATTTGGCAAATAAACTGCAACTCTATCATTTTTTTTTAACTTTATTTTATTAAAAAATTTAATAATTTTACTTACATTATTATTTAATTCTAACCAATTACGTTCCTCTCTAAAACCATTTTCACTTATAAATGTAAGTGCTTTGTTTTTATTGTTTTTTGCAATTAAATTTTCTGCAAAATTTAACTTAGATTTAGGTAAAAAAATATTTTTGTAAAATATTTTTGAAACTATTAATTTTGTATTACTCTTAGTCCCTTTAATCTTACAATAATCCCAAATAGAATTCCAAAATTTTCCAGAGTTTTTAATACTCCAATTTAAAATTTTATTATAATTATGATCTAATTTTAAATTAAATTTTTTTGAAATGAATTTCTCATAGGCATACAAATTAGAATTTGTTTTTTTGTTTTTAGAAGCTTCCCACAATTTTTTGCTCATAATTTTATCTAAAAAAATTATTGTAGAATTAATTT
>Ga0208411_1001230_pt1 | contig 17784 bp, 11 predicted proteins | sample ETN01SmetaG_4_FD_185793 | JGI IMG/M metagenome (GOLD analysis project Ga0208411, IMG submission 185793) | Marine microbial and viral communities from oxygen minimum zone, Eastern Pacific Ocean - ETNP2014F12-01SV261 (SPAdes) (version 2) | ecosystem: Environmental > Aquatic > Marine > Oceanic ... | reverse complement strand
CAGCCGTAATTCTGACCGGCTGTGCAGGGCCAATGAACAATACTGAAAAAGGGGCCGCAACCGGTGCCGTACTCGGAGGACTTACTGGAGCCATTATCGGCCACCAAAAAGGACGTGGTGCTGAAGGTGCCGCTATCGGTGCTATCGGTGGCGGTCTTCTGGGAGGAGCCGTTGGCAACGCAAAGGACAAAAAGGCTGGCAACAAGTAAGCCCCTTTATTTAATCAATTCAAGCCGCCCCAACCGGGCGGCTTTTTTGTTGCCCTGCCGGAATTACTTAAGAAGCCTCAGGACAAGTTTTTTCACGGTTCCCTTAAATTTCTGATCGGCCGGATAATTTCCCACCGCACCATTGCGGTCCTCACCCACCTCCAAACCATCCAGAGGCATATCAAGCATTGGCCCAGGGGTCTTTCCTTCGATTACGACCTTATCATCCACCTTCAATGTCACGGTGCCGTTCGTTTGTAATTCAACAAACACTTTCACTGCAGATTTCGGAAGAGGCTTTTCAACAATTAGGGAAGTCAGCTTGCCTCCGTGCCGGGCAGCAAAAGCAAGCTGCCCTTTCCACACGTGCAATACCCACCCATGATTGGTTCCGCCCTGGGCCACAATCACCCCATCATTGCCTTTTGTTTCCACGGTTGCGGTAACGGTAAACCCACGCTTACGGACCATGGGAGCTTCGGCTTGCGGTAAATGATCACCCTGCTTGAGGGTAAAGTTTTTCTTCTTCGAAAACTTGATCTTCTTGGCTCCCCAAGGCCACGGCTTGGCCAAAGCCTCTTTGGCCCACGCTTCCCAGCGATCGGCCATTTCGCTCATCCGAGTCGTTTCTTTTTCAGCCAAATTATTCAATTCAGTACGGTCAGCCTCAATATCATACAACTCCCATGGACTATTCGCTCCTTTGGCCACCAGCTTCCATTTCCCTTCACGCATGGCACGGTTGCCTTCGTGCTCCCAAAAGATTGGCTTTCTCCGTCCAATATCTTTGCCATTAAAAGCCGGAGCCAAGGAAGTGCCCTGCATCGGCACAATCGCTACACCCCCGGCTCTGGCAGGATACTTGGCCTTCCCCAAATCCACACAGGTGGCCATCAGATCAATCAAGTGGCCCGGTTGGCTTTCAAGTTTTCCATGCCGACCCTTGTCGATCCCCTTGGGCCAGTGGGCAATCAATGGAGAACTGATTCCGCCTTCATGCACCCAGTGCTTGTATTCGCGGAAAGGCGTATTGCTGGCATTGGCCCAGGAAAGCCCGTAGCCGTGATAGGTGTCTGGACCTCCAGTCATGACTTCGGTGCCCTGCTTCATCACGCGCCCATCACGGGTGCGTCTGGGAATCATATCAAACTGCAAGTCACCCTTGCCCATAGGCTTGAGATCATCCGGATCCTTGTCACGATACTGAATGCCGTTGCGGCGGCCCATACCTTCGGCACACCCCCCGTTGTCAGCAAGGAACAGAATGAGCGTGTTGTCGTACTCCCCGGTTTCTTTTAGGGCATTCACCACGCGCCCCATGCCCTGATCCATCGTATCGACCATGGCAGCGTAGGTTTCCATGAGACGAATCTCCCACTGCTTATTCTTTGCCTCTGCCCATGCGGGTGCTGACCGGTCACGCGGTGTGATTTTCCATTTGGGATCAATAAGCCCCATCTTCAGTTGCCGCTCATACCGCGCCTTACGTACCTCATCCCAGCCCGCGTCATATTTGCCCTTATATCTGGCAATATCCTTATCCTTGGCATGCATCGGCCAATGAGGCGCGGTGTATGCCACGTACATAAAGAAAGGTTCATCGCCCTGATGTTCCTTGATGTAGCGCACCGCATGGTCACTGATCGCGTCAGTATAATAAAATTCATCAGTCTGATATCCTTTATCGGTCAGCGGGGAAACTTGTGTGTTTTCGCGCGTAAGAGAATTGGGATCAAAGAAACTCCCCGCACCATGGATGGTCCCATAAAAGCGGTCGAACCCCCGTTGACGTGGCCAATTGTACTTGGGCCCTTCGGGTTTCACGTGCGGCGTCACGTGCCATTTGCCGGCCATGTAGGTGGCGTAACCGGCCCTCTTCATCACTTCGGCAATCGTGCGCACGTTTTTACCCAGGTCGCCCTTGAAGCCAGGCAGGTTCTGGTTACTCATCATCCAGCCGATCCCGGCCTGGTGCGCGTACACTCCTGATAAAAGTGTGGCGCGAGTAGGACAACAGCGTCCGGTATTATAGAACTGGGTAAACCGTACCCCCTCCTCAGCCAACGCGTTCAGGTTGGGGGTATTAATCTCACCACCATAACAACCGATATCGCTCCAACCCATGTCATCAGCCATGGCAATGATAATATTGGGCCGTGGAGCTGCGATTGCAGTTAGTGCCCGAGTCATCAGACACAGGCCCAGTAGAATAAGGAGGAAACGCTTCACGAAGACACTTTGCCCAAGGAAAGGAAGAGATTCAAGCCGCATTGAGCTGGCCAAAAAAACAAAAAAAGCGTAGATTGAAAACGAACCATGAAGGTGCGTATTGAATATTGCGCGGCTTGAAACTATGAGCCGCAGGCCGTCAGTTTGGCGGACCGATTGCTGAAGCTGAAGCAGCGCATTGCCTCATTGGAACTGATTCCCAGTTCCGGCGGTGTGTTTGAAGTCACAGCAAATGATAAGCTGGTATATTCCAAGCGGGCTACCGGAGAATTCCCGAAGCCTGAAGCAATACTGCAGTCCATCCGCGGACTGTAGAATAAAATCTTTTGCCTTTAGGCCCGCAATCAGCGGGCAAAACACAATCCGGAGAGTTGAGGGTGCCTGGTGGCCCCCGCGGTCTTCAAAACCGTTGTCGGTCCGTGACCGGGCCGAGGTAGGTTCGATTCCTACCCTCTCCGCCAATTCCCCCATCCCATTATGAGTGACCCCATACGTCTCACCCAATACAGCCATGGCGCCGGTTGCGGATGTAAAATTTCCCCCAAGATCCTGGAGGAAATTCTTAGTCAGGCAGGCAAGGCAACCCCGCACGCACAGTTACTTGTTGGCAATGATTCCAAGGATGACGCGGCAGTATATGATCTGGGCAACGGAGAAGCGGTGATCAGCACGACCGACTTCTTTATGCCGATTGTCGATGACCCGTTTGACTTCGGCCAAATTGCCTCGGTCAACGCCATCAGTGATATTTATGCCATGGGCGGAACCCCTCTTATGGCCATTGCCATTCTGGGTTGGCCCCTGGAAAAACTCCCGCCCGCCGTAGCCGCAAAGGTGCTGGAAGGTGCCCGAACTGCCTGTGCACGAGCCAATATCCCCTTGGCCGGCGGGCATAGTATCGATGCGCCTGAACCCATCTTTGGCTTGGCGGTAACCGGACAGGTTCCCATTAACCAACTTAAACGTAATGACGCAGCGGTTGCCGGCTGTGAACTCTTTCTCACTAAACCGCTCGGAGTCGGCCTGGTTGCCACGGCTCAAAAGCGAGGGATCGCAGAGGAAGCTGATGTGAATGGTGCCGTGGAACAAATGACCACGCTCAACCAGATCGGCAGCCAGCTAAGCGAACTGGAGGAAGTAAAAGCCCTGACTGATGTAACCGGTTTTGGACTCTTGGGCCATCTTACTGAGCTATGTGAAGGTAGTGGCGTAAGTGCCACAATCGATAGCACCAAGGTGCCTCGCCTCCCCAATACCGATCATTATATTGCCCAGGACTGTTCTCCCGGAGGCACCGACCGAAACTTTGAAAGCTACGGCCATAATATCAGCCCGCTTACCGACTCACAACGCGCACTCCTCTGCGATCCGCAAACCAGTGGCGGACTGCTGGTCGCCGTAACGCCCGAAGGCTTGGAGGCATTCGGTAAAGCGACTGCTGAACTAAACCTGGAATCCTTTGGTCACCTCACTGAAACCACTCAACCCCTCATCACCGTAAACTAATGCCCAAGGCAAAATCCAACCTGCGTTCCATCCCCGGCGTTGACACATTACTTGAAGCGGTTGGCGATTGCCCGCTGCCACACGCACTGGTGGTGGCCTCGATACGCGATGAACTGAAAATCTTGCGTAAAGGTAAAGAGATTCCCGAACCGAAGAAAATTATCGAACAGGTCAACCAAAGGCTAAAGGATCTGGAACTTTCACGTCTGCAACCGGTTATTAATGGGACAGGGATACTCATCCATACCAACCTGGGGCGATCCCCTCTTTCACCCGTAACCGAAGGAGGATACACCAATCTCGAGATTGATCTGGCCAGCGGCCGGCGAGGCAACCGTGCTGGATACCTGGAAGAATGTCTGACTGAACTGTGTGGCGCAGAAGCGGCCATGGTAACCAATAATTGCGCAGCAGCCTTGGTTCTCATTCTGCGCCACCTGACTGCAGAAAAAAAGGAAGTGGTCATTTCCCGGGGGGAACTCGTGCAGATCGGAGGCGACTATCGTATCCCGGATATCCTCGAGAGCACCGACGCACAATTAAAGGAAATTGGAACCACCAACCGAACCAATCTGGAAGACTACAACAAAGCCATCAGCAAAGACACGGCACTGGTACTAAAGGTGCACCGCAGCAACTTTTTTATGGAAGGTTTTGTCGGTAGCCCTGATCGCCATGAACTGGCCGCTTTAGCCCGTAAGAAAAGGGTCCCTTTTGTGGAAGACGTGGGCAGCGGAGTTTTCCTTCCCACCGAAAGCTGGGCCAATGGCCACCATGAACCCACCCCCAAAGAGGTAATAAAAAACGGCGCAGATCTCGTGTGCTTCAGCGGAGATAAAATGCTGGGCGGCCCGCAAGCAGGTATTATCGCCGGCAAAGCCAGATACGTGAAGGCCCTCAAACAACATCCTTTCTTCAGGGCATTACGTTGCGACAAATTAATCCTGAACACACTACAGAAAACAGTCGAAGCTTATTTGCACAACAAGACTGATGAACTCCCTCTGCATCAATGTCTTAATACGAACCTAAAACAACTCAAAAGACGGGCAACCCGTCTTGAGAAGGGGCTAGCTAAACTCCCCCTTGCAGTCAACCTTGCCGAAAGCCAATCGCAAATAGGGGGAGGCTCATTACCTCAGGCCACCTTACCCAGTATCGCCCTTGATCTCTTACCGACAGAAATAAGCCTCAAAGATTTTGCCGCCAACCTCCGACAGGCTTCCACTCCGGTCATCGGCGTCATCTGTGGCGGCCGATTCCGACTGGACTTGAGAACCATATTCCCTGAACAGGAAAAACCGCTCCTCAAATCGATTGTTCAAGCCTTGGAAACCTCATGAAACCCTTACCCGTAATCCTAATTCTATTAACCGCGGCAAACATTATTGCCGCAGAGAAAAAGATTATTCGTGATACAGACCGGTTCGAACTTGTCTACACCATGAAGTTGCCTGAGTTAAACGCTTCAGGAAAATTATGGATCCCCTTGGCTCGAACCGATCCTTACCAGCGTTTTGAAACACTCTCCATTTCCTCCCCCATCCCCTGGCATAAGACGCGAGACAAAATCCATCATAATGAAATTTTAGTCCTCCACCCTGACCAGACAGCCAGTGGACAGCAAATCACGATTCGCTACCTGGTAACGCGAAAGGAAAAGAGTGCCCATACTGAAACGGGCAATCCCAAAAAACATCTTAAGGCGGAGAAACTGGTGCCCATCAATGCGCGTTTCATTCAAATGGCAAAAAAGATCACCGCCACATCAGCCAATGACCTGGATAAAGGTAAAGCGATATACAAGCACGTACTTGAACACATGCGATATGACAAGAGCGGCAAGGGTTGGGGACGCGGAGATGCGCTTTATGCCTGTGATTCGCACACCGGTAACTGCACAGATTTTCACGCCTACTTCATTGGGCTATGCCGGGCAGCCAACATACCCGCCCGGTTTGCCATCGGCTTCACCATTCCGGCCAATATAACTTCCGGGAATATTGGCGGCTATCACTGCTGGGCGGAATTTTATGCGCAAGACAAGTGGGTGCCGGTGGATATCAGTGAAGCTGATAAACACCCTGAACTGGCCGCCTACTATTTTGGCCATCATCCGGCCAACCGACTGGAATTGAGCCGCGGCCGGGATATCCTCCCCAAGCCCTCACCCAAAGCCGGGCCGTTTAATTACCTTTTCGGCCCTCACCTGGAAGTCGCCGGCAAGGCCGTGCCTCTCAAGGCAACTTACGAGTTCAAGCGGTTGCCTCTCAAAAATTAATGGAACCACACCATGCCATCCTCGCAACGGCAGGCCACATTGATCATGGCAAAAGTGCGCTGGTTAAAGCCCTGACAGGCTATGACCCTGACCGGTTGCCTGAGGAGAAACAGCGAGGCATCACCATCGATCTGGGCTTTGCGCATCTGGAATTACCAGAACACAGCCTCGGTATCGTGGATGTTCCGGGTCATCAGGATTTTGTCAAAAACATGGTGGCCGGCGTGGGAGCAGTGGATCTGGCTCTTCTGGTTGTGGCCGCTGATGATGGTTGGATGCCCCAGACCGAGGAACACCTGCAAATCCTCACCTATCTGGGTGCCTGCCGGGGAGTGGTGGCCCTGACAAAGTCTGATCTTGTGGAGGATTGCTCCGAGCGTATTTCAGAAATCCGAAAGCAACTGGCCAATAGCCCTTTAGCCGAGATCCCCATCATCCCGACCAGCGCCCATCATGGGGAGGGGCTGGAGGAATTAAAGGAAGCCCTCACTCAAGCTGCCCAATCCATGCCTGTCCACACCGATTGCGGCCAACCCCGACTGGCAGTGGACCGGGTGTTTTCCCTGCAGGGCATCGGGACCATTGCAACAGGCACCCTGACTGGAGGCACGATCAGGCAAGGCCAATCGGTTGAAGCATACCCGCCGGGAAAAACTTCACGGATCCGTTCGGTGCAATCGCATAACCAGGGTAAAAACCTCGCCCTACCGGGCACCCGCACAGCCTTAAGCCTCTCTGAACTCACCCGCGAAGAATTACCCCGGGGAGCTACCCTTACGCTGCGGGAACTCGCCGGCACAACCCAGACCATTGATGTGTATCTGGAACGTTCACCCCGCCTACCGACTGACTGTACTCCCCTGCGTAATGACACCCGCGTTCGCATTCACCACGGCAGCGGCCACTGGCCCGCCCGACTGGTCTTAACAGAAGGTAAGATTCTGGAACCGGGAGAAAAACGACTGGCCCAATTACGCATGGAACAACCGGCCTGCATTTGGCCCGGAGACCGAATCGTGATTCGTAACTGGCCAGAAAGTGCCACTTTAGCTGGCGGCCGCGTGCTGGATGCCCTTGCAAAAAGCAAAAACCTGAGAACCGCATCTCAAAGTGCGTTCCTCAATCAGCGGGCAGAACACCCCACCAGTTTAGCTGCGTGGATTGAATCTGAACTCAACCGGGACAGACTCGCAGAGAGATCCAAAATCCTCAGGCCCTCCCATTTTATTCCCGATGAAATCGATAAAGCCATCGAGACCATGGTTGCATCCAAATCAGTGATCGCAGCAGGCCAATGGATCGTTAAGACAGATAACTGGAATACCCTGCGTGAAACCTGCGCCGAAAAAATATACAAGGAGCATGAGGAACACCCCGAGCGCCCGGGTCTCTCACTGGAACAATTGCGTCCGTTAGCCGAGGACGCCTTTGGGGAGCATCCTATCTTTGAAGAACTGATCAGGGACCTGGAAACAAACGGCTTTAAACGGCATCAAACCCATATTGCCAGCGGCAACCACAAGCCGGCTTTACCGGCGCATCTACGCGATTCAGGCGAACGGATTCGCAAAGCCCTGCAGGGAGACGATCCTCCAGCCCGAAAAAACTTTGACGGCAGCCCCACCGGACGCTCAGCCCTGCAGTTTCTTATTGATACAGGTGAAGTCATTGACGTGGGACCGGAACTGGCCATGGGTGCAGCCCAATACAACCGGTTAAAACTGGTGGTCAAACAACACCTGCGCAAACACGGCCAAGCCACCGCGAGCGAACTGCGTAAGGCTATGGAAACCACGCGCCGGATTTTAATTCCGGTTTTGGAAAAAATGGATCGCGACGGCCTGACAGCCCGACGCGGCGATGTGCGCGTATTACGTAAGGAAGATTAGAGAACTAACGGTAATCTTTCCCGTTAAGACTATTGACCACACTCTTTTGCCAGGCAGCCAGTTCACCCTTAAGGCGGGTGAGCACCTCAGGTTGGGCGGCAGCCAGATCGGTTTTTTCCTGCACATCCTTCTTTAAGTTATAGAGACGGTAGGCTGGGTTGGCACCTTCCTTATTGGCTACCCGGTGCAGTTTCCAGTCGCCATTAATCCAGGCTGAAGGTCCGGGGAATTTATCCAGCGGATACTTTTTATCTACAAAGCCAGCCTTGGGCGCTGGCGCCTGATTGCCAGCTACTTGCTCAGCACGCAAGGCTTCGAGCATTTTATGGGCATGCATCCCACGGCCACCTGCCGGATAATGCCAAAATCCCATGGGTTTTTTGCGGACGAAAGTTTTACTCTGAATGAGAGGCGCTAAGCTTACTCCGTCCAGTAACGGTTGATTGGCTGGCTGCTTGATTCCGGCCAGTTCCAGGATGGTGGGATATATATCTACGGTATTAGCCGGTACATTTGTAATGCGGTGCTTCTTGATGATGTTCGGCCACTCGATGATACCGGGCACACGGATACCTCCTTCAAGCAACTTACCTTTTTTTCCTGAAAGACCGGCCATGGAGTTGGGTTTGAGGCCGCCATTATCGCTGCAATACCAGAGGATGGTGTTGTCGGCCACTCCCAGCTTACGAATCCCTTCACGTAACTGGCCCATGGCGGCGTCCATACCGGTGATCTCCGCATAGAAATTGGCGTACGCCTTGGTTTCGCCTTCATACATCTTGAGGAATTTATCCGTACCAATATGCGGGCTGTGCGGGTTGCCAAACCAGATGACTGACAGGAAGGGTTTATCCTTAACCTTGGCCATCCATTTTAGGGCCAAGTCCACGGTGATGGCTGAGCTTTCGCCCTTGGTTTCAATCACCTTACCGTTATGACTGAAGAGAGGGCTATTTTCATAAAAGTTGGGGGCTGAGGCCCATTCATCAAAACCGTTTTTGCCCGGGGCCACTTCACTATCTGCACGTACTGAACCCAGGTGCCATTTACCGAAATGGCTGGTGGTGTAACCGGCACTCTTCAGGGCTTCAGCAATGGTGATCTCGTGCTTGCGCAGGGTGTGACCCCATTGGAAACAACCCATGCGATTGGGGTGACGGCCGGTGAGCACACTGGCGCGGGTGGGCGAACAGACCGGAGCGGCTGCATAGAAACGGTCAAAGCGCAGGCCAGTTTTGGCCATTTCATCAAAGACAGGAGTCTTGAGGACTTTATGGCCCATATAACCCATGTCACCCCAGCCCTGATCATCAGCCATGGCGAGAATGATATTAGGACGCTTATCTGCCGCCTGAATGGTGCAGATTACGACGACGGTTAGGAGCAAAAAAAGTGCGTGGCATTTCATATTTATTTCTTATCCTGAATTTTCAGTTTTTCAAACTTGGCTACTTTCACAGCCTTAATATTTCCGTCTGAACCATCCTTGCCGGTGGTGCCATCCGCGCAATAGAGGCTTTTATTATTAGGCCCGCGCAGGACACCGTACCCGCAATTGAAATTATACTTCCCCACCATCTTGAAGTCGGGTGTGGTTTTTAAGAGCACACTGCCATAGCACCCGAACCACCAGTGGCCCTGGGCAAAGGCCGCATTCTGGATGCCCAACCGCGTCCAGCCGCTTTTAATCACGTGCCGTTTCTTGAAATTAAAGTCCTTGTCATATTCATACACGTAATTTTCCTGCACGCCTTCAGGCAAACCGCCCACCACAATAAAGCGGCCATTCTTTTGGGCAATACCCCCTGCCCCATGCTTGACCTCCGGCACCGGATACTTGGCCAAACATTCCAGATCCGTGGAGTTATACACGTAGACCCAGTTATCGGACTTACCCTCAGGATTATTGAAGGCACCAAAATTGACCGCACAATAGATTTTGCCACCCGCAAAACAGACATCCCCGTGATGATCGGGCACTTCAACCTTCTTCATTACCTTACCCTTGGTATCGGTCTTGACCAGTGCGCGCGTGAAGCTCCAGAAGAAATTACCGTTAGTCCCACGGCACACTCCCTGTAAATGCCCGGCATATTTGCCCTCGCACACGACTGCTTCAGGCGATTGTTTGGCCTTGGCTTGATTGGCGCCGGGTTTCTGGTACTGGGACAAATCAAAGATCGTGCGCGTGCCCTTCATCTTATCGAGCTGCTTCTGCAGCTGCGCATAAATGATGCGGGTCTTCGCATCCAGTTCACCGGGGCTGACCGGGCTCTTTTCCAGTACGTCCTGATACACGTTGTATAACTTGCCATCAGGATAGAGTTTCCAGTCTGCACTGCGGGCAAATTCCTGCCCCTTGGGTCCGCCGTTACGGGCATACCAGCAGTAACTCACTTGCCGCGCCGGGCTTCCTCCCTTGAGGTGCCCCAGGAAACTCATCCCATCAATCTGGTGAGCCACCCTGGCTTCACCCACTTGGGCAATAGTAGGTAGAATATCGCTGAAATTCACAATCGCGCGCGTGGTTTGGCCTGCCTTGATGGTGCCGGGCCAACGGGCAATAAAAGGCACGTGGTTACCCGCATCAGGCATGCTCCCCTTGCCTCCCTGGATCACCCGCCCATTCATCACACCAGTCACACTGGTGGCCGTGCCATTGTCGCCGGTAAAGATAATGAGTGTTTTTTCAGTAAGCCCCTCTTCCTCCACCTTGGCCACGATCTTGCCGATGATCTTGTCGACATACGCCACCATCTCGCGGAAGTACTTCGGATGTTTCTGGGTTTGGCCGCCTCCCTCCCAACCCTTGCTCTTGGGATCCCAGTCCTTGGAATCAGGCGTCGGCTCAAAAGGCCAGTGAGGCAGGATCATGGGGTAGTAACCAAAGAAGGGGCGGTCCTTGTTGCGCTCAATAAAACTACACAGATAATCACTGGCGATATCCGGACCATACTTGCCGGGGTAATCGATCTCCTTGCCATTCACTTCCATTCCGGGGCTGGCATAACGCGCAGGCCGACGGGTGAGTTGCCAAAGGCAGTATTCATCAAAACCAAAATTGCCGGGGCCATCAAAGCCGCCCAATAGCTGCCATTTGCCCACGATACAGGTCTTGTAACCGGCACCCTTCATCACGTGACCAAAGGTTTTGGCCTTGGGATCGAGCAAACCAAATTTCACGTAGTTTCTCTGGTTGTAGATGCCGGTCATAATTTGCACGCGTGAAGGCGTGCAGATGGGCTGGGAATAGCCGTGGTCAAAACGCATCCCCTGATCGGCAAACTTATCGATATGGGGTGTGGAATAATGATCCTTCTGGGGCGAGCTGACCTTGGGATAATTGTACCTGGCAATCAGGTCGCGGTAGGCACTCACACATTCCCAACCCATGTCATCAGCCATAATGACAATGACATTGGGTTTATCGGCAAAAAGCGGCAGGGCCATCAGGCCCGCTAAGAGGAACAGGATTTGTTTCATTATTTGATATTAGGGTAATTGAGTTTGGTAAAAGCCGCCCGCAAAGCTGTCTGTGCCTTAAGCTGGGTGCCAGCCGCATTTTTGATCGGATTTTTCTCCATGGCATCCTTGGCCACATCATAAAGCTGACCATTGTTATAGAGCTTATAGCGCTGGGTACGCACCCACGCCGTGCCTCCTTTTCTCTCAGAAAAAGCGAAGGATCTCACTTTCCATTTGCTGCCTGAGAGCCCAAATAATTTGGGTGCAAAACTAATCCCGTCGATCTTATGGCCGACTTTCCCTACCCCAAGCTCCGCCAAAGTCGGTAGCCAGTCACTGAAATCCACGAGATTATCATTTGAAGTGCCCGCCTTGATCCGGCCGGGCCAATTAGCAATCAAGGGAACATTGGTGCCGATATTGAGCAGCGTGCCCTTGCCGCCGGGCACACGCTTGCCGTTGCGGATGGAATAGACCTCTTCATACTCATACTTGCGGCCCTCAATGTGACGCAGCTTGGAACGTTTAGCGGTCCCATTATCACCCGTAAAAAGGATAATGGTACTTTTTCGCAAGCCAAGCTGGTCAATCTTAGCCACGAGTTTGCCGATCATATCGTCCATACTCTCAACCATCTCGCCATAATTCATCCAGCGATCTTTCCCCGGCACATAAGGCACCTGCTTAGGGATGTCATCAGTCACATCATGAGCCAGTGCCATGGAGTAATAGGCAAAGAAGGGTTTTTTGGCCTCACTACTTTTCTCCATGAATCGCCCGAGAAAATCCACGTATAAGTCAGGCCCATACTTGCCTTTGGTATCGGTGCGCAAGCGACCATCCTCATAGATCATGGGCTCGTGAAACCGCGCGCCCTCATGCCAACCAAAGACACTCCACTCATCAAACCCCATGCGCGCAGGCTGTTCGGTGTCCTTTTTCATCAGGCACAACTGCCACTTGCCGGCGATGGCCGTGGCGTAACCAGCCTTTTTAAGCACTTGAGCCACGGTATTCTTCTCTTCAATTTTAGGAAAACTGCCCCAGCCGGATTTCAGTCGGAATGGGTATTTACCGGTCATCAAACAAATCCGAGTGGGATGGCACACCGGCATACTGAAACAATAATCCAGACGCATACCGCCCTTGGCCAGCATGTCGATATGAGGCGTCTTCCAGCGCTCGCCACCATAGGCCCCGATGGGTTCACATCCCACATCATCAGCCATGATCAGCACGATGTTTGGCTGTAACACGACTTTGGGTTCCACTTTGGCCCCCAACAAAATTGCGCAGGTAAGAAATAAAAACAGTGTGAACTTCATTATAATTTATCGGGAATTGCCTGGATGAAATCATCAGACGGAAAAGCCGTTTTCACCACCGCCAACACCTCGGTACGCTGCTTGATAAAGGAGGTGTAACTGGTGGTTTGTCCATCAAGATACATCGCCCACTTGTTGCAGCAAAAACAAACGGCCACCTGCGCCTCATGTTGTCCCATGCGAAAACGCAATAAAACATCCGGATCAAAATGCATCTTCTCCTCGTTATGGGTTGCCGGTTGAATATCATTTAACAAGAGCTTGCGCAAACGGCCCGCTCCCCTGCCCTTTAATGTACGACCCGACTTACTGATCTCATAATAGTGAAAACGGTTGCCGGTGGGATTATTGGAATCAAGCCGTTGGGTCGTGATTTGAGCCGCCTCGCGAAGCAACTTCCCGAATAGCTCGATAGCCGGCCGGGTGCGACCGGCGACCTTTTGCTTTGTCAGTTGTTTTTCAAACTCCTCCACCAAGCCCGGTTCCTTGAGCCAAAGGTTCTTGGTCTCACCAATGTCATCAGCCAGATTATAGAGCTGTCCCTGTGGCCCGTTGGGAACGGGCTTTATCCGGCGTGGATCAGAAAACCCCCCCGAGCCAAGGGAGGGAACGTACTTCCAGTACCCGTTACGCACTGACATATGTGTGGGTTTGGTTCCGGTAACCAGCTCCTGACGCGCCCTATCGCGTTGACCCAGTAAAACGGGCAGAAAATTCTCGCTGTCTTCACCCTCGTTATCGGCCAGCTTGCGATTGCTTAAGGCAGAAAAGGTTGCCAGAAAATCGGTCTGGCAAACCAGCGCATCACTCACCGCACCCGCCTTGATTGCACCGGGCCAACGCACAATAAAGGGCATCCGATGGCCCGCCTCCCAGGCATCGGCCTTCATGCCGCGCAACGGGGTGGTGGCGCTATGGCCAAAACGTCTGGTATCGGTATCGTACCAGACCGGCCCATTGTCACTGGTGAAAACCACGAGGGTATTTTTGGTCAGACCGGCCTGGTCCAGCGCCCCGAGAATCTGGCCAACGGTGTCATCAACCATCGCCACGAAGTCGCTGTACATGTTATTGGTTTTACCCTGAAATTTTTTGGTGGGCAGCCAGGGCGTATGTGGTGCCGGCAGGGCGACATACAGGAAGAAGGGATTTTTGGCACCTTTACGTCCCTTGATGTATTTAACCGATTCCCCTGTCAAACGCGGCAACATCTCTACATGCTTGAAATCCGGTGAGATGGGTCCTTCGCGCCAGAATTCTCCCTGGATACGGGTCCAGCCTTCTGAATTGCGCGCGCCAATATTACCGGTGGGCGCCTGCACAGCCTTTGCATTTCTAATGTAATAGTAAGGCACAATATCCAGTGAATGAGGAATGCCGAAATACGAATCAAACCCGTGATCCACCGGCCCGCCAACCAGCCGCTTGGCGTAATCATAATCAGGTCCTCCCTTAAATCCCAGATGCCACTTGCCTATCATGGCCGTCGCGTATCCTTTCTCCCGAAGAGCCGAGGGCACCGTGGTCCGGCCTTCTTCAATCAAGGCCGCACTTCGCCAATTCAACTTGATCCGGTGGGGATAACGGCCGGTCAAAAGCCCATAGCGGGTAGGCACGCAAAAGGAGGCGGGTGCATGGGCGTCAGTAAAGCGCATCCCTTCCCGGGCCAACCGGTCGATACTGGGCGTGGGATTGATTGATTTGGGATTATAACAGCGCGCATCGCCATAACCCATGTCATCAGCCAGAATCAGAATAATATTAGGCAGCGAATCTTTCGCTTGAACAGAAAGCCCTATAAAAAGGAAAAGCCCTATAAAAAACCGGCGCATGGGGCAATTGAACCACCGAGCCTCCCACGAAGCAAGAGAGAGCTAGTTTTGCGCGAGTAATTCCCGGGCTACGGCGGCAATCTTCAGTCGATCACTATCATTCACTTCATCCAATAAAGGCAGAATTGGGCCTGTCTCGGCAATGCCTGTCTCGGCCACGGCTGAATGCAAAACACGAATCGGATTGATGTTATTTCTAAGATCCTCCAAGGGCTTAAAGGTTTGGCGAATGGATTCGGCCCCCTCAAGATTTCCAGCCTTCAAGGCCTGCAACATCTTCATGGAAAGACCCGGCGCCACACACACGCAGCCACTGGTAAAACTTTGCACGCCAAAACGGTTGATGTGCGTAATTGCCGGTTGCTCGCCAATCCCGCTAACGATGATTGACCGGTCCACGCAATCAACCAGTTTGGACAGGTAATCATCCTGTCCGGGATCCTCACGCACAATGGCGTACTTGATCCAGTTTACTATTCCATCCTCAACCAGTGACTTTGCATCCTCCGGCTCCAGGTACCCTTCAAATTTTATGTAGAGCACAATGGGTTTCCCATAAGATTCAGCCAACTTGCGAATACCGGTCGCACAACCTGCTGGCGTCGCAATGTCGCGGGCAGGCAAAACCATGGCGGTCGGGAAATCAAAATCACGCAGAATGGCAGCCTGATCCATTGAAGTTCCATAAGCGGGACCAACCGAAGGCACCACCGTAGTATCACCCCCGGCATGTTCCTGCAGCAGGGCCAGTGTCTCGGCGTATTCGCCCAAGCCAATATGGTAAAACATGGCATTGCCTCCATAGAGCAAAGTACGCACGCCTCCAGCCTCAAGGTGCCGCATAATTTTGGCATTTTCTATGGGACACACCTTCAGGTCCGCATCGCGGGCCAAGGGAGGAACCGCAATGACTGAATTGGCCAAAACCTCTGGTGTGATGGGGGCGTTGTTCATTTAGTAAATGGGCGGCTCAGGGGTAGCCGAGCCGTGTTGAAGAAAGTCGAAGTCACACCCTTCATGGGCCTGCGTCACGTGGTTGATATAGAGCTGGCCATAACCACGTGCATACTTGGGCTCAGGCTTCTGCCAGGATGCCCGACGCTTTTCCAGTTCTTCATCACTCACGTGCAGATGAATTTTACGGTTGGGCACATCCAACTCAACCTCATCACCTGTCTGCACAAAAGCCAAGGGACCCCCCACATGACTTTCTGGCGAAAGATGGAGCACGCACATGCCATAACTGGTACCACTCATGCGGGCATCAGAAAGCCGCACCATATCACGTACTCCCTCTTTCAAGAGTTTATCAGGAATGGGTAACATTCCCCATTCAGGGAATCCCGGACCGCCTTCCGGCCCCGCACTGCGTAATACCAAGACAGTATCCTTGGTGATTTCCAGATCAGGATCGTTCAGTTTGGCTTTAAGGTCGGGATAATTGTCAAAGACCAGCGTCTGGCCACGATGGGTGAAAAGTTCCTGCGAGGCAGCTGAGGGTTTCACCACGCACCCATCGGGCGCCAGATTTCCACGAAGAACAAATGTCCCGCCTTGGGCCTGCACCGGATTATCAGGCGTACGGATTACCTCTTCATCAACCACCTTGGCCTCCAAAATATTCTCAGCAATGGTTTGCCCCGTTATGGTTGCACAACCCCCATGCAGCTTGTCTCCCAATTGAGCCATCAATGCGCCCAATCCACCGGCATTGTAAAAGTCCTCCATCAAGTATTCTTCCCCATTAGGCCGCACATTGGCGAGCACCGGGGTGGAGCGACTGATTCGGTCGAAATCCTCCAAAGAAATGTCAAAGCCAGCACGACGGGCCATGGCAATAATGTGAATGATCGCATTGGTGGAACCGCCCACGGCCATATCCACCGTGATAGCATTCTCGAAAGACTCTCGGGAAAGCAAATCTGATGGCTTTAGATTTTCCCAAGCCAAATCCACTGCACGTCGACCGCAGGCGGTGGACATCCGGAAATGTTCACTAACTACTGCGGGAATACTGGAGGCACCGGGCAAGGTAAATCCAAGCGCCTCAGCAATCGCACTCATGGTTGAGGCGGTACCCATGGCCATGCAATGGCCCGGCGAACGACCAATGGCATCCTCAAACTTCGCCCAATCCTCATCACAAAAATTTCCCGCACACCGTTCGGCCCAGAAATCCCACACGGAACTGCCACTACCCAACGTCTCCTTACCCCAACGGGCGGTGAGCATCGGCCCACAGGGTAGATAGATAACCGGAATATCCGCCGAGATGGCCCCCATAAGAAGTGCCGGGGTTGTCTTGTCACAGCCACCCATCAGCACGGCCGCATCAATGGGGTGAGAACGTAACACTTCCTCGGTTTCCATCGAGAGCAGGTTGCGGTAAAGCATCGTGGTGGGCTTCATCAGCATCTCACCCAGTGACATCACCGGCACTTCGACAGGAAATCCTCCTGCCTGCCAGACGCCCTCCTTAACCTTCACTGCCCGCTCGCGCAGATGTGAGTGGCAGGTATTGAGATCACTCCAGGTATTGAGAATGCCGATCACCGGCTTGTCGCAGAAATCCTCATCAGCCCAGCCCATCCCCTTAAGCCGCGATCGATGACCAAATGACCGCAAATCATCGGGCCCAAACCAACGCGCACTGCGCAAGGTCTTGGGATCGCGTTTGATTGAAGCATTCTCACTCATGGAGAGAAACTCTTGTAGCAACAAACTGCCGTACCGGCGAGCTGATTTGGTCTGGCCAGAACTGAGCCCATCGCCTATCGCTTTTGCGTGAGCACAATCCTGGCAGAAGCAGAGTTAGTCATTGAATCCAATTCGCCTCTTGGGGAAGGCCCAATTTGGGACCGCAAAGCTCAGGTGCTCTGGTGGGTGGATATCCTTGAAGGCCTGGTACACCGCCACGATCCAGCTGATGAAGCCAATCAATCCTGGCCAGTGGAGCAAATGATTGGAACCATCGTCACCGCCAAAGATGGCCGACTGGTGATAGCAGCTGAGAAGGGCTTTTATTGGTTTGATCCTGAAACCGGCAAC
>Ga0208411_1001229_pt1 | contig 17791 bp, 10 predicted proteins | sample ETN01SmetaG_4_FD_185793 | JGI IMG/M metagenome (GOLD analysis project Ga0208411, IMG submission 185793) | Marine microbial and viral communities from oxygen minimum zone, Eastern Pacific Ocean - ETNP2014F12-01SV261 (SPAdes) (version 2) | ecosystem: Environmental > Aquatic > Marine > Oceanic ... | reverse complement strand
AGGAAATTTCCGAGGGTTTTTCCTGAGAAAGGCCAACCGGGACCCAGTCCAGTTCCACCATGCGTGTGGCAAATTCCTCTAGGGAAAGGATTTCTCGAGACTGTTTTTTGCCAAAATCGTACATCTCGAAATAGCGTTCCTCCTGCCAGAGTTGGAGAAACGTTTCAAAGACCAGCCGCGTCTCCTTGCTGATCGCCTCCATTTCCGCCGGTGTAGGCTGCCTGGCATTCAGGACTGGAGCTCCCAGAGAAACGGCCAGAAGCACCAGCAAGACCAGGCGTTTCAAGTTACGGCATAATGTTTGAGTCGGATCCACAGGCTTTCCAGTGCTAAAGTCCGGTTGGCATTGAGTTCGATGTTTTTCCGTGTTTCCGCAAGGTCTCTGCTGAATTGGTATACATCCTCGAGTTGATAACGTTTGGAACACTGCTCAAGTTCCTTTTTTTTATGGGCATAAAGCAGGTTCTGCTCCGGAAGACGATGCTTAATCCAGGCCAGATCCCGAAACCAGTTTTCCAACACATCCAGGGTTAAGCGCCATTCCTCATTTTTCGATTTAGCCCATTCGGCCGTTTTCTTCAGAATCGATTCCATGCATTCGGCTGAAAGGTCCATCAGAGATCCGATCACCGAATCCTGGATATTCTGCATGAGCTCCACCTGCAATGCAAGATCACTGCGGACTCCTCCTGCCCCGAATGAGGTTAGCAACTCGAGCTGTTCCTCCTTCAACTCGGTTTCCCTGCTCAGGATTTCGAACACCTTGTCCTTTTCCAGGGGACGAAAGCGGATGTGCTGGCACCGTGAAACAATGGTTTCCAGGAGATTCTGGGGATTGAGGGTGATGAGCAGGATCAGGGTATCGGAAGGAGGTTCCTCCAGGGTTTTCAGAAAAGCATTGGCTGATTCACGATTGAACTGATCGGCCCCATCAAAAATCAGCACACGGAATTTTGCCCGATCCGGATGGAGATGGAGCCAGTCCAGAGCATCCCGGACCTGAGAAATGCGGATGTTCTTTCCTTCCGGTCTTATCACCCGAAAATCAGGAAAATGCTCCAGCTCGATCTGACGGCAATAATCACAATGCCCGCAAGCGTCCTTTCCCTCCTCTTGACAGTTCAGCGTTTGCGCCAGCGCCACCGCGGCCTTGAACTTCCCTATATGCGCCATTCCACTGAAAAGCCAGGCATGAGGGATCCTTTCATGACCGATCGCCATCCGAATCAAACGGATCGCCTTTTCCTGACCGATGATATGTTCCAGGGACATTCAATCCTTTTCGGGTTGGATTTTGGTTCTCAAACTTTCAAATTTTTTTGATTTCAGTCCTGGAGTCCATAGTATTGCGCCAGCCGCTCAAATCCAGACCGGGAACGTTCTATGGCTTCCTCAGTGCAGCATATTGAAATCCGGAAATGCCCTGGCCCTCCAAATCCGGATCCTGGAACCACCAGAATCTGTTCCTGTTGAGCCCTTCGGACGAAGGCCACATCATCAGGTTCGGGAGATTTTGGAAACAAATAGAATGCCCCACGCGGAAGAACCACATCGAACCCCAATCCAGTCAGCATTTCATAAAACCGGTCACGGAGATTTTGATATACGGAAACATCGACGCTGGCCCCCTCCATGAAGGGGAGAATTCGCTGCATCAGTGCGGGAGCATTGACGAAACCCAAAATCCGGTTGGAAAGAACCAACGCCTGACGAACGGTTTCACGTTCTGGAATACCAGGATGAATCGCAATGAAGCCGATGCGTTCCCCTGGAAGTCCAAGATCCTTGGAGTGGGAATGAACACGGATCGAATGCGGATGACTCAAAAGGACATCTCCGCTCTTCATGCCGTCGAAAACAAGCCTGCGATAGATATCGTCTGCAACAAGGATGATGGGATGCCCAAATTCCTGCTCCTTTTTCCGGATCAGTCCTCCCAGTTGGTCTAACGACTCTTGGGAATAAATGACTCCGGTGGGATTGTTCGGAGTATTGATGATGACGATCTTTGTTTTGGGATTCAATGCAACATCAAAGGCTTCCAAATCAAGTTGAAATGTTTCCGTGGTCGAGACCGTTTTCAGCACTCCTCCGTGATTGGTCGCATACGCTCCATATTCCACAAAAAACGGTGAAGGGGTCAGAACTTCGTCCCCAGCGTCGAGCAAGGCTTTCATCACCACATTCAGTCCACCCCCTGCACCAGAACACATCACCGTGTCCCCGGCTTCGAACTCGAGTCCGGTTTCCTTTTTCAGTTCATCCGCAACGAAATTTCGGGTCTGATCAAAGCCTGCATTGGGCATGTAACGGTGCATCCCAGGCTGAGGCTGTCTGATCATCTCCAGCAACTGTTGATGAACTATTTCAGGAGGTTCAAGGATCGGGTTTCCAAGACTGAAATCATGGACCTTTTCCTCGCCATGAATGGCTTTTAGACGTGCTCCCTCCTCGAACATTTCACGGATCCAGGAGGAACGAGTCATGGACTCACGCAGTTGATTGGCAACAGGCATGGGTGATGTCAGTTTTCAAAAAGGTGTTAAGAAAAATAAAAAAACAGCTTAATGCAGTCGGAACAAAAAGAACAGTGGTGGAGAGGAGATCAACTCCTCAGGCAGTTGAAGCTTCGACCGGGTCGATCCACTGCCCTTCACTGCGTATCAATTCAATCAAACGCTCCACTGCGACCTGGCTGGAGATATTACGCTCAACGCACTGCTGTCCATGATAGAGGTGGATCTTTCCCGGACCGGCCCCGACATAACCATAATCCGCATCGGCCATTTCTCCTGGTCCGTTGACAACACACCCCATCACGGCAATCTTGATCCCGGTCAAATGAGCGGTTCTTTGTTTGATGAGGTTGGTGGTCTGTTGCAGATCGAAGAAGGTCCGCCCACACGATGGACAGGAAATGAAATCTGCCTGAAACATACGGACCCTTGCAGCCTGCATCAGGATTTTTGCAAAGCATGCTGAGATCGATTCCGGATCATCTTCCTTGCAGACCAGAGCATGCAATTGCCCTGAAGTGATCAGCTCACCTAATTCCGCAGCAAGGCCGAGGTGATCCTCTACCGAATCCATCACAGGAAGTTCGAATCCAACCATCAACGGCATTAACTTTGGCGAGACCCATTGCTTAAATTTTTGGAGTGAAAAGAGAGGGTTCTGAGATTTCAGAAGCAGAATTTTTGAGCGAAATTCCTCAAAGTTCACTTCATTCAAACCAGCCTCGATTGCATGATCCTCTAAAGCAAGAATTTGCTCTTGGGTCGATTCTTCGAGCCTGGCATCAAAAACCTTTAGGGGATCAGGATAGGAATTTTTCCCGGCCCATGCCATTAGTTTGAAACTTTCTCTAGGGCCGATCCTGCATCCCGATGGCTTCAGCATAATGGTTTCAACATCATCAAAATTTTCAGTTCTTAGATTTGCTCTCGAAAAGAACGGATTCCTTGTTGATAAGTATGCCGATGATTCGCCAGGAACTTCCTTTTTCTCAGAAAGAGAGGCATGGCTGATATTTCCCGAAACGCTGTTCATCAAAGCTTCCACGTCTCGGAGAATGGCTTTGGCGGCAGGGATTTCATTTTCTGCTGGTTCAGTCAGAGAAACCCGGATCGTATCTCCAAGTCCCTGACAGAGTAATCCTCCAATTCCGACCGCACTTTTGATGCGTCCCTCCGAAGCATTACCTGCTTCCGTCACTCCGAGATGGAGAGGATAGTCCATCGATTCTTCCTCCATCCTCAGGACCAGCAGACGATAGGCTTCTTTCATCACCAGTGGATTGGACGATTTCATCGAGAGAATCGTGTCATGAAAATTGTATTTCATAAAAATTCTTAAAAATTCCAATGCGGACTGGACCATCCCTTCCGGAGTATCACCATAACGGTTCATGATTCGGTCGGACAAAGAACCGTGGTTCGCTCCAATCCTCAATGAACGTTGATAGGATTTAAGGTTTTTCAGCAAAGGCATCAGGACTTCTTCGATGCGTTCCAATTCTTCGGCATACTGAAGCTCACTGTATTCCCGAATTTCGTATTTTTTCCGGTCTGCATAGTTCCCGGGGTTGATCCGGACCTTTTCAAAAGGTTCACAGCTATCAACCGCCAATTGAGGATTGAAGTGAATATCAGCAATCAAGGGACGTTCGATCCCATCTTCAGACATCCTCCTGCGAATCTCAGGAATTGCATCCAATGCTTTCCGATTCGGAATGGTGATACGGATCATTTCGCAGGATGCCTGATCGAGGGCACGTATTTCTCTGATCACTCCATCGAGGTCGGTCGTTTCCGAAGTGAGCATCGATTGAATCCGGATTGGTTCATTCGAACCCACGCCGACTTTGCCCACCATCACGGTTCGTGTTTTACGGCGAAGGACTTCAGCAATCATCAGGAGTGTGTTCTGCATCGAGGTTTAACCCTCTGTTCATGACTACACATTTTGTCATCCACTGATATTAAAGCAAAGAATTGGAGGTATGGAAACTTGTGAGAAGCGGATGAAGAAGCTTGAAAAGAATCCGCTTAAAATGGGAGGAGGGTATTTACTCAGTTCAGATATCGACTCTCTTTCCTTCCCTGAAATTCCCGGAAAAAACCTGCTCACCCGTTTTGGCAAAGAGGGAACCATCACCATGTTTTTTGTTGTTCCTCCAGAGTCCATCGTAATAAAGCGTTCCGTCAGCCCGGTATTGTTTTCCTTTGCCTTGGCGTTTTCCCTGGCGAAACTGGCCTGAGTAAACCAACTGTTCTTCTTTGTTGTAGATCGCACCCTGGCCATGTTTCTGTTGTTCTCTCCATTCCCCGGCGTAATACAGACTGCCGTCTTCTCTGAATTCCTTGCCTTGGCCTTCACGTTTTCCTTGGGCGAACAAACCGGAAAAGGCTTTCTTGCCTTCACTGTTGAAGAGATTCCCTGCCCCGTCTTTCTTCCCTTTTTTCCAATTCCCGTCATAGTACAAAACACCGGATTTTCTGTATTCTTTTCCCGCTCCCTCACGCTGGTTGCTGACAAAATTTCCTTCATAGGCAATTTTTCCATCAGGAAAAAATAATATACCTGATCCGTATTTTTTCCCATTTTGCCATTCACCCTCATAAAAAAGCAGGTTTTCTCCACGATATTCTTTACCCATTCCATGTGGTTTTCCCTGCTGAAAACCTCCTTCGTAAACCAGGCTTCCTTTTGGCCCATAGGTCTTCCCCATTCCGTCCTTTAGGCCTGCTTTCCAGTCTCCCTCGTAGAATTTCTGCCCATCCTTTCGGTATTCGTTTCCAGTTCCATCAGGCTTGCCGGATTTAAAACCTCCCTGATAGACCAGGGTTGCATCTTTTGTGAGGATTTTTCCTTCCCCATGACGCTTGTCTTCCTTCCAAGAGCCTTCATAGATAACACTGCCATCTTTGCGGAATTCCTTCCCCGATCCAGATTTCAGGTTATCGGCAAAAGTTCCACGATAAAGGACCTCTCCCGAACTGAAAAATAATGTCCCCTGACCGTGTCTTTTTTTATTCTGGTAATCTCCTTCGTAGAGCAAACCACCGTCTTTGCGGAATTCCTTCCCCTGACCACTTGGTTCCCCCTTGATGAAAAGTCCGGCAAAAACAGGATTCTGCTGGGAATCAAAGAGTTCTCCCTGACCCTCACGGAGGTCCTGTTTCCATTCCCCAGCATAGAGTTTGATGCCATCTTCGTTGTATTCAACTCCTTGCCCCTCTCTTACATTCCCATAAAATTCTCCTTCAAAAATTCTTTCACCCCTCATCGAATAGAGCTTTCCTGATCCTTGTCTTTGACCTTCGACAAAACTGCCTTCATAGACCAATGTTCCGTCGTCGCGAAATTCCTGTCCTGGCCCATGGGGTTTTCCCTCTGCAAAATCTCCTTTGAAAATGACAGCTTCATCAGGCCCATAGATCTGTCCGGCCCCGTGCCTTTGGTCCTTCAGGAAATTGCCGCTGAAAAGCAAATCTCCAGTTTCCCGATACTCCGACCCTTGGCCTTCACGTTTCCCTTTGACAAAATTCCCTTCGAAGAGCCTGCTTCCGTCTGTCCCGTATACGATGCCTCTTCCGGTTCTTTCCCCCTTTTCAAACATCCCCTCATAAGCCAGGGAACCATCGAAACGATACTCCCGGCCAATGCCCTGTGGTTTCCCATCTTCAAAGAGTCCCTCAAAAAGAACTTTGTCGTCTGCAGAAAAAATCTTTCCCTGACCATCTCTTGAACTGTATTCGAAGTTTCCTTGATAAACCTTCGAACCATCTTCCCGGAACTCAGTACCGTATCCATGCCGGGTGTTTTCTGCAAAATCTCCTTCATAAATGAGAATATTTCCTGGAAGAAAATATAGGCCTTTGCCATGGCGCTGCCCCTTGAGAAAATCTCCTTCATATGCCAGAGAGGCATCTTCCCGAAATTCACTCCCTTTTCCTTCGATTAATCCTTTTACAAAGCCGCCTTCAAAACGGATGACCCCTTGATTGGTATATAGTTTCCCTGGTCCATCACGTCTTCCATTATGCCAACTACCTTCATATATCAAAGTTCCGTCGGTACGATATTCTTTTCCGTTGCCTTGTTGAATTCCTTCCACAAAATGACCTTCGAACTGAATTTTACCATCAGGAAAATAGACTTTACCCAACCCTTGTCGCAAACCCATATTGAAAAGACCTGCATAAAGGAGAGACCCCTCCTTACGAAATTGCTTGCCTTCTCCATCTGGAAAATCATCTAAAAATTTTCCGTCAAAAAGCAGTACTCCATCTTCACCGTATAGTTTTCCTAATCCGGTTTTGAGATTGTTATCCCATGACCCATCAAAAGCTAAATTCCCATTTTCATGAAAAGCCTTGCCTGCTCCTTGACGTTGGTTTGATTCAAACCAACCTTGATAAAGCAGTTTCCCATTCAAACTGTAGAGAGATCCTTTCCCATGACGGAGTCCCATTTCATAATTTCCCAGATATACTTGATACCCGTTTTCACGATATTCCTTTCCCTCACCATGAGGTTCATTCGAATCAAAAGATCCTTCAAAGATAAGGGCGCCAGAGGCGGAATAAATCTTCCCTGAACCATGTTTCTGGTTCTGTTTCCAACCTCCCTCATAATAGAGGGTTCCATCATCCCGGTACTCACTGCCTTTCCCGTTTTGAAAGCCTTCAAGGAAGTCTCCTTGATAGACAAGTAGTCCTGATACTGAAAAGGCTTTTCCCTTTCCTTCTTTGAGATTATTTTCCCACTCCCCTTCGTAAGCCATGCTCCCGTCACTGCGTCGCAGTTCTCCATTTCCCTGGCGAACCCCAAGGTTCATGGTACCAGTGTATACCTGGCCATCCACATAAGTGTAATTCCCCTTGCCATTGGGTTTACCCTGAAGCCATTCTCCTTCATAACTTGATCCGTCGCGTTTGCTGACCCGGCCTCTTCCAAACCTTTGACCATCCTTCCATTCACCATCGTAACCGACGAAACCATCGGCTTCCTTGAAGATCCCTCTGCCATGTTTTTTTCCACGCAGGAAGCCCCCATGATATTCTGTTCCATCGGCAAAGAGGTAGGTCCCTTTTCCTTCAGGATAATCATCCATCCATTTGCCAGAATAGATTGAACCGTCAGCAAGCCAGGAGGTACCATTTCCGGAACGGATTCCGTCCTCCCAAACCCCTTGGTAAACAGCTTTCCCTTGTAGATCATAAAGGGTCCCCTGCCCTTGGAAGGCATAACCTCCCTGTGAAAGTATTTTCAACTCTCCTTCATATTGAAGAATATCTTTTTCAGGGAAGTAGAACTTCACCGAGCCATGAGGCTTTCCAAATACCCAGTTTCCTGAAATGTATTTACCCCCATTCGTTCTAAACAAAGTCCCTTTTCCATGAAAAAGTCCATCGCGGAAAAGCCCTTCGTACATCAAAGTAGCCTGGGCATTGAACTGCCTTCCTGGTCCGGAAAACTGACCATTTTCGAAATTACCCTGATAAACCGCCAACTGCTGATCACTGAAGAGGGTCCCAGAACCATGATAAACCCAATTGCCTGATTTGAGGGTTCCTTCATAGATGACCTTGCCTGAAGGGTCATAAACCGTCATCAAACCATCGGGCTGTCCTTCGGTCCAAGATCCTGCCAACCTCAGGCTTCCGTCTTCATGGTAGAGCTTTCCAGTTCCAGAAAACTTTCCTGCCTTGAACTCCCCATGGTAACGTAACTTCCCTGTACCCCAGAAAAGCCTTCCTGGACCTTCACGCTGTCCATTTCGGAATTCACCGGCATAGATGACTTTTCCCTTTTTGTTATAAAAAACACCCTGCCCGTGAATACGCCCGTCCTTGACTTTAACAACATATTTTTTCGAACCATCCGGGTAGAAAAACAGATCTTCTTCGCTTTTAAGCAACATCTTTATTGACTTAACGTTTTTTGAAAAACGCTTTTGGTCTTCATATTTAGTCAAGTAACTCTTATAGCCTTCGCGGTTTCGAAACTTAATGGATCTTTCGAAATCAAGTTTTTGAAGCTCTAATTCTATATTGGAAAAATAAGTCGGGAGATTCTTATTGAATTTAGATTCATGTAATTTGTTCTTATAAATCCTGATAAAATTTTCATATGCCCTACGATTAGCTTTTTTATCTGCATCTTCGTAATCCAACCGGATAATTGCACCTTTCGAAAAAGACACCATTTCGGAAGCATCATGATCGTTACGGTGTTGGAGGATGAATTTTTTGTAGGCCGTTCGAGTATTACTTTTCTTTGTATTTTTAAACTGCAGTTCACGGATTCGTTTTCTGACCCAGGAAACATCCTGATTCGCATCCTCTTGTTTCATATAATTCGAGAGGAATGTAGAATAGGTGATCAGGGAATCCTGTTTCTTGGCCAGGTTCAGATCATGATATCTGAGCCAGTTCATCACACTTGCAAAGTTTTCGGGCACCATGGGACGCTCCGAATATCGTGCGATGTATTTTCGAAGGTCTTTAGGATCCTTGCTGAGTCTGCATTTTTCGAAGATCAGACTTTCGATGGATTTTTCCGCTTCAGCTAGCTGATCTGCAGCCAACGGGTCTTGATTGTAAAGATCCACAAAGGCATCAAACCCCTTCACCGAGTTCTGTTCTTGAGCCTGCTGTAATTTGAGATGGATGATCCCTAACCGTGCTCCACGAACCTGTTCCAAAGCATCCGGTTGATCACGATATTTCTGGATGAAAGCAAGGTAGGCCTGTTCGGTGTTTTCCTGTTGGGCTTTTTTGAAATCCGGATCGATACCAGCACAGCCAGTGATCCACAAAAACACCAATCCCAGAACAAAAATCCAACCTTGAGGCATTTTCATTTCATCCTGAGAAAAAAGGAGTTTTTTGCGAAGAAATAAAAGGTTCATGATAGATAAAAAAAGGACGATTCAAGATATGCAGAAGGCCACAGAAGAGTTGTATGACGAAAGTCAGTTGGAAAGGGATGCCAGTCTTTCTCTGGCCTTTTCTCCATATTCCCCTTTGCTTTCAGAAAGGGATTCTAATAAAGCCAACTGCTGATCACTTTGATCGAGTTTCCCAAGCAGTTCACTGGCATCAAAGATGGTTTTGTTCAGAAAGTCACTTTCAGGATGGTCCGAAATCAAAAGTCCATAAAATCCCAAACTTTCTTCCAGGGCTCCTCGGCGTTTGTGGGATTCTGCCAGCATGAGGATCAGTTGGTCCGGAGGAAGATTGCTTCCTTCGTTGAGCATTTCCAGCAATTGCTCCTCAAGGCTGGAAGAATCACCAAATTCCGCAAGCATCAGGGAACTGACCAAAAGGCTTAATTCATTGAACTGTGCCTTGCTGCTTGAGGCACGCATCTCCTCAATCTGCTGTTTGGAAAGGGCAAGTTCCGTTTCCAGGGTTTTTACCTTTTCCTGTAACTCCTGACTCAATCGGATCAGATGTGCTATCTCAGTCTTTGACTCCTCAACGAGTTGTCTCTGCTCGGAAAACTGATCCTGCAACTCACCCTGATACTCCTCCATTTCCAACTGCATTTTGATAAGTGCCTGCTGCAGTTTTTTGACCTGGTCCGCCGACTGTCCGAACAAGACAGAAGGTAGAGTCAAACCAAAGATCAGAAGTAGAGCAATCAGATTTTTTCGTTCAAACACGACGGGGCTCCATCAGGATTATCGCAGTGCAGGCCCCCAGGAAGGCATCGTTTCCTGCAGACCTGATTTGGAATTTGTCAACCGGACCGCTTCTCCTCCGGAGGAAAGGGAGTAGTATATTTTCCAATCCCCACCCTTTTTGCCTGAAAACGCAATCATCGAACCGTCGGGGGACCAGGTCGGACTCTCTGCATTCATGCTTTTGGGAGTGACTCGATTTTCTTCCTTAGACTTCGGATCGATCCTGTAGATTGAAGAAACCCCTTCACGCTTGCTAGCATAAGCTATAAATTTCCCATCGGGTGACCAGGAAGGAGACACGTTGTATTTCCCTGTTTCAGTAATTCGGTTCATTTTTTTTCTTTGCATGTCCCGAACATAGACCTGAGGACTTCCCGTCCGGTCCGAAATCAAAGCAAGATACCTCCCATCCGGAGACAAGGCGGGCTCTGTTTCAATGGCAGAATTTTTGGTAATCCTGTCCGATTCTCGTAGTTTCGGAGTTGGCATGCCATATATTTTTTCCCCATCAAGATAATACTCATATATATCAGTGTTACTTCGATTCACATATTTTGAAATGAATACTCTCCCGGTGGAACCCCACTCTGCAGCACTGCCGGTTCCTTCATCAAAAAACACCTCTACACTTTTCACTCGAAGCGGACGGAATCCCTGCATGAAGACTCTTGTTCCACGAGCTGTGATTGCAGTATAGAGAATGGTTTTCCCATTCGGATGCCAACTGGCTCCATAATTCGAAAACAGATTGAACGTCAACTGTTTTAAGCCATCATCTCCGTGATACTTAAGGAAAAGAGTTTTAACCTGGGTTTCTGATTTATCATTGGCCGAATAGATGATTGGACTTCCCAGAGACCCTTTAATGCCAAAAAGCTGCTTCAGCATCAGATTACTGACCTGGGCGCTTTTCCGTGAGATGTACGTTTCGTCCTGCTTCTTGAATTTCACCCCAAAAACAAGGGGTTCGAATCCACTTTCCGCAGAGCTTTTCAGAGTTGAAATAATCGAACCCGATTCAATCGTATTTTCGATTTCAAGCAGATATTCTGCATCTCCTGCAGAAGCATTTTCAAAGAGCAAAGAGTGTGTCAATTGCCTTTGCATTTTTTTTATCAAAACCGAATTCTTAGACGAGTCCGATATTGACGAGATATTCAATTTGATTTTGGCTATGTCCGGTTGAGAGACATCATAAAATTCAAGTGCATGCAGCATCGAAGCGGCAAGGATGCATAAACCAACACTCAAAGCAAATTTCATTTTCATTTTCTTTCTCGATTTGGGGTTATGGTATAGAAAGGACAAATTTATCATTTAGGTTTGAATTTAATGCCGATTTCGGTCAATGAACCTTCAAATCCTTCCGGAAGTGGAAGCAATACTTCCAGTTCATTGAGGAGATCACGAACCGACTGGTCAAAAATCTTATTTCCTGAGATATCAACAAATGCATATTGGAGAATCGTTCCTTTTCGGTCCACGATGAGTTTCACACGCACTTCGAGTTTTGCAGAAATCTCGAGTGGGATCTTCCACTTCTGTCTCAAAAGCGGATCGACTTTCATCAGGTATTCACGATATTGAAGCAAGTTCAGAGGTTTGATCTTATCCCGTATCTTGGATTTACCCGCAGAAAAAAGGGCCGCATTTTTGTTGACCACCTCTACCGCATTTTTTGTTTCTTCCTTGGAAAGTTTTCCACGTTTGCGGATTTTCTTCAGATCAATCTTACCGAGTTTAAGTTTTCCTAGAACATCCTTCAGGTTCACATTTCCGGATGTGCCGCCCTCCGGCAAGGTTTTTTCGAGTTCTTTCAGATCATCCAGGGACAGGTTTTCCAGATCCTCAAGATCCAGATTGGCAATCACGATTTCATTCCCATCTCCGGCTCCACTATCTTTGGATTGACTCCCGGATCCTGTTCCTAATCCCACATTTTCTTTTTGTACCACCAAAGCAGGTTGAGATTTAGGCTCTACAGCCTGAACCCTTGATGCCTTGGGTTGAGGTGCATCTGAAATTTCCCTTCCTGACACTTGAAGTGATTCTTCATTTCTCAGGGTCTTCCGCTCAAGTTGAACCAGTTTTGAGGCAGTTTGAATTTTTGTCGGTTCTTCAGCTGTTTGAGTTTCCTGCAGTTTGGACAAAGAGGCTTCGGTCCCTGTTTTGGTTTCTGGAAAAGTTCCCTTCTCAAAATTTGTTTCTGGAGCATCTGCAACTTCCATCTCTGCTGATGCTTCTTCCTTGGGAGTCTCAACGGTTTTTTCTGAAGCACGATCCTTTTTCGCAATTTCCATGCGTTCAGGTTTCGCACGGTCCAATACACTGCTTTCTTTTTCAGAGAATTCAACCTGCTGCTTCAAACGAACCGTATTTTCTCTGAGAGCCCCCGAGGACTCATGGCTCAAGGCCGATTTGGTCTGGTTGAGTTCTGAAAGAGAAGTACTGGAAACACTTACATTTTCTAGCTTAGGAGCTTCAAAGAGGGAGCGATTGTCGAGGTCCTTCAAAGCCGATTCAGTAAGGCTGGACAAAGTTCCTTCCGAACTTGAAAAGTCTTCCAGGGTCGAATTGACTCCAGACTCGAGTAGAGTTGAAGAACTGTCAAATTCGGAAAGTTCCATCGTTGTACTGTCTTCTTCCAATAGGTTTTCCAGTGGTTTTGCCAGTAAATCCTGCTGGCCTTCTAGCTCCTCAAAAACTTCAGGAGAATCTTCTTCTCCTATCAATGTTTCAGGTCCTGGTCCGTCATCCGCTGATTCTGAAAGTACTTCAATCTTTTCAACTTCTTCAGAAAGCACCGATTTCAGCAGAAGTGATTTGCGTTCCTTTTCGGCTTTTTGCTGAAGCTCCTCTGCACTGACGCTTTCCGGTTCAACCACCTTTGGTGATTCCTGGACGGGTTCGGGTTCAACTGCGGCTTCCACCAACGGTTTGGGTTCAGGTTTGGGTTCAGGTTTGGGTTCAGGAGTTGGTTCGGGTTCTGCAATAGGTTCTTCTTCAACCACCTTTGGGGATTCCTGGACAGGTTCGGGCTCAGGTGCGGCTTCCACCAACGGTTCAGGTTCAGGCTTGAGTTCAGGAGTTGGTTCGGGTTCTGCAATTGGTTCTTCAATGCTTTCGTTTTCAGGTTCGGTTTCCTCAACCGAAGTTTCTGCCGCTGTGGATAAAGGCTCTTCCAATTGCTGAGGCAGATCATTTGCCTGGGTCTGTTCCGTTTCTGGAGGCAGGATGGCAGCTGTTTCATCATTCTGGTCTTTTTTAGAAAGAGGTACCTGTTCTTCAACACCTGCGGATTTTCCCCCACCTCCATCTGATTGTGTCTCTCCAACGCCGGACCCGGCTTCTTTTCTTTCAAGAGCAGCAATGAGAGCCCGTACCTCCTCTGCAGACAGCGCGTTAATCTCGATCGACTGCTGTTCAAGCATCTCGAACTCATTCGATTCCTCTTCCTCTTGCTTGTCGAAAAAAAGAGCATTCATTCCGAACAAACTCCCCACCATCAACAGGTGGATCGTACACGAAATGATCAGACCTGATTTTAAGAAATAGGAATAGTATTTTTTCCGAAATTTTTTTTTCTCTTGCAAAACTATTGATCCTCAAAAACCAATCCTATTTTTTCATGACCCTGATTCTGCAAAAACACCATCATTTCGACAAGCCGGTCATAGGACACTTTCTGATCGGCCTGGATGAACACTTTTTCGGGATCCATGTCTGCAACAAGGGACGGAAACTGGTTCGTGAAGTCCGCCTGCGAATACGTCTTTTCCTTGAAGATAATTTGATCATTGAGGGCAATCCCGACGACCAGAAATTCCTTTTCTACACTGACCGGAAGCTTTTCTGCCCTGGCCCCATCTGCACTTGGTAAATCAATGCCGATGGTCCTGGTCATTGCCGGTGCTGTGACCATGAAAATGATCAATAGCACCAGCAACGTATCAACCAAGGGTGTAATGTTGATTTCAGAAACGAGCTTTCTTTTGCCTCTGCCGCCTGAGGCAGAACCTCCGACACCCATATTATCTTTCCTGAATTGAGTTCTGTTTCATTGGTTGGATTGATTGATCACGAACTCTCAACAAAACACGATTAAGCCTGTTTTATGACGAGCTAAACCGTAACCACCTCAAGTTTGAATTCAAAATTCGAATCAGAATGAATGGATTCAGAATTTTCCGAATTCCTCAGTTTTTTTGTAGCGGCTGATGAGTTCCAGCTGCATCCGGTTTAAGAGGATCATGGTAAAACGATCAAACTTCTGCCCCAAAATCTGGGTCCAGTAGCTAATCATATTGAATGCAGCAGAAGAGGGTATGGCGACAAAGATTCCAAGAGCTGTAGCAACCAGGGCTTCAGATATGGCTGGTGCCACAACAGATAGGTCTGCAGAACCCATGTTCCCAATGGCCGTAAATGCATTGATGATCCCGACCACTGTGCCTAGCACGCCCAGGAAAGGTGCAATGTTGGAAGTGGTTGCAAGTACCGAAAGCAATGTTTCACGGCGCTCTGCCATCTGGTTCCCAACACGACCAACAGTATGATTGATCATGCTATCGAAATCATCCTTCAAAACCTTCATTTGCGAATCCGCAAAATTCAGTTCGGGATAGTCTTTTTCGAATTTTCGTTGAACATTGACGACCTCTTCAAAAACAATCCCGAGGTCATAGTCCACCATACCCCTGCGTTTGTTAATTTCACTGAATTCAATCAGGTCTTCCGCAGAATTAAAGGACTTAACAAAGGCTGCATTTTTTTTGTCCTCCATTTTCAGCTGGAGGATTTTGCTGATGATAATCCCCCAAGTGCATACCGATAAAATGAGTAGCAAACAAAAAATGCTGAGGGTTATTGCACCACCATGCAATATCGCATTTACAAAATCATCAAATGTCATTGAATTTATTGAAGTTTAAACATGTAATCAGTTCGCCGATTGCGGGTCCACCAGTCTTCCTGAGATTCGCCAGAAGTCCGTTCCATCTGACATTCTTCACCTCGGCTCACTCCTAAGACTGGAATGTCGCCTTGAAGGGTGTAAAGGGTGGTCAGCAATTTGATCGGAGTTTTCCAGCGCCGTTCTCCCAAGGCTTTGTTGTAGTCGTTGGAAGCACGGATGTCGGTATTGCCCTCAAGTTGGATCGTTATATCCTGGTAATCCACAAGAATAGGTATCAGAAGCTCGTGATTTCTATTAATTTCATCCACGTACCCGTCTATGTTCGAGCGGTCAGTATCGAAATAGCTGGGAGAAATCAGGAGATGATCGAGAATTCCCTCGATATCCCTGCAAAATGCATCTTCGATTTCCAGCCTCCGGTCTCGTTGCAGACGAGCATAGAGCTTGGCCAGGGTCTCACTGAGGAAATTCTTTTCCTGAGCAACGACCTCTTCGACTTTCTTTGCGATTGATGCGATATCCTCTTCACTCACATCTCCTGCTTCTTCAAGGATCTTGCGAACTTCTTCGGCTGATGTGGCGGCTGCAAGTTTCTTCGCAAGTTCTTTGGTCTCCTTGACAATTTTACTGGTTTCTTTCACCACTTCAGCAATTTCCTCTTTGGTGAGAGTCGTGGTTTCCTCCAGGACTTTTGCCAAAAGCTTTTCCTTAATTAGTTGTTTGACTTCTTCCTCATCCAACCCGAGTTTCTTACCTTCAGCTCTAGCTTCCTTGATTATTTTTTCGACTTCCTCTTTACTCACTCCCAATTTTTTGATTAGTACCTCTTTCAGTTCTTTTACAGTCAGTTCTCCTGTTGCCGCTTTAACAATCAGTTCTTCAATTTCATCGGCACTGAGCTTTGAATCTTTTTTGATTTTGCCGGCCACTTTTTCCTTGAAGAGACGTTTCGCTTTCTTCTCAGCCCTTTTCTTAAGAACTTTAGATATCTCCTCTTTCAGTTCTGCTTTGGCCTCCTCGACCTTCTCTTTTTTGACCAGCAGTTCCTTCTTCTCAGCTAGATCTTTAACGGCCAGTTCCTTGATCAGTTTTTTTCTTTGTTCAGCAGCTTTTTTTGCCTTTTCATCCTCAAGTCTTTGAGCATCGGATAGTTTTTCATCCTCATCCAGATCATCCAGTGTCATCGAAGCTTTTTTATCTTCAGCTGAAGGAGGAGCAGTTTCTTCAGCTGAAGGAGGAGCAGTTTCTTTAGGCGGACAGCCGGTGAGGATGAATGCCAAACCAAGAATCACGACAAGTTGGAGAATATTTTTCATGGGACTCTTTTGAGTTTAGGGGTCCTGTCCTTGAGAGGATTTTCAGGATAAGAGATTGCAGCCTCTCGGATCATGTGATGATCCATGTATTTGGTCAATGTCAATTCTAACCCATAAATAATGCTTGAAATTTCTGATTAGCTCAAGAAATTTTGATTGAAAACCCTTTTATCGTTCTTGTTACTGAGTCAGACAATACATTTTCTAGCGCAACTTGAACATGTAATCCGTTCTTCGGTTTCTTGTCCACCAAGCACTCTCTGATTCATCTTTCAAACGCTCCAGCTGACATTCTTCTCCACGGCTGACTCCGGTCACAGGAATATCAGCCTGTACCGTGTAAAGTGTTACTAGAACACGACTTGGGGTTCTCCAGCGCCTTTCAGCAAGAGCCTTATTATAGTCATTGGTACCGCGTAGGTCGGCATTGCCCTCCAATTGAAGCATGATGTCCTGATAGTCATTCAGGATCAGTTCCATCAATTGATAGCTACGGTTCATCGCATTCACATAAGCATCAATATCGTATTTATTGGTTTCGAAATAAGTTGGTTCGATCAGCAGGTGATCCAGCAACCCTTCGATGTTTGCACAAAAAGCTTCTTCTATATTCAACCTGCGGTCCCGTTGAAGACGTGCATAGAGTTTGGCCATGGTCTCACGCAGAAACGATTTTTCTTCTGCAAGAACCTTTTCATTTTTCTCAACGATGGATTTAATCTCCTCCTCACTGATATCCCCTGCTTCCTCAAGTATTTTCCTGATTTCCTTAGCCGTTGTAGCATTCCCAATCTTCGTGAGCAGCTCATTGGTTTCGGTGGCAACCTTCTCAACTTTTTGAATGACTTTGTTTAGCTCATCTTTTGAAAGTGTCGTGGTTTCTTCCAAGATTTTTTTCAAAAGCACCTTTTTTACATCTTTTCCTTTGGATGTTGCTTCTGAAATCATTGCTTCAACTTCTTCATCAGAAATCCCAAGCTTTTCTATCAGGATTTTTTTCAACTCCTCAACCTCCAATTCTCCCTTGGACGCCTTCACGATCAATTCTTTAATTTCTTCAGATGAAATCTTGGAATCCTTCTTAATTTTTCCTGCAATTTTTTCATTAAAAATCTCTAGGGCTTTTTTCTCTGCACGGGCTTTGAGAATGGTATCAACCTCTTCTTTCAATGCAGATTTACTCTCAATTATTTTCTTTTTTTGCTCAATAACAGCTATTTTTTGTTTTGAATCTTCAAGCCCCAGATCCTGGAGTTGCTTCTTTCGTAGATCATAATCCGCAATCCAGTCCCGATCCTCCTCTTGTTCCTCTTCACTCAACTCTGGGATTTCCTCAAGATCCCCAACTTCAATCAGATTTTCTGG
>Ga0208411_1001221_pt1 | contig 17864 bp, 9 predicted proteins | sample ETN01SmetaG_4_FD_185793 | JGI IMG/M metagenome (GOLD analysis project Ga0208411, IMG submission 185793) | Marine microbial and viral communities from oxygen minimum zone, Eastern Pacific Ocean - ETNP2014F12-01SV261 (SPAdes) (version 2) | ecosystem: Environmental > Aquatic > Marine > Oceanic ... | reverse complement strand
CTTTTTCTTGATCGGAATACCAAAATTCTGCTCCGCTACACCGGGAATGGTGATGGGCAGTTTGCCAGATATATTTTCACGCCCAGTCAGCGCTCGTACAAATGCATTTTGCATAATTCCACTTTCCTTCCAAGAACAGATGTAATTATCTACCATAGGAAAATTTTCAATCAAATAAGGATTACCATAACTGTTCAATAATAATTTTTTCGATTTAGCTGCAAGGGATTGAATAAATTTTTCCTGAGTTTTTGATAAATTAATTTTATTTTTTTTAGCTGAAGGGCTTACAAATGCATTAACAATAATGGCCGATTTTTCTGGAATTTCTTTTAAGATTGAACTGGAGACATATTTTTTATCCGATTCATCCAATTGGAAAGAATGTACATTGGCACCCAATGCACGTAAAGATTTTGTTGTAATGGATTCAGCATGATCATTTTTATGATCGTATATGTCAATGATATATAGTTTTTCCCTCTTTTTTAATTCTAGCGGAAAAAATTTTGAATCATTTTTTACCAATGTCAATGATTTTGCGGCCATATGGCTCGCAGTGAATTGGAAAGTGCTATCTTTTAAAGAACCTTGTGCATCTTTCATTTCAATAAACCGGCTACCGTTGAGACCAATTTTTTCTTTCATACGCAATATTTTAAGCACCGACTCATCAATTCTTTCTGCAGGAATTATACCGCCCAGTACGGCTTGCTCAATTGCATTAATAGATTCATTATAATCACCATCCGGTATAATTAAATCACACCCAGCATTCACAGCTGCAATCAACCCATAAGAAACTGAGTAATTATTGGTAATCCCACCCATACTCATGGCATCCGTTACCACCACTCCCTCAAATCCCAGACTGTCTTTTAAGATATTACTTACCCAGAACTCAGATAATGTTGCCGGCAGGTCTGCATTGAACTGATAATCTGGTGCATGTACGTGTGATACCATCACAGCATCAACACCGGAACTAATAGCATGTTTAAATGGTTTTATTTCAACTGACCACAATCTATCTGGATCACTCGGTATTTCCGCTAGGCTAGAATGTGAGTCTTTTTCTGTATCACCATGGCCGGGAAAATGTTTTGCTGTAGCCAGCATACCGTGGTCTTGTAAGCCACGAATATAGGCTTTACCATAAATTGAGACTTGATCAGGGTCTTCTCCAAAAGAGCGGGTATTGATGATCGGATTCCGAGGATTATTATTAACATCCATTACAGGTGCGAAATTACAATGTATCCCCACAGACCTACCTTCTGTGGCAACTATCTTACCTGCAGCATAAGCTAAATCTGGGTCACCAGTTGCCGCAATGGCCATGAAAGGTGGCAATTCTGTCCCTTCCGGAAAACGCTGGTACAAACCGTACTCAATATCTGCGTCCACCAGTATAGGGATATCAGAATACTTTTGCATCTTATTAAGCAAGGTCAGTGATGTCCCTACATCTCCGTACCAGATATGTACACCACCAATGCCATCCGTCTCCAGGAGTGATTGTATTTCCTGCCATTTTTTACTAGAACCGGACAAAAACCTCATATTCATTCTATAGATGAGCATCTGTGCAACCTTTTGTCTCAAAGAAAGTCCGCCAAAGGTTTCCATAGCCCAGCTGGCATCTTTGGTGTAATTCTTGCCGCACCCATGCAGGAATAAGGTAAAAAGAAGTAGTACTGCCTGCAGTCTGATATTTTTTACTATCATGGGGACTTAAACTGATGTTGGAGATAAAAAAGATGATAATCCAGAGCATGCACCCAGTATTCCCAAGTATGAGCGCCTGGAAATTCAGTATACACATGCTTAATTCCTTTCTCAAGCAGCATCCGGTGTAATTCCCGATTGATTTCGATAAAAAAGTCATCTGTACCGCAATCGATTAGAACTGGGAAAGCCAGCGTTTCTAGATCAGAAATTATTCCCACAATGGAATTTCGTTCCCATCGGTGAGGAAATTTTTCATAAGGTCCCAGTTTTTGAGCAATATCCCATGATTTTGTAGAATGCCTTAAGTCAACACCGCCGCTCATACTGGAGGCAGCAGAGAACAGTTTCGGATGCCGAATAGACAAATACAGCGCACCGTGCCCTCCCATGCTAAGCCCTGTAATTGCAATGTCATTAATACGGTATTCATACTCTAGCCAAGGTATGAATTCATCAATAATAAACGTTTCATACTGACTATCTTGGTCAACTGGACTGTCTAGATACCAGCTATTCCGGCTGCCATCAGGGCATACTATAATAAACTGAAACTGATCAGCATAGGGTCTTAGGTCTGTATGGGACTGCCAGTCCATATAATTGCCTCCATGCCCATGCAAGAGGAGTAAAGTATTATAATGTAGATCACTTTGTGCATAATGGTCTGGCAAAACCACAAGGGCAGGGATATTCTTTCCCATGGATACACTGTAAACCTGAACTTTGTCTGCAGTACCGGCTTGAATTATATCTAATAGTAAAACCAGTATAAATAAAAATAATGACTTCATTCTTGATAATAAATTAGATAAGGTATTGCAGGGGATGGATATTATTTTAAATACAACAGCTTATTTGAAAATACTCTTTCCCCTGATTTAGCTACGGCAACAAAAATACCAGACGCGATACCTTTTTGGTGTTTGTCCTTTCCATCCCATAAAAATTCCTGAACGCCTCTTGAGATAGTCCTGGTAGATATTGAAGTTATTAACCGTCCATCAATCGCGTAAATATATAAAATATCCGCGGGACTTGACGAAAAAAGCCTTATAGTACATTGATTGTTAAACGGATTTGGGAAAACCTGAATTGCAATATCCTGGGGGAGAAATTCATTTTTATTAGAATGAAATCCAAGATAGTGCAGGCCAATGGATTCAATGAGTTCCTGTACATCATTAACGAGATCATACCCCAGAGCCCAGATCATCATCCCTCCCAGACCTCGCTGCTTTACATATTCAGCCTTAGCCTGAATGGATGCAGGATCGTCAAATGTAACCAACTGATTATGACTCGTATTTAACAGATATGGACAGTATGCATCTTCATCCCAATAATACTCCCACCCTGCGGCAACCATATCTGAAGCTTCGTCATACCAAATATCCGTCACAGCACCGCTGTAGCTCCCATTTATTGCACTGGCATTGAATTTCTTTCCGTAAAATGGAACACCCAGATTCAATTTTTCAACAGGGATATTTCTGGTGTTCACTAAATAATTAACTCCAGTATGCACAGATCCATCAGGATCCCCCGGGGGTGACTGATACAGTGGTGCATTGTGTCCAGCGTGACTGGACCAGCTGCCATGAAAATCATAGCCCATCATACTGAACCAATCTATATTTTCATTTATAATTTCATATTCATAATGTTGGCCGCTCCAATTGCTGGCTCCAACTGCCATTGTGATCATAAACTCAGGGTTAACACTATTAAACGCATCCCGTAATTCCTGGACCAGGAGAGTAAGATTATTTGTTTCTGTACTATTAGATGGGTGTTCCCAATCCAAATCAATCCCATCATAACCATAGTTATCCATTAAATCCAATAGGTTAGAAATAAAGTTCTGCCGACTATCCTCCGTTGATACCATAGCAGCGAATCCTTCATTATTACCCCCGCCTCCAAATGAAAGTAACAGTTTCCTACCGTTCTGATGTACAACAGTTGCAATATCCGGATCCAACATATTATCATAATGGCTTATAGAACCATCAGCATTCGGCCAGAAAAAAGCATGAATCACATGTGTTATGACAGAAAAATCAATCTGTTCAACAGGGAATGAGCTCTGAACCCATTGAGGATAATAGCCAACCACTCTTTGGGCTGAAACCCAAGTAACGGAAATTAATAAAGCTGGCATAATATATTTTGTCATTTGATTACCGGTATCTAGAAAAATTTGAAAAAAAGATCAAAGGCTACATATTAGGAATAATATCCTTGATGATAATACTAATACTATGATTTATTGTCCGGTAAAATTTTATAGATCATCACACCATCAAACCTTGAATTCCCATTATTGCTTAAATATTCTAAAAAAGGAACATTGACAGTCTTCCCGTCAACGGATGATGCGTGAATCAGTCTTTCTCTATCAATTAAATATCCTTCATGAGCAATCATAATACCTGATGAGAAATAGCTTCGTTTCACAAAAGCGACACCGCAAACTTCTTGCAATTTCACCATGTTCATATGGTTTACATTTTCCACAGGTATAAAAGAAATATTTTGGACAGATGACCACCCCAGATCAAGAAACTCAGAGCCATCTTCCTTTCGGTTGAGCTCAATTGATATGGTCTCCAGATATTTTTCAGGAACCAGCCGACTAGTGATATCTATAGTCTGTTTATGATTCAAGATTCTGTCTGATGTATAATGCCAGCGGGATTTAAATGTTGGTAAGCTGTTCCCATGTTCATTTGCTTTGTAATGAATGTTTATCATATTATTTCTGGAATCCGCCCAATCGTCACTTTCGGCAAAGGCTAGCGTAGTCAATATATGTACTGTACAGTCCGAAGTATCTACCCTGATGATTGGGTCTGGATCAGGATCGATCTCTTCACCAAGTTTAAAAATTCCATAGGGTGTACCCACTCGCCATAGATTGATGGCCTTTATTCTGTCATGAAAATCAGGATACCTTTCTTTAAATTTTGGTAGATAAGATGCGAATTCGTTCTCAGATAATTCCCACGGTTTTGGCAACGTCTCAACCCAGTTGAAACTGGGAACATTATTGGTACATCCCAGAAAAAATACTAGAGCACAAACACGAGAAATAATTTTTAAAAACATGGTATTTTGTTGAGTAGGTACTTAATTCAATTTATTTAAAATCCCAATAGTAAACCAATATTAGATCTAATCGACAAATTAATAATCTCCTAATTGTGATATTTTGAACCTATCTAAAGTAGCTGGAACATGTTCCCGTTCCATGATTGTTTCTATCTTTTCGGTCACATCGGGAAAATTGGCAGCTACATTGTTCTGCTCCTGTTTATCTTTATCTAAATCAAATAGCTCAATATCTAAATTATCATCAAAGATATCCTTACGGATACCTTTCCATCTGCCCATGCGGACAGCTTGCTGTCCATTGTAGGCAGGAAACTCCCAATAGAGATATTCGTGTTTTTTAATTTCGCCCTTATCTAACAAAACAGGTAAAAAACTGATACCATCAGTTTGAGAATGAAGGGGTTGGCCTACGATCTCACATAAAGTGGGCATTACATCATAAAAAACAGATAGATGGTCTGAGACAGTGCCAGCTGCAATGCGGCCTGGCCAGCTGGCTATCATGGGTACCCGAATCCCGCCCTCATGCAAATAACCCTTGGACCAACCCCGTTCTGCCTTGAAAGGAGTGGAACTTTTAAAGTAGCGCGTATCGGCACCTCCGGTATATGTAGGGCCGTTATCACTGGTAAAAATAATCAGAGTATTTTCATACAAACCCAGATCTTTCAGTTTTTTTACAATTTCTCCCACTTGTTCATCCAGGGTGGATATCATAGCGGCATAGGTTGCTCTTGGTGTCTGGTTAGGATAATAGTTCTTCCCGGTGTAAGGGTCTTCTGCACCTAACTTCTTCCTGTAATAATCCACCCAGTCCCGGGGAGCCTGAAGGGGCAAATGGGGAATAAGAGAAGCGTAATAAAGAAAAAAGGGACGATGATTATTTCTTTCAATAAAACTCATTGCTTCATTGTGTATCAATTCCGGTGCATAATCATTGAGTATAAAGTCATTATAGCTGGTAGAATCATCGGGATCGTCGCCTTCGGCTAAATTTGTATGAGGCGGTACCATTTTATTATGTAAAAATTCTCTTTCCTCATTCCTCCACAGGTGCATAGGGTAGTATGTATGAGCCTGCCTCTGGCAATTGTATCCATAAAAGAAATCAAAGCCCTGTTTGTTAGGAACACCCTCTGTACTGGGAGCACCCAAACCCCATTTCCCTACAGCACCTGTCTGGTATCCTGCTTCCTTCAGAATTTCTGCAACGGTTACAATAGTGTCCAGCAGGGGTCGCTGCCCTTCCAAGAGAGGATTGTTAAACATGGCTTCATAACTCCACACATCTCCACGATCTCCCCATTCATCATTTCCCCGAATATGTGTATGCCCGCTGTGCAATCCGGTCATGAGCACCGAACGGGATGGGGCGCAAACCGGAGAGCCTGAATAATGTTGGGTAAAACGAATTCCTGTACTGGCCATGGCATCAATATGGGGTGTTTCGATGATTCCCTGTCCATAAACTCCCAATTCTCCATATCCTAGGTCATCTGCGAGTATATAAATAATATTAGGTCTTTGTTCTGTTTTCATACATGAAAACAAGCCCATTGAAAATAGCAACAAAAAGAAAAAATAATTTAATTCTCTTAAACGAATCACCATGAAATATCAGTTATACATTGCCTTACTTCAGTTATAATCTATAAGAAATATTATTGAACTACGATTTCGTCTATAAATATCCAAGCCGGGCCACCATCTCCAGGATGCCAGGAAGGACATTCACCTTGACTTTTAGCTTTAATCTTAATAAATCGAATTTTTTCATCAGGTAGGGTTGTGGCAAATACTTTGATTTCTTGTTCCAAACTTTGCTTAGTTTGATTATTGAATTTTTTAATTATGTTATACTCATCTCCGGCACTTGATGTTAAAATATCAACAGAGACAGGATAAAATATCCAGGCAACTTGATCTTGTAAAAATGATGCCTTTATTTCTTTCAGTTTTATTGAACTACCCAAATCGACTGTGGCTTCAAAATCATTGCCTTCAAATCCCTGCCAGTTGCCATCAGTATAATCTTCAGATCCTTTTATTCCGTTGGTGAGAGCATGAGTCCCACCCCCGGTATATTTGCGATGAAATGTTGTTGCAAGGGAAACTTTTTTCCCTATTGCTTTATGGGCAACCTGAAGGGTTCTCGCTGGAGTCAGTCGACCTGGTGGGCGCACCTCACTTCCCTGGCTTTCAGTTAATCGATCACCAAGTTCCGACCGGGCTTTTTCCCCCAGAGCCTTTAATATATTAACTATTTCAGGATGATGATTGATAACATTCGTTGTTTCACTTATATCATTTTGTAGATCATAAAGAGCAAGTTCGGTAGTGTCCCTGCCATATTTCCCGGGGAAACCATCTTGTCCTGGTTCCATGCCCTTATATGAACGATAGGTGTGCGGGAAACATAGTTTCCACTGGCCAGACCGTACAGCAATGAGCTCGGCGCCATAATAATAATAATATTCATTTCTTGGAGTTTTCTGGTCTGATCCATATAAAATAGACTGAATGTCTAATCCATCAATCTTATTCTTTGGCAGGGGGGCTGATGCAATACTGGCAACGGTAGGTAAAATATCTATTGTTGCTGCAAGTTTATCTGTCACTGTACCAGGATGAATTGTCCCGATCCACCTCATGATACAGGGAACACGAGCTCCGCCTTCCCACATAGTCCCTTTTCCTTCTCGCAGGGGAAAGGCTGAGCCTGCATGGTTGCCAAAATTCAACCATGGTCCATTGTCACTTGTAAAAATGACCAATGTATTTTCATCTAATCCATTATTCTTTAAAGCCCTTAGGATTTGTCCAACTGACCAATCAATTTCCATGATCACATCACCATAAAGCCCTTGCTCGCTTTTGCCTTTGAATTTGTCAGATACGGCGAGAGGAACGTGGGGCATCGAATGGGGAAGATAAAGAAAAAATGGTTTGTCTTTATTTTTATTAATAAAGTTCACTGCTCGTTCAGTGTACCGCGTGGTCAATCTTGATTGATCTTCTAATGTACGGACGTCCTCGATTTTTTCATTGCCCTCTATTAACGCAAGCTGAGGGTAATAACTTTTAATGGAACCGATGCCATCGAGTGGTTTACCATCAAACCCTACGGGCCACATATCATTGGAATAAGGGAGCCCAAAGAATTCATCAAATCCTTGCTGCAATGGCAGAAATTTTTCATGATGTCCCAAATGCCATTTACCGAAAATGCCCGTAGCATATCCTTTCTTCTTCAAAACATCCGCGATAGTCTCTTCATCAGGATTAAGTCCGATGCGAGTGCGTGAATGCAAAGCACCTTGAATACTAACACGTTCTGAGTAGCAACCGGTTAGCAAAGATGCGCGTGATGCACTGCAAACGGCCTGTGATACATGAAAGTCAGTAAAACGAATACCTTCTTCGGCCATACGGTCAAGATTGGGCGTTTTAAAACCTTTTGCTCCATATTTCCCCACATCTGCATAACCTTGGTCATCGGTGAAAATAATAATAATATTTGGTGGGCGTTCATACAATGAGTTGCAAGAAGTAAACACCACGATTACCTGGAACAACAGTAGGCAATAAAACCAGGATGATGATCTTATTTTTATGCCAATCTCACTTTTGGTAAAATAGAACCGCAGCTGGTATAGCCTGTTTTGCAATGTCCGGCCCCTCATAAGAAACAATTAACTGATTTCCGCCTCCTTTTTCAAAATAGGTTACGTGAAATTGATGGTAACCCATGGATAAAGCAATAGAACCGGCTGCTTCGAACATTCCATGTAATCCATCATTTTCAACCACCAGACGGTCTCCGATATAGAAGCGGCTGCCGTCATCGGAGTCTGTATAAAATGAATATATCCCTTCTTCCTGTATATAGATTAACCCTTCAAACATAAACCCAAAATAATCATTTTGCTCTCTTATGGAAATATCAAAATTGGGAACAATGCCCTTTGACTTAATATCGATAGACTGAAAATCTGGTAGGCTATCCCAGGATCCCTCAAAATAATTATACCTTACTCCTGGCATTATTTTTATTTTTGTTAAAGCGGGTCGAGGATTAACTTTTTTATAATCAGCGTGTACGAACCTACTGACAGGCTGCCCATCCCGAAAAGAACGTGCGGACACGCGAGCTGAATTGGTCAAACGAATTGCCCCAGTCACAGTAGGAGATTTTATAGTAGGCTCACTGCCATCCAGCGTATAATGAATGATAATATTCTCCCGCTCCGATGTAATAGACACATTGGTGTTATGAATAAAAATATCATGTTGAGTAGTAATCTTTGGCGGGTTATTTACATCTGGCCTGCCCTTAAATTCCAAGACTACAACGCTGTTCATAGAATCAGGTGCCACATCAGGAACTTGGACCACAATCGAATCTTCTTCCCGGGTAATACCTAATTCATTCTCTCTATCAGATAATATGTATGCCCGATCCGGATTACTGTATATCCCCGGCACAACCAACCGACCATCTCCCGGCCACGTAAACACATGGAGATACAACCGTGTCCCCCCATCTATTATTTTTTGTGTACATCGACCCCAGGAAAGATCTGTAAATGGGCTGGCTATTGTGCCATGAATTGCTTCCCCATTCAATTTCATCCACCGGCCAATGGCCGCAAGTCGATCAATGCTGGGTTGGGGGAAAAGTCCTTCAGCCGTTGGTCCCACATTCAGCAAAAAGTTGCCTCCTTTTGAAACAATATCTGCAAGTTTTTGAATAAGATCTGTTGCCGATTTCCAGTTATGGTTGTTTTTATTGTAACCCCAGTGATCATTCATGGTCATGCAAGTCTCCCAGTCTACTCCCGGAAGCCCTATAGGAGGAATCTCCTGTTCCGGAGTACCAAAATCACCTACGTAACCTCCATCCCGAGTTAATCCCTGCATCCCTGATCTTCCTATATCAACCCTGTTGTTTATGATAATGTTTGGCTGCAGACTGCGGACATACTCATAAAGATCCAGTCCGTACTCATGTGTCCAGGTTTCTTCCCACTCGCCATCGAACCAGAGAACTCCGATATCACCGTAGTTTTCTACCAGTTCTTTAAGCTGGTTTTTCATATAAGCGATGTAACGCTCGAAATTAGCTCCTTCTATTCCTCGACCCTTCTCCCAGCTGCGGCGGGGCAAATAATCCGGATGGTGCCAGTCCATGATGGAATGGTACCAGCAAATTCTTAACCCGTATTTACGGCAGGAATTTGCCAGCTCATCCATGATGTCCCTTTGAAAAGGTGTCGCCATGATGTCATAATCTGTATACTTAGAATTAAAAAGGCTGAAACCATCATGATGCTTAGTGGTAATCACAATATATTTCATACCTGCATCCCTGGCCATACGCACCCAGTCATCCGCGTTGAATTTTACCGGGTTAAATTGGCCAACAAATTTATCGTACTGTTCTAATGGAATCTGTGCGGTTGTACGAATCCATTCGGCATGGTTGGTATTGTCTTCCCACTCTCCAGCAGGAATGGCATAAAGTCCCCAATGAATAAACATGCCAAAACGGGCTTCCCGCCACCATGCCATACGTTCATCATTTGAATTTTCCATTTTACTTTCCGCTCCAATAACCTGTTCATTCAAAGTAAAGAGAAAAAGAAATATGATTATTCTTATCATTCTATTATATGGATTTTACACATCGAAACCCGGTATGACTAAGTCCTGTATCCTGGCTGGAACGCATCCGTTTGGAAACACGATACCCACTGCAATAGCTATCATTGCATAAATAAGATCCGCCCCGTATGACACGCTTCGGCATATGCGGTTCATTTGGATCCAATGAACTGGCAGGACCTTGGGGGTTAAAAGAGACTCCTTTTTTAGCTGCAATACCGTATGATTGAAAATGATATAAATCGCTGCACCATTCCCATACGTTTCCTGCCATATCGTAAAGTCCATAACCATTAGGCAAGTAAGACTTTACAGGTGCGGTACCGTAATGCCCATCTTTGACAGTGTTCTCATAAGGAAACATTCCTTGCCAGAAATTGGCCTTGCCAGCAGATTGAGAAACAGAAACATTACCCCATGGATAGATTGGATTATCCAATGCCCCCCGTGCAGCCCATTCCCACTCTGCTTCTGTCGGAAGCCGCTTCCCAGCCCATTGGGCATAGGCCTCGGCATCATCCCAGGCAACATGGACTACAGGGTGGTCCATTTTATTATCTATATTGCTCCCGGGTCCTGTCGGATATTTCCAATTTGCACCAATGGTCCAAACCCACCACTGTGTTTCATCAGCGAGTGAAACCGGACCATCCGTGGCCTGAAATACTACTGATCCAGGCTGCAAAATATTTTCAGCAGGTTTCGGTGTGCCTGGCGGAAGATTAATTTTCATTTTCTCCCAGTTAATATTTTTTTCGGCGACGGTTATATAGTTTGTGTTTGCTACGAATTCAGCGAACTGACGGTTCGTGACTTCATGCATATCCATGTAAAAACTGTCAACCTTCACTTCATGGAGTGGCGACTCATCAGGGCTGGCTTGTGAACCAGTGCTACCCATGGTAAAACTACCACCTGGAACCAGTACCATTTGTCCGTAATGACTAGTGTTCGATTCTTTGAAAGAGTGTTTTGTACAGCCATGAGTAAAAATTAAAATAGTGATACAATGCATACAGGACTTTTTCCAGCTATTATTTGTAATCAATCGCAGGATTCTCATAATACAAGGTAAGCATAAACCATAAAAAAAAGGGGCAGAAATCTGCCCCTTTTTAAGGTGTTAAGAAAATTGGTAAAAGAAATAATTACTTCATCAATACCATTTTCTTTGTGAGAACTTGGGTACCATTGTTTAGGCTATAAAGATATACCCCAGTAGAAACACTTCTACCCAAATTATCTTTTCCATTCCATTGTACGGTGTACTTACCAACTGGCTTGAAACCACTGGTGAGCTCTTTTACTTCCTGACCAAGCATATTGAAGATGGTCAGTGTAATATCTGATTCTTGGTTCAGAGTAAAAGTAATCTCCGTTGTTGGATTGAAAGGATTCGGGAAGTTCTGCTCTAACGTAAAACGCTCTGGCAGTGGTTCATTTTCAACTGCTGTATAATCACCCCAATCCAAAGCTACCATCTCCGGCAGCGGCCAGGTTGGTATCCAGCCTTCATCCCCGACTACAGTGTGGCCATAGCCCCAGTAATCGGTAGCAGCGGTACCACCCCTGATCTGAAGGAAGTAATCCAACAGTCCAATATCACCTGTCTCACTTGTTCCATTTAAGATAGCATCCAACATCTCAGGTGGCATTCCTGGGTCATCAGACTCTTGTATTGAAGAAAAATTATTTTCCTCGTTTAAGTTAGGATAAGCATCATCATCATCAAACATCTCCACTGTTCTGTCATTCATCCATACTGGTGTTCTGATCCAGTTTGTGGCTGTATCGTTATAGTCTTCCCAAAACGTTGAGAGCTCAACTGGCCAGTAGGCTATGTTATCACTTATTTCGATATCTCTCTGCGCTTCAATGGCAGCCAACCCTTCCACAGATGATGTATCACCATCTGGATCAAACATAATCGCATTGGCCGGGCTTAAAGGCTGCAAAGCAATCACACCAAAAGATGTATCCGGATACCAGAGATTGTCCCACCAGGGATCTTCTGTCCTGTCTACACCACCGGCATAATTCCCATAGAAAACATTACCGTTCATTTCCCCTTCCGTCATATTGAAAATGAAAAATGGGTTCTTAAAGGTAAAGAGAACGGCATTATCATTGAAGTTGAATGATTCCATATACCATTTGCTAACAGGAGCAGCAGCGTATCCATTGACCCCAATCATTAAGTTATCTTCCATCCATACTTCACCCGTATATGCTTCACCGGGCCAGGTATTTCTCAATACTTCACCAATGTACCACTGGTTCGGGTGTACCAAGTTCCTGAAGACATTGCCCCAAATATAGAAGTTGTCCCACTGGCCATTATAGGCAATTGCAAATGTATGAAATCCATCCAACACACAATTACCTACAAAAAGATCAGTTTCATCACCCTTCACTTCAATAGCAACTCCAGAAGCTACTCCGTTCGTTGCCTGTGCTAACAAGTATAGATTTTCAAAGTATCCTTCCGATTCATCACCAGTCAGGACAAACAGTGTTCCCACGGTGGATCCGTCAGCCAGCACTGCAGATTGGATCGCCGGAGGTCTATTGGTAGACTCATTTAGCTCACCAACAATAGTCAGGTCACCCTTCGCGGTGATTGTTCCTGACATCTTATAGGTCACATCAGTAGACGTTAGAACATATTCATGCGCCTGGGTGCCGTCTGCCAGGGTATCGGCAGAGATGATCTCATAAAGATCTCCATCATCGGCACTAATTTCCATACAACCATCACCACACTCAAAATCATCTTCATAAAATCCTAAATCTAACAGTTCCTGTGTTGGCCATTGTGGTGTCCAATCTTCATTTCCTTCTTCGACTACAGTATGAGCATAACCCCAGTGATCAGTTGCAGCAGTACCACCCCTGATTTGCAGGAAGTAATCCAAAAATCCAATATCGCCTGTCTCGGCAGTACCATGCAGAATAGCATCATTCATATGTCCCGGCAAACCAATTTCTACCGGGGAAACAAAATTAGCTTCCTGAACCAGATGGGGATAAGCATCATCATCAGCAAACATCTCTACAGTTCTGTCATTCATCCAGACCGGTGTTCTGATCCAGTTTGTGGCTGTATCATTATAGGCATCCCAGAACGCTGTAAGCTCAGCTGGCCAGTGGACGGTGTTACCAGATATTTCAATATCCCGCTGCGCTTCAATGGCAGCCAGCCCTTCTACAGACGATGTATCACCAGCTGGATCAAACATAATTGCATTCGCAGGACTCAAGGGCTGCAGAGCAATCACACCAAAAGATGTATCCGGAAACCACAGGTTATCCCACCACGGGTCTTCTGTACGGTCTACACCACCGGCATAATTCCCATAAAAAACATTATCATTCATGGTCCCTTCTGTCATATTGAATATGAAGAATGGATTCTTAAATGTGTATAGCACAACATTATCATTAAACTCAAAATAATTCATGTGCCACTTGGTTACCGGTGCTGCTGCATATCCATTTACACCCATCATCAGATTCCCTTCCATGACGACGGTATCAGTGTATGCTTCACCGGGCCAGGTATTTCTCAGCACTTCACCAATGTACCACTGGTTCGGGTGCACCATATTCCTGAAGATATTGCCTTCAATATAGAAAGAATCCCATTGTCCATTGTAAGCAATGGCAAATGTATGCCAAGCATCAAACACACAAGCTCCAACATTGAGTACAGTATGGTCACCCTTCACTTCAATAGCTACTCCTGATGCAACATTATTTGTAGCTTTTGCCAACAAGTAAAGGTTCATAAAATTCCCTTCCGTTTCATCACCGGTCAGAACAAACAGTGTCCCAACAGTTGATCCATCGGCTAAGACCGCGGATTGGATAGTAGCGGGGTTCCAGCCGTCATATTCATCATCTTCATCCATTTCTCCCATAATTGTAAGGTCACCCTTAGCCGTGATTGTACCTGACATCTTATAGGTTTTATCCTTTGATGTAAGTACATATATGTTGGCCTGGGTTCCGTCTGCCAGAGTATCAGCACTGATGATCTCATATAGATCGCCATCATCGGCACTGATTTCCATTATTTGTCCAAAGACGGAAACGGGTGCGATCATCAAAAGCATTAAAGTAGCTAATAATATCACTTTTTTCATTTTCTTCTCCTCTGTTTTTTATTTTCTAATGTGATTTTTATTTTTTATATGTCAGGATGTAACTCTATTGCAGAGATACTTATCTACACACACGCTCTAAACATAAATATAAATAAGAAAAATTCAAACAATTTCAATAAAAAAACCGAAATCAGATTTTCAAGCGAAGACCAAACTCCGCCGTCATGCCATAATCTTCTATTGACCTCGGTATCTTCGGGTACATCTGCAGTACATTCATATCCCTTGCATTTTTCATAAACATGGGTGCATACCTTCCATTAATATTATTCAGGTTGCTATAAAGTTGCAGCCCAAACCAGGGTAAAGACTGGTTTAATGATAGATCCCAGCGTTTATAAGAAGCGGTAGTTGATCTCAATTGTGGCCACTGGCTCACCCCAGAGAATACATCATCCTGATATAGCATGGAAACCAGTATCGAAAATCCCTTATAATCATACCCCAATGAAAAATTAACAATATGATTAGGTTGATAGATAAGTCTGTCCGTAAAGGATGTGTCAACATTTGTAGCACTGGTGGCACCGGCAAAGACAAATGGGTATGCAGCTTCTGATTTAATATTTGTATAATTAATATTAAGAACCAGGCCATTTAGCGGGCTTGGTAAATACCAGAAATGTGTTTGCCAATCTATTTCCAGACCAACAACATCAACCATCAGCTGGTTATTAACATATGTTTGAATGGTATAGTTTGTGTTTTCATTGGGAAGCCGGTCAGTGAGAAAGTAAGGTACTGCTTCAAGTCCCGGTTTACTGAAATTCCAGGGGTAGATTAGGTCATTTATTTTTTTCGCAAAACCGCCCAGCGTGAAAAGGCCAATCTTATTTTCATAAAAAGTAAAATAGAGATCATAATTTTCTGATTTGGATGGATTTAATGCATAATTATTCCATTGCACACCGCCGCCTGAGGTCACATGTATCCTGGGTATAATTGTATTGAAATCAGGATAAGATATTGTGTTGGAATAAGCTAACCGTATGTCAAACCACGATAATGGCTTGTATCGTATATTGAGGTTTGGGAGCCAGAAAGGATGTTTTACTGTGATGGATGTATCTGTGTGATCGTAATTATAGAATGAAATTTGAGATGCATGTCCCCGCACACCATTATATGTTGTTTCAAGACCTTGGTAACGAATGCCCGGGATAATTGTGAGTTTCTGTCCTAGGTTAATTGTAGCCATTATATACCCGGCAGATAGTAGTTCTTCACCATGATAGTCAAATGAGTTTGAAGAATAATTATTTCGGGCATAGGCACCTGGTGATCCTTCATTGGCGAATGCATCAATCGTATCCTGACAGAAGAACATCATATCCTCGATCATTTCAAAATTCAAAGGAGAATGCATTTCATATTCACCATCCAAATAATCACCATAGGTAAACGTAGTATCAATAAACCAGCTAAGCTTTATATCACTATTGAAGAAAGTTCCTGGTTTCCCTATATGTTCACGTACCATTAGTGCTGCAGCCCTCTCACTGGGAGATTGAAATGTGCCAGTGGTGCCAAAAGTTTCATTACGGTGAAATCTGGTACTGGTTCTAAATTTCCCGCCAAATTTAATTTCGGCTGATAAATTTTTCCCGTAATTCAACGGCAACTTAATATCCATAGATGACATAAACTTACGTTCTGGTGTAAAATTATTATTGCTGGATATTCGGTTCAGGTTTGTCTTGCCAGGATCAATGATTACAGCTCCCAAAACATCTCTCGGTTTCACATTAACCTGATTGTAAAAATCATTTATTCCAGCTGGCAACCGGTAGAAATTAACGGACCAATTATTAGGGCTCTCCGTTTCCGAATAGCTGTGAGAAATTTTAAAACTTGTATTGAATTTTGAAAATTGCTTTTCTACGCTCAATGCATTCGTGATCATATTAACAATACTCTTAGAAAAACCTGTGGTATAGTAATGTGCATTTCCACCTATACTGAATGATTCAGAACGATTTATGGTTTCCGTGGTTCCTGAGTTCCCGAAATTAGAAAAACTGATCTTGCCATCGCGCAACCGATAATCCAAAACAAGTGCCACATTAATACGCTCTTTTTTCCTGGGTATATAGCTAAGATCAATGGAGTTGGTTACATAATTAGTATCATCATTTGCTCGATTACCGTAGCTTGCAGAAAATGAATTAGAAGTGAGATTCCTATTTTCAATATTTGCCTGCAGAAAAAATCCCAAACGATCCTGCAACAATCTCCCTTCCAGGCTGGGTACGAGTTTATAATTGTCATACTGGCTATTTGCATTAGAGAGGCTGTTATTTCCTCCCTGGGCAAGAAAATGTAATTTTATTTTGTCTTTTCCGCCTTCAGCTTCTCTCATTTTGAAGTTCACTGTTCCCCCTATTACATCCGCATCCTGATCGGCAGTTAACGTTTTAAATACTTCAATACCTTCCAGCATATTAGAAGAAATCATACTAAGGTCCGTACTTCTGTCATCGGAATCGGATGAAGCCATGCGTACACCATCCACCGTTATAGCGTTATATTTTGGCTGAACTCCCCTGATCACAACCTTGGTTCCTTCCCCTCCAACCCGGGTAACAGATACACCGGGTAGCCTGCCAATGGATTCTGCAGCGTTGGCATCGGGCAGTTCCTGAATTCGTGCAGATGAGACAACATTAACAATCGATTTTGATGATAACTGCTGATTGATGGCTGCTTTTTGTCCCTGGGCTTGAACAGTAACATTGACAGTCTCACCTTCAAGTGCTTCCGGATCCATCGAAAATTGCCTTTCCAGAACCTGACCTTCTCCAAGCTCAATCTGTTCATCAAGTTTTTTATAACCTATATAACGTATTTTGATAGTATAAGATCCAGGGGGAACATCAAGTATCAAGAAATTCCCTTTAGTATCTGATGAACTTCCAAGGCTGGTGCCGTCTAAAAACACATTCGTGTATGGAAGCGGATTCCCTGTTACTTTATCGAGCACAAGTCCCTTTATTTTACCATTGTCCAATGCAGATAGCTCGCTGGGAAACATTATACATAGTGTGCAAATAATTAATAAGTTATTTATGTTATTTCTGATAAAAACCATAAACCCCCATTCCCTTGTATTTGTAACAATAATTTCTTGATTGAATCATTCATTTCATTTTGATTCTAATCATTTTAATATAAAGAAATCGACTCATTTTT
>Ga0208411_1001220_pt1 | contig 17866 bp, 30 predicted proteins | sample ETN01SmetaG_4_FD_185793 | JGI IMG/M metagenome (GOLD analysis project Ga0208411, IMG submission 185793) | Marine microbial and viral communities from oxygen minimum zone, Eastern Pacific Ocean - ETNP2014F12-01SV261 (SPAdes) (version 2) | ecosystem: Environmental > Aquatic > Marine > Oceanic ... | reverse complement strand
GGAGCCTCTTCAGCAGGAGCCTCTTCAGCAGGTGCTTCTTCAGCAGGAGCCTCTTCAGCAGGTGCTTCTTCAGCAGGTGCCTCTTCAGCAGGTGCTTCTACTGCCTCTAATACTTCTTCTTTTTTATCTTTTACTTGATCATCAGATTTTTTTGCACCACGCCTACTTCTTCTAGTTGATGGCTTTTTCTTTTTTGGTACATATGAATCATTATAATCAACTAATTCAACCATTGCCATTTCGGCATTGTCACCAAGACGATTACCTAATCTAATTATTCTTGTATATCCGCCAGGTCTATCTCCAATTTTAGCCGAAACATTTCTAAACAATTCAGCAACAGCAGCTTTTTGTTTAATTCTTGAAAAAACAATTCTTCTATTATGAGTAGTGTCAGATTTAGACTTTGTAATTATTGGCTCCACAAATTGTTTTAAAGCCTTAGCTTTTGCTAATGTTGTATTTATTCTCTTGTGTTCGATCAATGAGCAAGCCATATTAGCTAACATTGAGGCTCTGTGTCCTTTTTTTCTTCCTAAATGATTAAACTTTTTACCATGTCTCATAATACCTGTTTTTTATAGGTTAAAAATCTATTCCTTTTCGAGTTTGTATTTAGATAAGTCCATGCCAAAACTTAAACCTTTCACCATAACAAGCTCTTCAAGTTCAGTTAAAGATTTTTTACCAAAATTTCTAAATTTCATTAAGTCATTCTTATTAAATGAAACCAAATCTCCTAATGTATCAACCTCAGCAGCTTTTAAACAGTTTAATGCACGAACTGAAAGATCCATATCAATTAATTTAGTTTTTAACAATTGACGCATATGTAAAGATTCTTCATCATAAGTTTCCGTTTTTGCTATCTCATCTGCTTCAAGAGTTATTCTTTCATCAGAGAAAAGCATGAAATGATGAATTAGTATTCTAGCTGCATCAGTTAAAGCATCTTGAGGGTTTATTGACCCATCTGTGTTTATATCAAAAACTAATTTCTCATAATCAGTCTTTTGTTCTACTCTAAAATCTTCAACATGATACTTAACATTTTTTATTGGAGTAAATATTGAATCCATAAAAATTGTACCCAGTTGAGCTGATGAGTTTTTGTTTTCTTCTGATGTTACGTAACCTCTACCCTTATCTATTGTAATTTCCATATTGATTTTTACTTTAGGATCTAGATTGCAGATAACATGATCCGAATTTAAAATCTGAAATCCAGAAATAAATTTTTGTAAATCTCCTGCGGTTATCTTGCTCTGACCAGAAATTGAAATAGAAACTATTTCATTATCAACTTCATCAATTTGACGTTTAAAACGTATTTGTTTTAAGTTTAATACTATCTCTGTAACATCTTCTACTACACCTTGAATTGTTGTAAATTCATGATCTAATCCTTCAATCCTTACAGAAGTAATAGCAAAACCTTCAAGTGAAGAAAGTAATACTCTTCTTAATGCATTACCAACTGTTAATCCATATCCAGGCTCCAATGGTCTGAATTCGAATCTTCCTTGATAATCAGAAGATTCTATTAAGATAACTTTATCCGGTTTTTGAAAATTTAATATTGCCATAATTTTTAATATATAATTTGTTATTTAGAATATAATTCTACGATGTATTGTTCATTTATTTTTTCTGGAATCTGAATTCTTTCTGGAATAGAAACAAATGTTCCTTGCATTAATTCGTCATTCCATGTTATCCATTCATATACATTTGATGAGTTAGTCAACGATCCAGTAATAGATTCTACAGATTTAGATTTTTCTCTTACTGCAACTATATCACCAGGTTTTAAGTTGTATGATGGAATATTCACTATCCCTCCATTAACAGTTATATGTCTATGTGATACTAGTTGTCTAGCACCTCTTCTAGAATTTGAAAGTCCCATTCTATAGACTACATTATCTAATCTAGATTCACACAATTGTAATAATACTTCACCTGTAATTCCTTTTGAAGCAGTTGCTTTTTTAAACATATTTCTAAACTGACTTTCTAAAATACCATAGGTATATTTAGCTTTTTGTTTTTCCATTAGTTGCACTGCATATTCAGACTTCTTACCTCTTCTTCTATTATTGCCATGCTGACCTGGAGGGTAATTTCTCTTTTCAAAAGATTTATCATCACCGAAAATTGGTTCACCAAATTTTCTAGCTATTTTAGTCTTTGGACCAGTATATCTTGCCATAATTTATTTTTTTTAGAGTGGTTATGAATTAAGGTCTTTTATCCTTCGAAAACCATTAGTCTCTCTAGTTATACTTCTTATTAATTTATATTTAAACTCTTCTTCGTTTTGGAGGTCTACATCCATTGTGTGGTGTTGGTGTTACATCCACTATTTCCATTACATCAATACCTCCATTATGGATCGATCTAATAGCAGACTCTCTGCCATTACCAGGACCCTTGACGTAAACTTTAACTTTCTTTAATCCTGCTTCTTTTGCCACTGCAATACAATCCTCTGCAGCCATTTGAGCAGCATAAGGAGTGTTTTTCTTCGTTCCTCTAAAGCCCATTTTACCAGCAGATGACCATGCAATAACATCTCCTTTTTTATTAGTTAGAGATATAATGATATTATTAAAAGATGCTACTATATGAGCTTCTCCTATTGCTTCAACTATTACTTTTCTTTTTTTAGATCCTTTTGCCATAATACTATACTATTATTTAGTTACTTTTTTCTTGTTAGCAACAGTTTTTCTTTTACCTTTTCTAGTTCTAGAATTATTTTTGGTTTTTTGTCCTCTAAGAGGTAGTCCTGTTCTATGTCTAATTCCTCTATAACATCCAATATCCATCAACCTTTTTACATTTAGTTGATTTTCTGATCTTAATTCTCCTTCAATTGTATAAGTTCCAACCGCTTCACGAATCTTACTTATATCTGAGTCAGACCAATCTGAAACTTTTTTACTTTCATCAACACCTGCAGTAGACAAAATTTTCATTGATCTACTTCTACCTATTCCGAAGATATAGGTTAATGATATAACTCCTCTTTTATTTTTTGGTATATCTATACCTGCTATTCTTGCCATAATTAACCTTGTCTTTGTTTAAATCGTGGATTCTTTTTGTTAATAACATAAAGTGTCCCTTTTCTTCGTACAATTTTACAATCTGCACTCCTTTTTTTTACTGAAGCTCTTACTTTCATCTTATTAAAATCTATAAGTTATACGAGCCTTAGTTAAATCATAAGGACTCATTTCTAATTTTACTTTATCTCCAGGCAATAACTTTATATAATGCATCCTCATTTTACCAGAGATGTGAGCTGTAACAACATGCCCGTTTTCTAATTCAACACGAAACATAGCATTAGATAATGCTTCAATTATTGTTCCTTCTTGTTCTATTGGTGCTTGTTTTGCCATAATTAAATTATATTGCTGGTTTTCTATCTCTCCCCGCCTTCATTAAACCATCATAATGTTTATTTAATAAATATGAATTTACTTGTTGCATTGTATCTATAGCTACACCTACCATAATTAGTAATGATGTACCTCCAAAGAACAATGCCCATCCAGGCTGAATATCCATAAATTTTACAACAATTGCTGGAAAAACCGAAACCAATGCTAAAAATATAGAACCAGGCAATGTAATCTGAGACATTATTCTATCAAGTAAATTTGAAGTGTCTGTTCCAGGTCTAATACCTGCAATAAATCCTCCGCTTCTCTTAAGATCATCAGCAATCTTGTTAGTTGGTACTGTTATAGCAGTATAGAAAAATGTAAAGACTATAATCAATAAACCAAATACTATATTATACCAAAGACCAAATATATCTGAAAATTGTGTTACCATAAATTGCCCAACTAAAGTGTCTTTCATAAAACCAACGCTACCAATCATACTTGGAACAAACATAAGTGCTTGAGCAAAAATTATAGGCATTACCCCTGATGCATTTAACCTTAATGGTATGTATTGTCTTGATCCAGCAATATTTCTTTCAAAACTACCAGATGCATTTCTTCTAGCATATTGAACTGCAATCTTTCTTACTGCCATTACTAGCATAACAGAGGCTAAAATAATAGCTATCCAAACAACAATTTCAATGGAAATCATTATAAGACCACCGTTTGATTCAGTTACTCTAGAAACCCATTCTTGAACAAAAGCTTGAGGTAATGTAGCAATAATACCTACCATAATCAAAAGTGAAATTCCATTTCCTATTCCTTTATCAGTAATTTTTTCTCCTAACCACATTGCAAAAATACATCCTGTAACTAAGATAACTATAGAAGAAAAATAGAACATTCCTCCTTGACCCATCAAAAATGCTTCTCTAGGAATTCCTAATGTTGGTAAAGCTACTAAATAACCTGGTGCTTGAATCAAACAAATTCCTATTGTTAACCATCTAGTTATTTGAGTTATTTTCTTTTGGCCACTAGCTCCCTCTTTTTGAAGTTTTTGAAGATAAGGAATTGCAATACCCATTAATTGTACAACAATTGAAGCAGAGATATAAGGCATAATACCTAATGCAAATACAGATGCATTTGCAAATGCTCCCCCAGTAAATGCATTTAATAGACCTAAAAGCCCTTGATCATCAAATGTTCCTGCTAATTGACCCAGCTTACTCGCATCAATTCCAGGAAGAACTACCTGAGCACCAAATCTATATACAACTAACAGGCCCATGGTTAGAATAATTCTATCCCTTAGTTCGGTTATCTTCCATATATTTTTTATGTACTCTATTATCTTCATTTAATAAATTATATATTAATTGCCTCACCTCCAGCAGCTTCAATAGCAGCTTTTGCCGATGCAGTAAATTTATGTGCACTTATTTTAAGTTTTGCTTTAAGTTCTCCTCTACCTAAAATTTTTACCAATTCATTTTTTCTTGCTAATCTTAATTTTATCATAGAATCAAAATCTAAAGATCCCTTTACTTTTTTGTTGTCAACCATAGTTTGAATAGTATCTAAATTAACTCCTTGATATTCTATTCTATTTATATTATTAAAACCAAATTTTGGCACTCTTCTTTGAAGTGGCATTTGTCCTCCTTCAAAACCTAATTTTCTTGAATAACCTGATCTAGACTTAGCTCCCTTATGGCCTCTAGTGGCTGTACCACCCTTGCCAGAGCCTTGGCCTCTACCAATCCTCTTGCTATTCTTATTTATCGATCCCTTTGCAGGTTTTAAATTATTTAGTTCCATTTACAAAATTCTTTTATTTATTAATAACCACTAAATGATTAACCTTTGCTACCATTCCTAGAATATTAGGGGTGTTTTCATGTTCTACAGTCATTCCTATACGCCTTAAACCTAACGCTTCTAGTGTTTTTTTCTGTTTTCCTGTTCTATTTATAGAACTCCTTATTTGTGTTATTTTGATCTTAGCCATTATTTATCCCTTAAATAATTTTTCTAATGTAATTCCTCTATTATGAGCAATAGTATGAGCATTCTTTAACTTTAATAAAGCATCAAAAGTAGCTTTCACCACATTGTGTGGGTTAGAGGATCCTTGTGATTTTGAAAGAACATCATGAACTCCAACAGCTTCTAAAACTGTTCTTACTGCTCCGCCTGCTATAACTCCAGTACCTGGTGCTGCAGGAATAATATTTACTCGCGCTCCACCATATTTTCCTTTTTGTTCGTGAGGCAACGTTCCTTTAACCAATGGAATTCTAATTAAATTCTTTTTTGCGTCTTCAACTGCTTTTCCAATAGCACTAGAAACATCCTTAGATTTGCCTAAACCATATCCAACAACTCCATTTTCATCTCCTACAACAACAATAGCAGAAAAACCAAAGTTTCTACCACCTTTAGTTACCTTAGTAACTCTTTGAACTCCAACCAAACTATCTTTTAGTTCTAGTCCTCCTGGTTTTACTCTTTCTACATTTTTATACTTTTGGTACATAATCTTAAAATTTTAATCCAACTTCTCTTGCTCCATCAGCTAAAGATTTTACTCTTCCATGATATAAATATCCTGATCGATCAAAAGAAATTTGCTTTATTCCTTTTTTAATTGCTTTTTCTGCAATGTCTTTTCCTACCAAGGATGCTAATTCAGTTTTATTAGCTTTAGCCTTGACAATATTCTTATCTCTTGAAGATGAAGCTACTAGTGTTTTACCATTAGAATCATCAACTAATTGAGCATAAATCTCCTTATTACTTCTAAAAACTGATAATCTTGGATTACTGCCAGTTCCTGAAATAATCTTTCTAATTCTATTTTTAATTCTAGTCCTTCTATCTTTTTTTGATAATTTCATCTCTTTATTTATTATGCTGATTTACCAGCTTTTCTTCTTATATGTTCTCCTACATATTTAATACCCTTACCTTTATATGGTTCTGGTTTTCTAAAAGATCTAATCTTAGCAGCTACTTGACCAACCAATTGCTTATCAAATGATGTTAATTTAATTATAGGATTTTGACCCTTCTCTGTAATAGTTTCTACCTTAATTTCTTGAGCTAAATCCATAACAATATTGTGCGAAAAACCAACTGCTAAATCTAACTTTTGACCCTGAGCCTTAGCTCTGTACCCAACACCAACAAGTTCTAATTCCTTCGTCCATCCTTTTGATACACCGATAATCATGTTATTTATTAAAGCTCTATATAATCCATGTTTTGATTTATGATCCTTGGATTCAGATACTCTTTCAACAATAATAATACCATTATCAACCTTGACTGATACACCTGAAAAATCTTGCTGAATTTCTCCTAGCTTACCTTTCACAGTAACAACATTTTCAGTAACATCAATAGTTACATCTTCAGGTACTGATATTGGATTATTTCCTACTCTTGACATTTTATTTAAATTTTAATGTACATAACAAATTAATTCTCCCCCAACATTTTCCTTCTTAGCCTGTTTTGCAGTCATAACTCCTTTAGAAGTAGATATGATTGCAATTCCCAAGCCATTTAAAATCCTTGGCAAATCACTTGAATTAGAATATTTTCTTAATCCAGGTGTACTTATTCTTTGAATCTTACTAATTACAGATTCATTATTCTCTTTAGTATATTTTAAAGCTATCTTAATAACTCCTTGATTTTTAGATTCTTCAAACTTATAGCTTAGAATATAACCTTGATCAAACAAAATCTTAGTCATTTCTTTTTTCAAGTTTGATGCAGGTATAGAGACCACTTTTTTATTGGCTCTTATTGCATTTCTAATTCTCGTTAAATAATCCGCTATAGGATCTGTATTCATTTTCTTAAATTTATATTATTACCAACTAGCTTTTTTAACCCCAGGTATTAAACCTTTGTTAGCCATTTCACGAAATAAAACTCTTGAAATTCCAAAATTCCTCATATATCCTTTTGGCCTACCTGTTAATTTACACCTATTATGCATTCTAACCGGAGATGCATTTCTTGGAAGCTTTTGCAATCCTTCAAAATCACCTGCCTCTTTTAATGCTTTCCTTTTAGCTGCATATTTTGCTACAGTTCTAGCTCTTTTAACTTCACGAGCTTTCATTGATTCCTTAGCCATAATTTTATTTCTTTGTTTTACTAATTTTATTCTCTTTTTTTGATTCCTCCTCTTCAGCTACAGGCTCCTCTGTAACAGCTTCTTCAACTACAGGTTCCTCTGTAACAGCTTCTTCAACTACAGGTTCCTCTGTAACAGCTTCTTCAACTACAGGTTCCATCTTTGCTTTTACTTCTGTCTTTTTGGGTTTATCATCTGGCTTTTTAAATGGTAATCCTAATTCACTTAAAAGAGACATAGCTTCTTTATCTGAATTAGCATTTGTAACAAATGTTATATCCATACCAGATATCTTATTGATTTTATCAATATTAATCTCTGGAAAAATAATTTGCTCAGTAACTCCTAAATTATAATTACCTCTTCCGTCAAAACCACCTACTTTCACTCCACTAAAATCTCTTACTCTTGGAAGAGCTGCTGTAACAAGTCTATCCAGGAATTCATACATCCTTTCACCTCTAAGAGTTACTTTTACTCCAATAGGCATTCCTTTTCTTAGTTTAAAAGATGCAACATCTTTTTTTGACAAAGTTGCTATAGCCTTTTGACCAGAAATATTACTAATTTCTTCTACAGCATGATCAATAAGCTTTTTGTCATTAACAGCTTCTCCAACCCCTTTAGAAATAACAATCTTCTCAAGTCTAGGGACTTGCATAACATTGCCATATTCAAACTCTTTTCTTAAAGTTGAAACAACCTTCTCTTTATATTCTTTCTTTAATCTTGGTATATAATTCATAACTATATTACTTCATTTGATTTCTTAGAATATCTAACTTTATTTTCTTTTTCTATTCTATATCCAACCCTAGTAGCTTCACCTTTTGAAGTTATTAATGAAATATTAGATATATCAATAAATAACTCCTTTTCAGTTATACCTCCTTGAGGATTATTAGCATTAGGCTTATTATGTTTTTTAACCATATTAACACCTTCAACAATAGCTTTATTTTTAGCTGCAACAACCTTTAGAACCTTTCCTTGAGTTCCTTTTTGATTTCCAGCTATTACTTTGACTAAATCTCCTGTTTTAATTTTTACTTTTTTCATCAATTAAATTTTATAAAACTTCTGGTGCTAAGGATGCTATTTTCATAAATTTTTTATCTCTTAGTTCTCTAGCAACAGGTCCAAAAACTCTTGTTCCTCTCATATCGCCAGCTGCATCTAATAAAACACATGCATTATCATCAAACCTTATATATGAACCATCTGGTCTTCTAACTTCCTTAATAGTCCTTACCACAACTGCTGTTGAAACCGCTCCCTTTTTAATTAAACCATTAGGTGTTGCGTTTTTAACAGAAACAACGATTTTATCTCCAATAGAAGCATATCTTCTCTTTGTTCCTCCTAATACTCTAATAGTCAAAACTTCTTTTGCTCCAGTATTATCTGCTACTTTTAATCTTGATTCTTGTTGTACCATAATTTATTTAGCTCTTTCAATTATTTCTACTAACCTCCAACATTTAGACTTACTTATTGGCCTTGTTTCCATAATTTTAACTGTATCACCAATGTTACAATCATTCTTTTCATCATGAGCAACATATTTTTTTGTCTTTAGTACAAACTTCCCATACATAGGATGTTTTACTTTTTTTACTTCAGAAACAACTATAGATTTCTGCATTTTGTTACTAGTAACCTTACCAATACGTTCTTTTCTTAAATTTCTTTTTTCCATCATTAACATAGAATAATAATTATTTTGTTTCTCTATTGGTTATTTCAGTTGCAATTCTAGCAATTGATTTTCTTAAAAATCTTATCTGAATAGGATTTTCCAAAGGAGAAACCGCATGAGCCATTTTAAGCTCATTATATTTCATTTTTTGCTCAACAAGCTGTTCCATAAGCTCTTCATTCGATAATTTTAATACTTCACTTTGATTCATATAATACAAATTATTCTTCTTCGTAATCTCTCGCTATTATAAACTTTGTTTTAACTGGCAATTTTTGGGCTGCCAATCTTAATGCTTCCTTTGCCACATCCATTGGAACACCACCTATCTCAAATAGTATCCTTCCAGGCTTTACAACTGCTGCCCAATATTCAACTGCACCTTTACCTTTACCCATACGAACCTCAAGAGGCTTCTTAGTTATAGGCTTATCTGGAAATATTTTTATCCAGATACTTCCTTCTCTCTTCATATATCTTGTAGCTGCAATTCTAGCTGCTTCAATTTGTCTAGAAGTTAGAAAATTAGAATCTAGAGACTTAATTCCATACATTCCATTAGATAATCTATGACCTCTTCCAGAATTTCCTTTCATTCTTCCTTTTTGAACCTTACGATATTTTGTTTTCTTTGGTTGTAACATTTATACTAAAATATTTCCCTTTTTATTAATTTCTTTTTCTTCTATTTGCTTTACCTTGTTTTTTAGATAATCCAACTAATGGATTAAGATCTCTTTTACCGTATACCTCACCTTTCATAATCCATACTTTAACTCCTATTCTTCCATATGTTGTATGAGCTTCAACCATAGAATAGTCAATATCTGCCCTAAAGGTTGATAAAGGTATTCTTCCTTCTTTAAAATGCTCACTTCTAGCCATCTCTGCTCCATTTAATCTACCACTAACTTGAATTTTTATTCCTTCCGCATTCATTCTCATTGATGCAGCTATGGCCATTTTTACAGCTCTTTTATAAGAAATTCTATTCTCAATTTGTCTAGCTACACTGCTACCAACTAAAAAAGCGTCTAGTTCTGGCCTTTTTATTTCATAAATATTTAACTGAACATCTTTAGATGTAATTTTTTTAAGTTCTTCTTTTAACTTATCAACTTCTTGTCCTCCCTTACCAATTATAATGCCTGGTCTAGCAGTCGTTATAGTAATTGTAACTATTCTCAGAGTTCTTTCAATAATCACTCTAGAAATACTAGCTTTAGCTAAACGAGCATGAATATATTTTCTAATTTTTTCATCTTCAGTTAACTTCTCACCATAATCATTACCACCATACCAGTTGGACTCCCATCCTCTGATAATACCTAATCTATTCCCTATTGGATTTGTCTTCTGTCCCATTTAATTAATTAGTTTGAACATCATTATTTTTTGAGCCTAATACTATCGTAACATGATTAGATCTCTTTCTTATCCTGTGAGCTCTTCCCTGTGGAGCTGTTCTCAGTCTCTTTAACATTGAACCACTATCAACCTTTATCTCTGAGATAAACAATCCAGCATCTTCAACATTAGAATTTTCATTTTTTGTTTGCCAATTTGAAATAGCTGACAATAATAATTTTTCTAATTTTCTAGAGGCTTCCTTTTCACTAAATCTAAAAATATTAAGTGCCTTATCTACATCCTTTCCTCTAACTAAATCTGCAACTAAACGCATTTTCCTAGGAGATGTAGGGCAATTATTTAATTTAGCTACAACTAAATCTTTTCTGCTTTCCTTAATATTTTCCGCCATTCTAGTTTTACGACTTCCCATAGTTTACTTATTACCTTTATTTCTAGCTCCAGCATGTCCTCTAAAGGATCTAGTTGGAGAAAATTCTCCTAATTTATGTCCAACCATATTTTCCGTTATATATATAGGAATAAATTGCTTTCCATTATGAACAGCTATGGTCTGACCAACAAAATCAGGCGTTATCATACTTGCTCTTGACCATGTCTTGATAACAGTTTTCTTATTTCCTTCTATATTTTTTTCCACTTTTCTGTTCAATTTATAGTGAACAAATGGTCCTTTTTTTAATGATCTAGACATATTTTTTATTTATTTCTTCTTTCAATAATAAATTTATTACTCTCTTTCGACTTAGATCTAGTCCTAAATCCTTTAGCAGGAATTCCTTTCCTTGATCTAGGATGACCACCAGAAGCTCTTCCTTCACCTCCACCCATTGGATGATCAACAGGATTCATTGCTACTGGTCTAGTTCTAGGCCTAACTCCTAGCCATCTTTTTCTACCAGCTTTACCTGATACTATAAGTTGGTGATCAGAGTTAGAAACTACACCAATTGTCGCATAACAATTAGATAATACCATTCTAGTTTCTCCTGAAGGAAGTTTGATAGTTGCAAATTTTCCTTCTCTTGCCATTAATTGAGCAAATGAACCTGCACTTCTTGCCATTGAAGCACCCTTTCCTGGTTTTAATTCTATACATGAAATAACTGTACCTAAAGGAATTTTACTAAGAGGCATTGAATTTCCTAGTTTTGGAGAAGCATCCTCTCCAGAAACTACTTTTTGACCTATTTTTAATCCCTTTTGCGCAATGATATATCTCTTTTCCTCATCATCATACTTTAATAAAGCTATAAAGGCAGATCTATTAGGATCATATTCAATAGACATTACCTCAGCTGAAATACCAAACTTATCTCTCTTAAAGTCAATAATTCTATACTTTCTCTTATGACCTCCACCCTTATAACGCATAGTCATCTTTCCAGAATTATTTCTACCACCAGTTCTTTTTATGGGAACTAACAATGACTTCTCAGGCTTTGATTTAGTAATTGAATCAAATTCATTTACTACTCTAAAGCGTTGTCCAGGTGTTATTGGTTTTAATTTTCTTACTGACATTATTATCTTTTATTAAACGTTTGCATATAAATCAATTGATTCTCCTTCAGCCAATTGAATAATAGCCTTTTTTATAGCATTCGATTTTCCAAACTGAATTCCAGCCTTTGTATATCTAATTCTTTTATCAGAACGGACATTAATAGTTCTTACTTTAAGAACCTTAACATCATATGCTGATTCAACCGCTTTTTTTATTTCAACCTTATTAGCATCTTTTTCAACTTGAAAAGTATAACGATTGTTTAACTCACTATCGTTATTAGCTTTTTCTGTTATAATAGGTTTAATCAAAATACTCATTTCCTTCTATTTACTTAAATTAGTTTTTATCTCATTTAATGAGCTCTCTAAAAACACCAATTGATTAGCATTTAAAATTTTGTAAGTACTTAATTCTGAGCACATTACAACATCTGAACCCTTTAAATTTCGCGACGACAAATATACATTATTATTTGGGGCTCCAAAGACAAAAAGAGATTTTTTATCCTCAAGATTAAGTGCCTTAATAACAGAAACAAAATTTTTGGTTTTAACAGCATCAAATTCAAAATCTTCTAAAACTGTTATAGCCTTATCCTTTGCTTTAATTGTCAAAGCAGATTTTCTAGCTAATCTTTTTAATTTTTTATTTAGTTTTAAATCATAATCTCTGGGTTGAGGTCCAAAAATTCTTCCACCCCCCCTAAAAATACCTGATTTAATACTACCAGCTCTTGCCGTACCTGTTCCTTTTTGTTTTTTAATTTTTCTTGTGCTCCCAATTATCTCAGCCCTTTGCTTCGATTTATGAGTTCCTTGACGTTGATTTGCAAGATATTGTTTAACATCTAAATACAATGCATGGTCGTTAGGCTTGACTTCAAAAATATCTTTTGAAAGTTCTACCTTTCTGCCCGTGTCTTTACCTTTATAATCTAATACTGCTACTTTCATTATTTTTCTACAGTTAAATAAGAGTTCTTATGGCCAGGAACGCATCCTTTAAGTAATAGTAAATTCTTTTCAGGCACTACTTTTAAAACTCTTAAATTCATAACTTTTATCTTATTTCCACCCATTCTTCCAGCCATTTTCATTCCTTTAAAAACTCTTGCAGGATAAGAAGCTGCTCCAATTGATCCAGGAGCTCTTAATCTATTGTGTTGCCCATGCGTTGCTTGTCCAACTCCGGCAAAACCATGTCTTTTTACAACACCCTGAAATCCTTTTCCTTTTGAAATTCCAGAAACATCTACATATTCACCCTCTTCAAAGTGATCTACTCCTATACTGTCACCAATTTTATATTCCTTATCATAACCTTGAAATTCAACAACTTTTCTCTTAACAGTAGATCCAGCCTTTTTAAAATGACCTTTCTCAGCCTTTACAGCATTTTTCTCTGCCTTGTCATCGAAACCTAATTGAATAGCATTATAGCCATCATTTTCCTCAGTTCTGACTTGGGTAACAATACAGGGGCCAGCCTCAATAACAGTACAAGGGATATTTTTCCCACTGTCATCAAAAATGCTGGTCATTCCTATTTTTTTTCCTATTAACCCAGACATAATATTTTAATTTATATTTAACTTTCTTTTAAAAATTTAGGGTCAAAAATAATTCAACCCTTAAATTATTTTTTACCATTTTTCCTTTGCCAAATGCTCCGGACATGTTATCAGAATAAATTCTGACATTTTTTCTTATACCTTAATCTCCACTTCAACTCCACTCGGTAACTCCAATTTCATCAATGCATCAATAGTTTTTGAAGATGTGCTATAAATATCAAGCAATCTTTTATATGAGCTTAATTGAAACTGTTCTCTGGATTTCTTATTTACATGAGGCGATCTTAAAACTGTGAAAAGTTTCTTATGAGTAGGTAATGGAATTGGTCCATTTACTACAGCACCTGTACCTTTAACAGTCTTAACAATCTTCTCAGCAGAATTATCTACCAGATTATGATCATATGATTTAAGCTTTATTCTAATTTTTTGACTCATAACTTATATTAAACTTCAATTATTCCTGTTGCATTTTTAATTACCTGTTCTGAAATACCGGAAGGTGTTTCAGCATAATGAGAGAATTCCATTGTAGAAGTAGCTCTACCAGATGATAATGTTCTCAATGAAGTTACATATCCAAACATCTCAGATAATGGAACATCAGCTTTAACAACCTTAGATCCAGCTCTATCTCCCATATCATTTACTTGCCCTCTTCTTCTATTTAAATCTCCAACTATATCTCCCATATTCTCTTCAGGAGTAATTACTTCTAATTTCATTATTGGTTCCATAATCACAAATTTTGCCAATTTAGCAGCTTCTCTGAAACCAATTTTTGCTGCAAGCTCAAATGATAATTGATCAGAATCAACATCATGATATGAGCCATCCTTTAAAGTAACTTTCATAGAATCAACTTCATAACCTGCTAAAGGACCATTAGTCATTGCAGCTTTAAAGCCTTTCTCAACAGAAGGAATAAATTCTTTTGGCACATTTCCTCCTTTTATCTTTGAAATAAATTCTAATCCAGGGGTTCCTTCCTCTGCTGGCTCTATAGTAAATACTATATCAGCAAATTTACCTCTACCACCAGATTGTTTCTTATAAACTTCACGATGATCAGCCATTTGTGTAATTGCCTCCTTATATTCAACCATAGGTTCCCCTTGGTTAACTTCTACTTTAAACTCTCTTCTTAATCTATCTACAATAATATCTAAATGAAGTTCTCCCATTCCAGAAATAATCGTCTGACCAGAGGCCTCATCAGTTCTTACAGTAAATGTAGGGTCCTCTTCTGATAATTTTGCCAGTGCCATTCCTAATTTATCAACATCTGCCTTAGTTTTAGCTTCTACTGCAATACCTATAACAGGATCAGGAAAATCCATACTCTCAAGAACTATTGGAGCATTTTCTGCAGATAAACTATCCCCTGTTTTTATATCTTTAAAACCTACTGCAGCACCAATATCTCCTGCTTCTATACAATCAATTGCATTCTGTTTATTAGAATGCATTTGATATATTCTAGAAATTCTTTCTTTTTTATTAGATCTATTATTCAAAACGTAAGATCCTGCAGGTAATTTCCCAGAATAAACTCTAAAAAATGCTAATCTTCCAACAAAAGGATCAGTAGCAATTTTAAATGCTAAAGCTGAAAAAGGTTCCTCAGCTGAAGGTTTTCTTGTAATTTCTTCATCATTTCTAGGATTCATTCCTACAATTGCATCTTTATCAACAGGAGAAGGTAAATACCTGCATACAGCATCTAATAAAAACTGTACTCCTTTATTTTTAAAAGCTGAACCACAAATCATTGGGATAATAGACATATCCATAACTGCAGCTCTAAGAGCATTGTGAATTTCATCTTCAGTAATTGAATCCTCATCTTCCATGAACTTTTCAAGTAGATTTTCATCATATGTAGCGACTTCTTCAATTAATAATGCTCTATATTTCCTTGATTCTTCCTTAAGATTTTCTGGAATTTCAATTATATCAAACGTAGCCCCCATAGATTCATCATGCCAAACAATAGCTCTATTTTTTATAAGATCTACAATTCCCTTGAAATCTACTTCGTCACCTATTGGTAGTACAATAGGGACAGCATTAGAGCCAAGCATTTCTTTAACTTGTTTACAAACCATCTGGAAATTAGAGCCCTGTCTATCCATTTTATTGACAAATCCCATTCTTGGAACTTTATAATTATCTGCAAGTCTCCAGTTTGTTTCAGATTGAGGTTCAACTCCATCAACAGCGCTAAATAAAAAAACAAGACCATCAAGTACTCTTAATGATCTATTAACTTCTACTGTAAAATCAACGTGACCTGGGGTATCAATAATATTCATATGATATGACTTTGAATCGTCAGTCGGTTCACCATTTTCAGAAGGAAAATGCCAATTACAAGTTGTAGCAGCAGAAGTAATTGTTATACCTCTTTCTTGCTCCTGTTCCATCCAATCCATTGTAGCTGCACCATCATGTACTTCTCCAATTTTATGAGAAACGCCTGTATAATACAAAATCCTTTCAGTAGTAGTTGTTTTTCCTGCATCAATATGCGCAGCAATACCTATATTTCTAGTATATTTTAAATCTCTTGACATAATTAAAATCTAAAATGTGAAAATGCTTTATTGGCTTCTGCCATTTTATGAGTATCAACTTTTTTCTTTACAGCAGCTCCTTCTTCTTTAGATGCAGCTAAGATTTCTGCTGCAAGTTTTAGAGCCATAGATTTTTCATTTCTTTTTCTAGAATAATTTATTAACCATTTCATAGCAATAGAAATTTTTCTATCTGATCTGATTGGTGTTGGAATTTGAAATGTTGCTCCTCCAACTCTTCTACTTCTTACTTCAACATGTGGCATAACATTTGACAACGCATCTTTCCATACCTCTAAAGCAGCCTTCTTTTCTTCTCCTTCACCAGTATTTTTTGATTCAACGGCATCAATAGCATCATAGAAAATTCTATAGGCAACGGATTTTTTTCCACTCCACATCATCATATTAACAAATCTAGTAACGAGTTTGTCGTTGAATCTAGGATCTGGTAATAAAGGTCTTGCTTTTGCCTGTTTTTTTCTCATCTATATGATTCTTTGATTATTTTTTTGGTTTCTTAGCGCCATATTTAGATCTTCTTTGTGATCTTCCTTCAACACCTGCTGTATCTAAAGCTCCACGAATAATGTGATACCTAACACCAGGTAAATCCTTAACTCTTCCTCCTCTAACTAATACTATTGAGTGTTCCTGTAAATTATGTCCTTCTCCAGGGATATAAGCATTAACCTCATTGCCGTTAGTTAACCTAACCCTAGCAACTTTTCTCATAGCTGAATTTGGCTTCTTTGGAGTAGTAGTATATACACGTGTGCATACACCTCTCCTCTGAGGACATGAATTCAAAGCAGCCGATTTACTTTTCTTAGTTAATTTGGCTCTTCCTTTCCTTACTAATTGCGATATAGTTGGCATATAGCATATATTTTTTATTCCCTCATCTTCCTGAGAAGGCGTGCAAAGGTAAAAATTAAAATCAATTATTCAAATGTTCCTTCTTAAATTTTAGATCTTTTTTTAAAATATTTGTATGATTTATATTAAAATGAGAAAATATTCGTTAGTTCAATAGATAAGAATCGATGAAAATAAAAATCACATTTATTGTTTTACTAGCCTTAATTTCAGCTACCACATTCTCACAAAAACTAAGTCTCGAGGTTTATTCCAATGTTGATGAAGAAAATAACCTACTCTCAGCAATGAATTATAATAAGAATTTCAACTCAGATAGAGAATTAATAAAAGAAGTTGATAAAATTGTTGTAAATCTTCAAAAAAGCGGGTTTATCAAGGCACGTATAATAAAGATTCAAGAAACTAAAAGCGATAAATATTTGGCTGAATTATCAATAAAGAAAAAATACAAAAATATTTATGTTTTAGGGCTTGATTCGATCAGCTTAGAAGGCTATGAAAATTATGTATTCATTGATAAAAAAAACTACCTTAAAATTCCCATTACTAATACTCAAGATTTTTTTCAAAAATTAAATCAATTTATATCTGTTAAGGGCTTTCCTTTTAATTCAGCAAAATTTAGAAATATTGAATCATTTGATCAACACAATTTGAAGGCTATAATTGAAATAAATTATGAAAAAGAAAGA
>Ga0208411_1001214_pt1 | contig 17888 bp, 10 predicted proteins | sample ETN01SmetaG_4_FD_185793 | JGI IMG/M metagenome (GOLD analysis project Ga0208411, IMG submission 185793) | Marine microbial and viral communities from oxygen minimum zone, Eastern Pacific Ocean - ETNP2014F12-01SV261 (SPAdes) (version 2) | ecosystem: Environmental > Aquatic > Marine > Oceanic ... | reverse complement strand
TGAATCTCAGTGTTTCTCAGGGGAATTGGGGAGAACGGTGAGATTGAGATGAGGATCCTCTGAACTTCTCTGAATCAGGATGGTGGGGTAGGATTCTTTTCAGCAATGAAACCCCTGTTTCTACTTACCTTCATATCTCTAAGCTGCCTAAGCGTGACTGCTGATGATGAGGGCAAACATCTCTTTCTGCTTTCGGGTCTTCACTCTGCTGTCATGCAGACGACCGAACCGTCGGACATGGACATGAATATCCGATTCGGTCCGGCGATCATGCCGTCGAAGACGGGGGTTGTCTTCAGGTCGTACTCTGCCGTTCGTTTTCCGGACTCGGAATCATAGACCCACAGCATGGCCGCACTGCGGTTTTCGAATGTGGCCAGCGGATCCTTGGGGTCAACCTTGTCCGGCGGGCCGGCGATGAACAGCCGCTTATTGGCCAGTGTCATCGCACGAATCCTTACCGGCACCCATTGATGCCACACCGGCTTTTCTTTTCTGGTAAAGCCCATCCCTTTATCCCGGCCCCAATCCCTGTCGTCGAGTACAGGCTCGTTGTCGTTGTCGTCGGCAAAGAGCAGATAACCGTGTTTGCCGGGGATGAACTGCGGGCTGTTCGTGCTTCTTTCCGGAAAGCACTGCACGCCGTAGGTCTTTTTGGGACCGATCACCAGAAGTTGCCCCGACTTGGAGGCAAGGTTGGCGTGGTTGAATCCGGGCCACGTGTCGCCATACATCCAAAATATCCTGTGCCAGTAGGTATCGTCGAGGAAACCACCCGTGGTCATCAGATGTCTGCCGACCACTCTTTCACCCATATGCCCAGGACGCACCTTTCCCCGATTCTTTGGATGGTAAGTGACCAGATCCTTGTCGCCGCGAAAGTAAAAGGAGGGATCCTTCTCTAAATCAGGGGCGGTGGACTTAAGCGGGGGCACAGGATTTGGGGACGGCCGGTAGGGGGTTTCCACGATTTTCAGCTCTGGCGAGAGTGTTATCTGGCCCATATGGAGCAATCCACCCTCACTGACGAGCAGATCACTGCGCGTACCCTCTATATGGAACGCCGGCGTAAATGGCTTTCCCTCCGCGTCAGTTCGCGTTCTGTCCCACGAATCGATACGACCGCGGTGGAGCACCTTTCCGGTTGCCGGGTCTAGTCCATAGAGGAAAATGCCGCCATCGACAAAACTCGAACGGCCGGCCGAGCAGTAGACCTTGCCGTCATGAATCAACGGACTGCCGTGGACCTTCCAGGCCGATTCGACACGATCGTCGACCACAATCATCTGCGACGTGGGGGCGGCACGAAAACGCCAGACGAGCCGGCCGTCGTCTGCGTGCAGACAATAGATCCAGCCGTCGGCGGAACCAAACAGGACCAAGTCTCCAAGGATCGACGGTGGCGAGTCGACCTGCCCGCCGGCCCTATAGTGCCACTTCTCACTGCCGTCAGCGGCATCCAGGGCATAGACCGTATTGTAATCTTTTGCCGAGACGAAGACGGTGTCGCCCATCATGACCGGAGGCGTCAACCGTCCGCCAAGGTCGATCCGCCAATGTTGCTTCAGCTTGCCTGAAACCGTGGCGTCGGTGGCACCGAAGCGACTGGCATTGCGGCGATACATCGGCCAGTCAGCGGCGGCGGGTTGGCCGCCCCGAGCCTTGCCATAGGCCGGTCCTTTGTGAAGTCGTCCGTCGAGTTTTCCTGCAGCCTTGACGATACCGGCCATCTCTGTTTCTGATGCGGTCGCATACGCATTGAAACCATTCATCATCGATCCGGCATTGCAGAGGCACTGGTGCTGCGGCACGTAAAGGAGGCCATTGGACGGCATGACGCCGAACCGGCACGGTCCGCGTGTCCAGTTATTCGAGGTATGTTTCGCTTCACTCTCGAGGCTGAGAAACTCGACGCCACGTTGCTGGCCAAGGATATACTTGCTTGTCGCTTTGCCGCCATAACATCGCCCGTGGTGGCCTCTGCTGTTTACGCTGGCAGCGTCTATCTCGCGAACCGTCTTGCCGGTAGCTAGGTCAAAGCCTTCGACAAACGTCCCGTTGCCGCGCCAAACCGTGCCGTCAATCACGAATAAATCGACGTTCTTCAACGGCGCCGCACTGCCGCCGTGGCCCTTGGGCGCGGGCTTGGCCCATTCGGTCTCTCCCGTCTCTTTGTTCAGGGCCAATAAGCCAAAGCCGCCGCCGGCGAGCACACGGTCTCCAGAGATAACGATTGAAGGCCCGGAGTTGTATATGAAGCGACTCAGTTTCTGGGCGTCCTTGCGCCAGAGTTCTTTACCGTCCTTGGCACTGAGACAGACAATCTGTGGCGGGGCGACCTGGCGACGACTACGGGAATCAAGGCAGCCATAGACCAATTTTCCGCCGGACACCGTCATGGACACAGGGTTGTATTTTTTGTGCGCCTGCGCCTCGTGCTTCCACAAGATCCGACTGGTATCAGGATCGGCCGCAATGGTTCCGGTGAACGCGTCGCTGCGAATGCGCAGATACAACGTGCCGTCGGCGAAAATGATTTCGTCGACGCCATCGGTGCCTTTGATCGTTCGCAAGACCTTGCCGGAAGTCGCGTCCAGAACGGCTGCCGGTCCTCGGTATCCATCGGTCGTAAAAACACGATCACCGTCCGCCACCAAGGTCCGCTGAACGGTGGCCGACGTGCTTCGCAGTATAAGTGTTCTGGTATGCTTGACGCCCCAATCCTCCAGCGGACGTTTCCACAGCAAGACACCGCTAAAAGCGTCACGCGCGACCAGGGTCCATTTTTCAGGGAGAATGGCATGGCCACGCAGTGCCGGGTACCCGGTTCCTGGGGTAAAGGCATCCTTCTTCGCGTCGGCTGTTGGCTCGTATCGGATGACACCGGGTACGCTTTCGTCAAAGATATAGAAATTCCTACCGCCGGCGGAGACCATGGCTGCAAAGCTCGAGACCTGTTCGTGGCTGCGCGACCAGAGAGATGGCGCCTTCCATCTGAGCCGACGCGGCGGTCCGACAACGGTATCCTTCGCCACCGGGTTGTTATCCGGCCCATGCATATGATGCGACCATTCATCAATGTCGTCAGGCCAAGGCTTTACTTCCCGCTTCCAACCACCGCCTGTTCGCGTCATCACAACGCCACCGGGAGAAAGCACTCGCATGATCTCGGCGCCGGCGACCGTTGAATCGCTGTCGGCTACCACTAGCTGCACCAGGTTGTCCGCATAGGGGAGCGTCTTTCCATCAAACTGCGAGATCGTGACGCCGCCAGTCTTGGCCAGCGATTCACGCGCCGCCATGACGGCATCGGAGTCTGTTGCGAGTCCCTGCACGATGTAGCTGTCGGATGCACGCAATGCGGCAGTAACCTTGCCATCTCCGCAACCGATATGCACAACCAGACCGCCCTTGACTCCGGCGGCTTTCAGAACGTCAGTAGACGTGCTTGAATCATCCACATGTGGATTCCCCTTCGTGACTATCGCCGCGCTAGCCGTTTTAAGAACCGCTTGCATGCCGAGCGTATTATCACCACCGCTGATGTTCTGCATGACGATGTAAATGGTCTTTGTGCTGGGATCGGCCCAGATAGTATTTCCCGCACCGCCCTTCCCGAAGCTCCCCTTGGTAAGCGTGGCTGTACTGCCCTCCGGTGTATGCACCACTTTCCAGGTAAGACCCCAGACGATGTTCTTCATCTTCGCATCGAGCTTCGCGTCACCGGTCTGATTGCGCGTGATCTCACGAACGGAATTCTCCGAAAGAAGGCGAACGCCGCCGTATTCACCGCCGTTGAGAAACATCTGGTGCCAGAGGAACATGTCCCCGGCCGTTGATAATAAACCGGCATCAACCGCAAAGTAGCGGCCGCTGCCGCCGATTTTTGGGTCCCCCTTAAAGAAGGGTTCCCATTTGTTCTTGCTTTTGCGATGCCCCGGAAGTCGCCGGTCCTCGGGCACGTCTTTGTAGGTGAAATAGGTGCTCTTCATGCCGAGAGGATCGAGGATTCGGGTCTGCACAAACTTGGTATATGGCATGCCGGAATACTTTTCGACCAGATAAGCGGCGACGTGAAGGCCCTCACCTCCATACAGTGTGTTCGATCCGGGTTCCCACATCAGAGGGTTCTTTGCGCACGCAAGAGCACGTGCCTTGATGGTTTTTGCCGCTTTCGTCGACCTAGTCACCGGGAGCGCGTCCGTATGATTGAGAAGGTTTCGAATCGTCAATGGATGCTTAGCCGTTGGCAATCCGTCAGATGATCTAGAGCCACGGAACCGCACCTGGTACCTGTTGAGAGTGTCTACTTTCTGCCCCTTGAATTCCGGAATGTGCTTCTCAACCAAATCATCGAGCTTCAGTTTGCCCTCATCGACCAGCATCATGATGGAGGCCGCACAAAACGGCTTGCTCATCGAAGCGCACCGAAAGACAGCCGTGGCCTTCATAGGCTCTTTGGACATGACGTGCCAACCCACGGCATTGATGGACGCGATCTTGCCATTTCGAGCCACCAGAGCGACCATGCCAGAACTCTGACCGCGATCGACAATTGCCTGAAGTTTTTTGGGGATCTGAGATAGAACTTTCTCATCCATCCCGTGATCTGCCGCCTCCGAATAGGAAGACGCCAAGAGCAGGGCGGCTGCGCAGAGACTTGCGACCAAGGTGGCGTTTCGTCCGATAGATTTGATTATGGTTCGAATCGACGTTGTCATTTCAAAGCATCTTTCTGTTACTGGATTTGGGTGGTGAGAATAGCTATGGGGACGTCGTTGATCGGACCGTGGCGCGTTAGCGACAATAGTTTACATCCGTCCAATTGCATTACTTATTTACTTCCTCTTTCATGTGTCTCGTCACCCCACTCGTTCAGCGCAGCCATCGCCAATAAGAGGATTTGTTTCATGCGTAAATGCTATGCTTTCCTCTTTACATCGTCAACCGCTGAGCAGTGGAATTGAGATGAGGATTCTCTGAACTTCTCTGAATCAGGATGCTAGGGGCCTTTAACGGCAGGCAGGGTGAATCGCGACTTGATGGCAATGCGTTTGCCTGTCCGCTGAGACTCTCGGGCGGCATTCATGATTTCAATCACGTGAAGGGCGTGTTCCGCTGAGACCTCCGGCTGTTTGCCCGTGGCCAGACATTCGGCTACGTGCGAGGCGCCCTGCTGCCAAGAGTAGCCCTCGCCATATAGGCCGGTGCGCGGGTATACATTTGTATTTTTCGCGTCAACATGACGCACGATCTTGTTGCCTTGGGCACGCAACGCCAAATCGACGCCGTGGGGGGCCCAATCGTATCCGGCCAAGTACATCGACCCCCCCGTGGCGGTGATCGAAATCGTGTGATGAGATTGATTAGTGGCCGCGTGATGGCCGCCCTTATGGTAATTGAACCCACACTGCATGTGTGAAATGGCACCATCGCCATGGTCCATGAGAACCATGGCGTTGTCCTCGGCCTCGACTTTGATTCTCCCTTTTCCCCTGATATCCCGTGTCGGAGTGACGGTGCTCAACATTGCCACGACCGAACGGGCAGGGCCAAATAGTCCGGTCAGTGTCATCAAGTTGTAGACGCCCAGATCCGGCATGCTGCCGCCGTTCTTATCATAAAAAAATCTAGACCAACTCGGCCCGGCATTCCCATAGCTGGCGTGGGCCGCGGCGACGCGTCCCAACTTACCTTCACGCAGCGTCTTGGCCATGAAGTGGAACTGCGGGCTCATCACCACCGTTGGAGCGCCCCATATATGGACGCCCTTCTTCTTGGCCAGACCGAGCAACTCCTGTCCCCCGGCCAGATCATTGGCCATGGGTTTCTCGCTCCAGACGTGTTTGCCTGCTTCCAGGGCCTGCTTGTTCAGCCGATAGTGTTCCTGCATGTCAGTCAGATCGACGAGAAGGTCGAACGCTGCACCGGCCAGCATCTTATCGATATGGGGATAGTGATTGGGTACTTTGTACTGTGCGGCTGCCGTTTTGCTTCGCTGGGGTATGATGTCACATGTGCTGACCAACTCAACGAACGGGCAGCTCTTCAGGTGTGGCAGATACTTTCTCGACACACTACCGCAGCCGATTACGCCCACCTTGGTCTTCTTACCCGAAGGCTCTGCAGCAGCAGCTTGCCCGGTGGGCACGCCGCTCAGCGCAGCTACTGCGCCAACTCCAGCGCTGCGTTGAATGAATACACGTCTATTCGTGCTCTCAGCTTTTTCATTTTTCATTTTTTAAACCTTCTTACTCACCGGCGTTTTTGCAAAGAAGTTTCGGAAGCCGGCTAAAGTAAATAAAAGCATACTAATCGACCAACTCAATCACCGCAAAAATCGCCCGGTGATCCGAAGCCACAGCCTCATCCAGTACTTTAGTTTCAATCACCTTCCACCGTTCTTTTGGCCGCACCAAAATGTAATCAATCTGGCGCACAGGTTTGGCTACTGGGATAGTGGGAGTAATTTCAGGATTGGTGCGCATCCATAATTTACCCACTTCCCTTAAAGTGGGGCTACCAGGCACATCATTAAAATCCCCGGCCAGAATGGCCGGCATCTTATCGCGATCACCCATCATCTGGTTGATGAATTTTGCCGAGGCACGCCGCTCTGCATCCAGGCGCCGGTGGTCCAGGTGTGTGGCCAGAAATAGAATATTCTCCTCTTTTGAGATCTTGATAACTGATTCAAGCACTCCCCGTTGTTCACCCATATCCACATTGGGCAGGTGATGGTTCTTGTGGCGGGTAATGGGAAAGCGCGAGAGGATGGCATTGCCATAATGGCCACCCTGAAAGTCGATATTAGCCCCAAAGACACTTTTCATTTTTGTCAGGCGTGCCAGTTCAGCCACCTGATCCACCTTCTGGGTGCGCTTGGTTTTTTGATCCATCTCCTGCAAGGCCACCAGATCCGGTTTCACTGATAAAATCACCTTTGCAATCCGCGGCACATCAAGTTTGCCATCAACGCCTTGCGCGTGATGGATGTTATAACACAAGACCCGCAACCGAATTGGAGCCGCCTTGGTGCCAGCAAAAATCACCTGCCGCTTTGCCCGGTTGATCCCCACCAAACCCCCACTCACCGGATCATTGGCCAGTCCCTGCCCGGTAAAGGGAACAGGGTGTTGACCCAGATATTCCAGTTCACTGCCTTCCTTGGGTAAGCCTAAGCGAAAGGCCACCGGATCATCGTGGCCGGTCGTCCATAGTTCTCCATCGCGCCAAATTCCACCTGACAAACTGTGACGGCCGAGTTGACTGATGACTTTCGCAGGATAGGTCCAGCGCGCCACTTCCTTCCACTTCTCATCGTACTTAACCAGAAACGTCCTGTGATTATCCGCTCCATAAAGAGCAAAGTTACACCACCAGAAACCGCCCTTGTGCAACACCCACGTCAGGGATCCCCCGGCGCTGCCAAAATCCTTGAAGGTAGTCAACTGCATGGAGGAAACATCCAGCACCTTGATTTCGCTGCGCTCGGGTTTAAGGGGATAGTTGGAGTGCGCACACAGGAGTTTACCCTTCCAGAAGAAGCCACTATTGAGGTGCTTGGCACTTCCCTGGCTCAAACCAACACGTTCACCGCTTTTACGGTCGTACTTGGCAATCCCACGGCTGGTGATGGCATAAACGAATTTACCCTCCGCAGCAGCCGCCTGATGCGCTTCAGGGGCAGGCAGTTTTCGCTGCGCCTTCCATTGTGCCCCTGCCCCAACCAATACCCCTTGGGCCAGGAAGAGAAACGCCAACCAAAGCTTCATGTTATTTCTTCGGGACTTCATTCACAGTGTAATAGGCGTGGCGATGAAGGAGCTCCTCCTGATCACGATTACGCAATAGGCCCAGGTCAAATTCATGCACGTGGCCGCGCTTGAGCTCACTTAAAACAATCTGTGCACTCAAGCCGTCAGCCGCGAGCTTGGCGCTCTTTACTTGCGGCGTGGTCTGGTCCACCTCCGGCCCGCCATAGCCACCATGGTAAATATGAGTGAAAGTGCTCACCCTGTAACTCTTGGGATCATTACCCGTTTTGGCTTCTACGGATTTAGTAAAGGTAATCTTGAATCCATCAGGCGTAATATTGATGCGCTTGATTTCAAAGGGCATACGCCCGGTCCAGTCCAGCCGCTCCAGGGCAAAGGGTTTAATGCCGCGCACCGGCCAGCCGCGGTTGGTGCCACCGGCCAACAACCGACCCTTGGGCGTAAACTGCACATTCAGGATTCCGGTTGAAAGCCCTTCACGAAAGGGATAACACGCACCCTGCCACACGCCATTAATCTGTTCAGTGGTCGCGCGCATGATGATTGATTGGGTGAAATCCCCGAGAAAAATCTGGTTTTCAAACGGACCAAATTTACCACCCGTACGGTCCACCACATAACCGGTAATCGAACGCCCCATGCGGATGTAGGGAAAGACCACTGCGTAAGGCACCAGTTCCCTGACCTTTTCCTTCTCAGTCACAATGCGCGTGCCGCTCTCGGGCTTGGCCGGTTCCTTGAGGTGCGGTGCATATTTATACCAGTTGAAACTGACCGGGTGTCCCATGAAACCACCGGGCTTGAGAAACTTGAGACTGCAGGAGGAATTCCACGGGCCCTGGCTCTCAATATAAAAGAGTGCGCCGTGCTCATTGGGGCCAATCCCACCAGGACTCCGCAAACCACTGGCAATGGGAATCGATTTGCCTTCAGGGGTAATCTTCATCGCCCACCCGCGAAAGAGCGCGCGCGAATGGTAGGAATTGGAAAGGCCCAGTGCCACGTAGAGGTTCCCCTTCTCATCAAACTTGGAACCGAAAGCATACTCATGATAATTCCCGTACCCCCACGCATCAGACACCGTTTCAAAACGGTCAGCCTTCCCGTCCCCATTAACATCAATCACCCGGGTCAACTCGGCACTGTGCGTAACATAGAGGGCTCCCTTGCGGTGGGCTAACCCGAAAATTTCATCCAACCCCTCGGCAAATTGATGGAACTGCGGTCGGGGCTTATCCTCATCGATACCTTTGACAAAAAAGATATCCCCCCGACGCGTCCCCACCGCCAACCGGTTGTCGGGCATCAGTTCAAATGCCCCGGCCTCAATCACCTGACCCTTGGCCATGGGAATACTCACCACACGGTAATATTCGCGTTCTCGCTTCTCAGTCCCCCACCGATCCCCCACTTCCTCGGCAAGAACCGCTACACTCAAGAACAGCGCCAGCACACTGGATAATTTTGTTTTAACGCAATAATTCATAACGGATTTGTATTCCGGATTTGCCCTTGGGTAGTTTCAGTTTCAGTAAAAGTTCCCGCGCCTCGCCTTCGCCACGCAACACCGGCGTGCCTTCAGGCACCTGCAATTTCACCGTATCACTGGCAAACTCTGTTGCCGAACGTTGTTGCACCTTGCCCGTGAGTGCGCGGAAATAAACTGTCTCAGGCTTCGGGGCCGTGAAATGAATTTTGCGCATCACCCCATCAATCCGGTTGGGTTCAACCTCCTCAACAATTGAAGTGTCCGCCACCTCTACAGCCCCGGTATGATAGAAAAAAGTCGGCACACCCTCCTTACCAAGCTGATAGCCTTTAAACTGGTAACCCCGGTTACGGGGATAAAGCGGGTCTGGATTCACCGGATTATCCTTATCCATCCTGGGTCGCAACGGCCATGGAGCGTCCTCCTTTTCCAACCGGTAAAACGCCACATCCTGTGCCAGCTCAATCGGCCGCCCCTTGGGATTAAAATTCCCGGCACCCTGCCCACCCCAACCTACACTGACAAAGTCGCCCAGCCACAAGCCACTCAATGAACCATACTCCGCATTGAAGGCGTAACTCACGCCACCCGGAAAACCCACTGCAATGCCACGGTAACCGGCAATCCGGCTTCGGCCCCGATACACCCGTACCCGGTCGGTGACATTCAAATCCGTTCCGACTGAACGAATGCCCGAGGGATCCCGCGCTGAACGACCCAACGAAAAATAATACCACAAGGCGCGCATTTGTTCATCGGGGTCTCCTTCCAAAACATCCTTGCGAACCGACTCATCGCCCGGCCAGAAATTGGGCATCACAATCCCGGGCCGATACTTCTGGGGATTCTTTAAGAAATGAACAAACCAACTGGGTTGCAGTCGTTCAAATGAATTGAGTAAATCAACCCCCTTCAATCCCGGCGAAGCCTTGCCATTGAAGTTGTGGCAGGCAATGCAGTTTAACCCCTTGTCGCCCACCAATAAATGCCCTCCCTCACGGTATTGGCGACGGTCATTACGCTTGAGTTCAGGCATTTCCACCTTCGGCAATCGATCCACCTTCCCAAATAACGCCGGCAAATGCTGAAGGTTGGCCTCGCCAAACTGTGGCATCCGCGTGTGCATGTAAGGTCGTACCGACTCAGAATCGAAGAGTACCTTGCGCAACCAATCAGGCCTCAGCTTTGCCCCAACCCCATCCAATGTCGGAGGAATACGCGCAGGATTACCCAACCCATCCTCATCAGTGCCGAAGTATTGGAACATCGCATTACTCACCCCCCCCGCCCCATCACGCGTATGGCAGGCAATACAGTTGAAGGCTGCCAATGACTGGTGGATTTGCTCCTTATCTCCAACCGGATTTTCCATTCCCTGAATGGCCTGACTGATTGCCGCGCGTTGCTTCACCGACAAATGAAAATGAGGCGCGCCCTTTGGATTTGCAGCCAAACAACCTTTCCCTGCGCGCAGTTTATCCAGCGTCAAGGAGGGGTTGCCTTTCTTTCCATCGAGCTCATGGCATGAGACACAATTGAGCTGTCCAAAATATTTCTTGCCCGCCTTGATCTTGGCTGCCTCAGGTTCAAACTCCGAAAGCTTAACGGCTTTCAATCCGATCAAGTAACTGGAGATTGATTCTGCCTCCTCACGCGTAAGATTCATATCGGGCATGCGTCCGGAGGGCCGCGCATGAAGTGGCTGAAACAAAAATTCGGTTAATGAATCCACGCCATACTTCGTTGGCACATGTGACAACTGCACGCCTTTGCCGGGCATATGACAATTAACACAGCCTATTCTTTCGAAAAGTTTTTTGCCTTCACCAATTCGTCCTTGGTTCACCACACCTTCAACAAACGGTTTTCCCGATCGACTGACCAAATAATGCGTTAATGCCTCGGCGATCTCATCCCGTTTGGGATTGTCTGCCAGCAGGTCCGGCATTTGCGTCCCCGGATCCACACTATGGGGGCTGGCAATAAACTTCTGAATGTAATCTGGATTGACACGCGAACCCACCAGCGACAAATCCGGCCCCTTCTTTTGCTGAACCGATTCACTGGCATGACAGGACACGCAACGTAACTCAGAAAACAAAAGGCGACCCTTCTGGGACTCAGACAAACCATGTTTACCCATTAGCCCGGGAACAACTGGCGCAGCCATTACCCCGGTCGCAGCCAAAACCAATATGGCAACTGCTCTTTTCATTTTTTCTTTTTCTTGTCTGCCGCCGCCTTGCGAAGTGTTTCAAACACTTCATCATATCCATCCCCCGGAACTGCGTTCCCGCCCGAAACAAATTCACCATAAGGCCGATCTGGAAACCTCTTGAGCTCCGCAGTAAGCGTTTGTTTTAACACCCTCAAGGTACGGTCATGACGCGGATATCCTGCCAAGTTCTTTTGGGCGTCCGAGTCCCGTTTCAAATCATACAGTTGATCGCCGGTATAGGCACGGGGATGGGTGGCAATGGAGCGCGAAACCCCACCACTCAGGCCAGTCAAAGATTTTAAATACCGGCGGTGACTCTCCTTCACCCCGGCAATCTGTTCGCGCGTATAACGCAGGGCAATGTAACTGTGGGTCTTGGTTTTAATGGACCGGGCCGCGCCAATCTCAGCATAAACATGTTTGCGCACAGGTTTATGCGGCTCCTGAAAGAGTGCCCTTAAACTCACTCCATCCACCTGATATGTGGCAGGTTTTTTTACCCCGGCCAACTCAAACCAGGTAGGGACAAAGTCGGTATTTTGGATAAGCTCTTGGCTGCGAACCCCCGCTTTCATGCCGGCTGGCCAACGCATGATGCAGGGCACTTCGGTGCCTTTGGCCTTGTACAAGGAACCCTTGTTACTGGACCCATGGTCGGCAATAAAAAGTACCAGTGTGTTTTTAGTCAGTTTCAATTCATCAAGCTTATCCAGGATAAGCCCCAATGAGTCATCCATCCACAGGTAACCGGCCTGATCGGATGTTAAGCCAGCGGCCTCAATCCGCTTCATCACTGAAGCGCGTGGAGGAAGTACATTCAAATCCTCCTTAATGATCCCTTCCCCGGTAACCCTGGGCTTGTCCAATGACTTGTGCCAGGAGCCATTGGGTCCATGTAAAAGCGTGGTACAATAATGCATATAAAAGGGGCCCTTTTTGTGCCGCTCAATAAACTCCGCCGCCGCCGCCGCGGTCCATTCCGGATTGTGGCTTTGAAAGGGAGCCTTGGTGTTGTCCCAGTAAATATTCTTGGCCCATGTGAACCCGAAATCCTTCACTGCTTTCCGATAACCCTTTTCATTTTCATACTTCTTACGATTGAGTGCTTCTGTGAAAGGGACATTCTTCTTCACCTCATGCAAACCGTACTTCTCGCGAAACTTTGAATCACTGAGTGATGGCCCAACGTGAAATTTTCCCACCATCCCGGTTGCATACCCGGCTTTAGCCAGCACGGCGGCCACATTATGATTATCCGGTTCCAACCGAACATTAAAAGCAGGCAGGCTTTGTTGCCCTTTGGGGAACAATTCCAAGAAATTAGCTGAATAAGCCGAGCCCGCATACCGCCCGGTAAGAAACGTGTAACGTGAAGGGGTGCATACGGTGCTGGTGACATGCGCGTTCTCGAAGGTGATCCCTTCCCTGGCCATCCGATCCAGGTTAGGGGTAAGCGCCTTGCCTCCGTACACACTGGTCTCGTACTTGTCATAGTCATCGACCATAAAGACAATAATATTAGGACGCGGAGCACCGTTAAGTGCACCCCAAAGACCAAATACCAAAACCAACATCCATCGTGTCATGGGCTTGAGCATTGGCCACCAAAAGGACAGGGTCAAACCTCAAGGTCATGACCTTTAATAGTTTTCTAAAAACCGAAAAAGGTAAAAGGCGTATCGATTGGGTCTTAACGCAAGGCCCTGTAAAGGTGAACCGTACCGAAATCGTACTCTTCGATAAATCGAAGCAGCTCCCCAGCGACCACCAACCCGTCACTGCAATCATTCAAATAGAGCAGCCCACTAAACCGAATCCAGATAATCGGGTTAATTATGAGGCGGGCTCCACGCGCACCGGACAAACTTTCAATTCGGCTGTCTCGGTGACCGGATCATAACCTGAACCTGTCAGAATATTCACCGGCACATCATTGAAGCTGAAACTGCAGAACACAGTGCCCGGCGGGGATTTCTCTGAGGCCTTCACACGAATTTTCACGGTTCCTCGGCGACTGGTCAAATGAGCATAGCCTCCGTCAGCAAGATTCCAATCAGCAAGATTCTCCGGATTCACCTCCAGCGATTCTTCAGCCAATAAATAATCTATCCCGGCTGCACGGCCCGTCTGAGTACGCGTATGGTAGGCTTCCAGTCGGCGACCGGTGGTAAGCCACACAGGATAATTCTCATCAACCACCTCAGCAGGATCACGGTAATGAATAAGACTGAATAAACCCCGTCCGTTCTTGAATTCATCTTCGTGCAGGATGGGGGTGCCTGGATGATCTTTTTCAGGCACAGGCCATTGGTACTCAGCATTTTCGATTCGATCCCAGTCCAGCCCTGCGTAGACCGGCGAAAGCGAACAAAGCTCATTAAAGACATCCTTTGCCGATTCGAACTCAAAACCGGGAATATCCAAACGCTGGGCAATCTGTGAAATAATCCACCAGTCAGGCTTGGCTTCTCCGTGAGGGGGCACTGCTTGCCGCAATCGTTGCACGCGCCGCTCAGTATTTACACATACCCCATCGGTTTCCCCCCAGGCAGTGGCAGGCAATACCACGTCGGCCAGCTCAGCAGTTTCGGTAAGGAAAATGTCTATGACCACCAAGTGCTCCAGGGCTTCCAGAGAGCGCAAACAATGGGACCGGTCAGGATCCGACACCACCGTGTTCTCCCCATCAATCATCATTGCATGAATTGATTTTCCACATTCGTTGAGGGCACTGACTTTGGTGATTCCCTTTTCCGGATCCATTTCCATGCCATAGAACTGCTTGAATTTTTCCTGACTGGCAGGGTCGGTGACCGGTTGAAAACCGGGATAATTGGCAGGAACCGCCCCCGCATCCCCCGCCCCCTGAATATTGTTCTGACCCCGCATGGGATTGATACCTGTACCTTCGCGGCCGATATGACCGGTCATTAAGGCGAGATTGCAAAGGCTCTGTACATTGTCCACCCCGCAAATATGTTCGGTGATACCCAACGTATAATAGATTGCCCCTCGTTCGGCTTGAGCGTACCAGTGGGCCGCCTGCTCAATATCAGCTGGATTGAGACCAGTTATTTCAGCAGCCCACTCCGGCGTAAACTGCTGCACGTGCTCAAGAAATGCCTCACCCTTGTCAGTGCGGTCATTGATAAAACTCTGGTTAAGAAGCCCATCACGGGCAATAACGTGAGCCATGCCAAGTAGCAGCGCGACATCAGAACCAACGCGCAGTGGCAGGTATAAGCTTGCCATGTTGGCCAGAGGTATTCTACGCGGGTCTGCTACAATCAACTTCGATCCACGCTTGAGTGCCTGCTTGATACGGGTTGCAGCCACCGGATGACACTCAGTCATATTGGTTCCAATACAGAAAATAACATCAGGCTTGTCCATGTCGGCAAGGGGATTGGACATGGCTCCCCGCCCGATGGTGGCCGCCAGACCGGCGACCGTGGGAGCGTGTCAAGCTCGACTACAGTTATCTATTTGATTGGTCCCAAAGCCTGCCCGAATAAATTTCTGCATCGTGTAGGATGCCTCGGAAGGCGCGCGACCGGAAGCCACACCATAAATAGCATGGTTGCCGTGCTGTTCCCGCACTTTTTTGAATCCTGCAGCAGCCCGATCCAACGCAGTGTCCCAGTCCACCTCATGCAGATTGCCATCCTCACCCCGAACCAATGGCTTACCCAAACGATCCTCATGTTGCACAAAGTCAAAAGCAAACTGGCCCTTGATACATAATGCTCCTTCGTTTGCAGGACCGTCCATGGCCGGCTGAACACCAACCAGCCGATCGGACTTGGACAACAAATCAACCTGACACCCCACGCCACAGTAAGGACACACGCTGCGGGTTTTCTTAAAATCCTCTTTCTGGGCTTCCGCACGCATGGCCTTGCGATCGCCCAATGCCCCGGTGGGACAGGTTTGCACGCATTGACCGCAAAATGTACAGGCACTCTCCTTGAGTCGATTATCAAACTCTGCGGTGATCTGCTTTTCAAACCCGCGATTCATCATTGTGATGGCATGGTCCCCTTCCTGTTCAGCACAAACGCGAACGCAACGATAACAGGAAATACAATGATCGTAATCGCGCAGAATAAATGGATTATCATCCTGACTTGAAGTGCCAGAATGCTTCCCCTGAAAACGGCCCGGACGTACATCGTGCTGTTCAAACAACCGGTTTAATTCCTGTGAAGCATATCCACGGAGAGGATCAATATTCTTTTTCGGATTTTCTGAAGCCACCAACTCAAGCAAGGTGCGGCGGTGTTTTTCAATTGCCTCGGTCCGGGTATGCGCCACCATGCCGGCGGAAGCAGGAGTCGTACAGGAAGCTACAGGGTTTCGGCTTCCTTCAACTTCCACCAGACACAAACGGCAGGCACCGAATGCCTCCAGCCGCGGATCATAGCAGAGTGTGGGAACCTCAACATCAGCACGCTGGGCCACCTCATAAATTGTTTCCCCATCTACAAAAGCTATCTCCTTGCCATTCAAAGTCATCGTGGCAGTCGTCGTCGATTTGGTTTGGGTAACCATCAGGGTAAGTTTATGTGCCAGATATGGATTCGTTTTTCAAGTGCGCAGCAATTTGCTCAGGGAAATATTTCTGCAGACTTTTGGTCAGATTTGGCGCGGCAACACCAAGGCCGCAGGCGCTGGTGGCCATCATCGTTTCTTCAATATCGTTTACTTCTTCACACCAGGCCGATTCATCACCAGGACCTGCCGAACCATTAAGCCGCTCGGTCAGCCGTTGGGTGCCGATTCGGCAGGGAAAACATTTACCACAGGATTCCTCCGCAAAAAAAGCCATGGCATGACCGGCCACATCGACCATATTACGACGTTCATCAAACACAATAATCCCTGCCGCGCCCAAAAAGGAGCCTTTGGAGCGAATCGAGGGTTCATCAAGGGTCACTTCACCAAGATCACCGCCACCAAGGAATCCTCCGGACAAACCCGCCATACTCACGGCCTGAATCCTATGGCCTGACAACGGACCGCCAGCCCATTCATGAAGCAGGGTTTTTAATGGTAACCCGATGGGAACTTCATAATTACCCGGGCGCTGAATGTCTCCTGACAAACTCACTACTTTGGTTCCCGCATGATCCCCCAATCCCAGAGACTTATACCAGTCCGCGCCATGATTCACAATCGGAGCCACCGCAGCAAAAGTTTCCACATTATTGACTACCGTAGGTAAATCCTCAAATCCGTTGGTAACCGGAAAGGGTGGCCGATTACGAGGAAAGGGATGTTTTCCTTCAAGGCTATTTAGCAGGGAACCTTCCTCACCGCAGATATAGGCCCCCGCTCCACGACGAACAAAGATATCAAAATCAAATCCTGTTTTACCACAGATAGATTTTCCCAGAAACCCGGCGTCCATGGCTTCAGTGATTGCATGCTCAAGAACGGCCTGTGTCTCAGGATATTCATAACGCAGATATATGAACCCGCGCTTTGCCCCGGTGGCATAAGCGGCCAGCAGCATTCCCTCCAAAATGGCATGGGGATCATAATGAAGCAGAACACGATCCTTGAAACAACCCGGCTCACCTTCGTCGGCGTTACAGACAATCGTCTTGGGTTGCCCTGGTGCCTCGGCAACCATCGCCCATTTTTTCCCCGTGGAAAACCCGGCACCGCCCCGCCCGGCCAGCCGACTTTCAGTGATCAGTGAAACCAAATGTTCAGGCGTTTCTGCGAGCACCCCTTTAAGGCAATCGTACCCACCGGTTTTCCGGTAACCCTCCAAAGCAACCCTACCCGGTTCGCGAATATGAGCGAAGACACATTCCTCAATTGCCCCTGGGTTAGGTGAAGGCAACAAGGAAGGCTCCGCCTTGAGCTGGTCGACTGATAGACCTGTGAGGACTTCATCGGCCTGCAGCACAGGCACCGGACCATCGCAACGGCCTGCACAGGGCATCGGCTTGGCATTGAGCTTTTCAATGAGATTGGCCGCCCCCTGAAACCGGCAAACCGGCCCATCACAAACCCGTGGCAACTCCCGCCCGGGAGGTTCCTGTGAAAAGTGATGATAAAAAGTTACCGTACCGAATAATTCAGCCAATGGAATTTTCAACCCGCATGAAACCGCACGCAGGGCATCCTCAGTAAGCCAACCATCGCGCTCATGAAAAGCGTGAAGCAGCGGGAGTAATGGCGCGGGCTCCTCACGCCATTGATCAATCAAGACGCGGTCGGTCGCGCGGTCATTCATTTTAGGTTCTTAACCATACGACTCCCGGCATCCGATTTTTTCGCCACTGACTCCACTCCCTTCAAGGTGCTGGAATCTGGCTTTTGGAGACCGACCTTCACGGTATACTTGCCCTTTGAGTAAACACGCGGCTGAAAACGATTCCCCCTGGCGCGG
>Ga0208411_1001207_pt1 | contig 17909 bp, 12 predicted proteins | sample ETN01SmetaG_4_FD_185793 | JGI IMG/M metagenome (GOLD analysis project Ga0208411, IMG submission 185793) | Marine microbial and viral communities from oxygen minimum zone, Eastern Pacific Ocean - ETNP2014F12-01SV261 (SPAdes) (version 2) | ecosystem: Environmental > Aquatic > Marine > Oceanic ... | reverse complement strand
CGGTCACCTCCTGAAGATCAAACAAAGTCCGGCCACAACTGGGGCACGCCACATAATCGGTTTTAACTGAACGGCAACCAGAAGCCTGGAGAACATTATAGGCCAGTTTTAAAGATTTCTCCGCCCTACGTTCACCGCGAATTAGAATGACGTCCCCTATCCCATCACACAACAACGATCCAATTACCACTGAAGCACGCAGTAATGCAATTTCTGATTTCAAAGGATCTGCGTCAATTGACAGGCAATCCTTCAACAGAATCGGGTTGTTTCTACTCTGAGTCTTAAGCTGCGCGGCCAGTAACCTAAATGCAGTGATAACCGGTAGACTCAATCCATCGACCACGGTAATTAGTTGCGCTTCACTTCTGATCTCAAAAGACTCGCGAGGATCAACCTCCAGTACATCCATTTTCTCATAAATCGCCTCAGGCTTCATATCATCCTGGGGCTTAATTTTTGGCGTCAGCTCTTCCCAAACAGCCTCGGTAACCGCAACGCGAACCACCTGTTCCCCCCCACATTTTACATCATTATCTAGATCAATTTGCGTAGCATTTCGGCGCGCATATTCAAAAGAATTATAAGGCAATGGCAACCTGGAAACATTTTTTTCTTGAGATGTAAGTTCCGGGATTTGCGCAATCAAGTCATTACATACAGCTATTTCATTGGTTGAATCCTCTGTGAGAGATACACGAATTGTATCCCCTAATCCGTCGCACAAGAGCGACCCAATTCCAATGGCACTCTTAATTCTACCATCCTCACCCTCTCCAGCCTCAGTTACCCCCAAATGAAGTGGATAATTCCAATCAGGCCCCAGATTCGCTAAACGGGCAGCCAACAAACGGTAACACTCAATCATTACCTTGGGATTACTGGACTTCATGGAGAACTTAAAATTATGAAAATCACGCGCACGCGCTATTCTGGCAAATTCCAGAGCACTTTCCACCATGCCCAGCGGCGTATCCCCATAACGGTTCATAATCCGATCACTCAGCGACCCATGGTTTGTCCCAATACGCAACGCCCTCCCCAGTCTTTTGCACTCTTCAACCAGCGGTCCAAATTCCTCTTCTATACGACCTAACTCTTCTGCGTACTCTTCGTCTGAATATTCCCGAACAGCAAATTTTTTTGAGTCTGCATAATTTCCCGGGTTTACGCGCACCATTTCACACCACTTGACAGCCTCCATTGCAGCCTCAGGCTTGAAATGTATATCAGCGACAATAGGGACATTCGAACCTCTTGCCCGCACTCCCGCCACAATGTGTTCCAGATTGGCAGCGTACTTCCCTGTCTGTGCGGTTATCCGTATGATTCGACACCCGGCATCAACCAAGTCCATTGATTGATCAATGCAGTAATCAGTTTCCAGAGTGCTGCTGGTGAGCATGGATTGCGGGATAATCGGGCAATTATCTCCTACAATAACACCTCCGCTTAGCGGGTCGCCAATCACAACTGGCCGCGATTCTCGGCGTTTATACCGATACGGTGAATCGCAATATTTCACGTCACCCTCCTGAATTTGAAGTATTTTCGATTTGCGTATCCCGTTTGAATATCTGATGCAACAAGGGAACCCGCTTAACATCTGCATATGTTACATAAACGAAAAAACACAACAATAAGGCAGCAAATGCTGTTGTTGCCCATTCTTGAATTCTAACACTGACCGGCTCTTTACGAATCCATTCAATGATAGACATTAGAATATGCCCCCCATCCAAAACCGGCACGGGTAATAGATTCAGTATCGCAAGGTTAATGTTCAAAAGGACCAAGAAACTAAGTGCCAACATTATGCTGTGATTCACCTGAATAGCCAGCATGCCAAAAATCCCAACTGGGCCACTCAAATCCTTCGCCCCCACACCCGACTCTTTGCCCCTGCCAAGAGCCTTAAAGGTGATAGCAATCTTATCGAGCACCTCGCCTACCTGCTCAGTTGGGGTTGGATGGGCAAGTTCCTTACTGTAACGAATAGGCTCCGGCTTAAATGACAATCCGATTTCCTGTTCCAACCCAATTCCCAAGCGACCTTCAACAGGTGTAACCTCAACATTCAAGGTTTCCTTGCCTCTTAACAGCTCCAGCTCCAATTGTTGCCCTTTCCCCTGTGCTCGTATGATATCTATTAGCTGCAACGTGCTGGTAACATGTTTACCTCCGGCACTTTTGATAAAGTCTCCTTTCTCGATATCTGCCTTGGATGCCGGGGTAGCCTCTCCATCCTCGTCTTCATTGAGGACCATCCCTACCTTCACTCCGGCAATATCGGGCGTTTCATATTCAAGCTCTACAGAAACTCCCTTACGCATTACTTTAATTGATTTATTCTCACCCGGGGCTGCCATTAGCATATCGAGCAAATGATACTGACTGTAAGCCTTCTTGCCATCCACGCTCTGAATCATGTCTTCAGGCTCAAAGCCTGCTTCCCCTAAAAGGCTCGGGGTTTCAAAACTTAAGACCTCCAGTACATCACGACTTTCCAGACGCAGCCTCCGTATTCCCCCGTCCCAAGTGTCGGCAGGCAAATCGACATTAATCTCTTTATCTCCCCGCAGCAGTGTCACGCCCACTGTGTTCCCTGAACTGTCTAGGACCGCATAAATCACATCCTGCCAGGTATCAATCTTCTCTCCGCCGACAACGTCGAATACATCTCCGGGCCTAACCCCAAGTTGATATTCCTCAGAACTTTCTCCCACATAACCAATAACCGGTTCATTGATGGGCTCGGGAATTCCAGCAACCCATATGAATATTGCGATCACAAAAGCAAAGACGACGTTCATTAGGGGCCCCGCAAAGGCAACCAGAATTTTTGAAAGAGGCGAAACCTGAGGCATTTCCTCTTCTGGTTCTGGCATATCCTCCCCGTTCTTATTCTCAGCTTCATCCTCATCATTCTTGTCCTCAGGCTTATCCTCCGCTTTCCCTTCAATGGCTTCACTCGTGAGCATTTGCGGTAGCTTCACAAACCCTCCGGCCGGTATAAGCCGAATTGAATAAAGTATCCCTTCATGCTCCTTACTCCAAATAATCGGCCCAAACCCAATTGCAAATTCTTCAACAATCAGGCCTCGTTTAAGTGCCACCCAGAAATGGCCGAACTCATGAACAAATATCGCAGCTCCGAACAAAAGAAACACTACGGCTACGACATAAATAATGTTTAAGATTTCCATGTTTTCAATGCAGCTGGGGAATATGTCAGAAAATCACCCGGACAGCAATCCGCGATTCACAATGATAACACCAAATTTCTGGCAGTTTTTCTGGCCCAGGCGTCTGCCTCCAGAATCTCATCAAGGGTTGGGGAACCGACTAGCTCGTGGGCATCCATCGCCTCTCCCACTATTTTTGTGATACCAGTAAATCCAATCTCCTGACTACAGAAAGCTTCCACCACAACTTCGTTGGCCGCATTGAATACAGCCGGCAAAGTGCCACCTATATCTCCAGCTCGACGGGCCAAATCCAATGATGGAAAACGCTCGTCATCTGGCTCTTCAAAATCCAGTCTCCCAATCTCGGCCAAACTTGTCTGCACACGTTCACTGGGAACACGGCTTGGATAAGTAAGTGCATACTGAATGGGCAGACACATGTCTGGAGTTGATAATTGCGCCAGCATCGATCCATCCACAAATTCGACCATTGAGTGGACGACGCTCTGGGGATGAACAATTACTTTCAAGCGCGACATCTCAACATCAAAGAGCCAGCGCGCCTCAATCATTTCCAATCCCTTATTAAACAGAGTCGCCGAATCTATGGTGATCTTTGGCCCCATGTTCCACGAAGGATGTTTTAGTGCCTGCTCCACCGTGATGCTGCTAAATTCCTCGAGCGGCATTTCACGGAAAGGCCCACCAGAGGCCGTTAGCCATAACTGCTTCACACTGTTAGCAGTCTTACCCTCCAAACATTGAAAAATAGCTGAATGCTCACTGTCCACCGGCAACACATTCACTCCGTGTTTTCGAGCTTCGCTCATGACCGTTTCCCCGGCCATGACCAGAATCTCTTTGGAAGCCACCGCAATGTCCTTCCCTGCACGGATAGCTGCCAAGGCCGGCTCTAAGCCCGCTATGCCTACGATTGCGATAAGGACAATGTCGGCCTCTTTCATGGTCGCCAGCTCAATTAAACCGTCTGCACCGCAATACACTTCTGGGGTTCTGCCGTATTCATTAACCAACTCATTAGCCGCTTCAGGGTCCGTCACGGAAATGGCTCGCGGACTGAACCCTTTTACTTGCTCCCGTAACAACGAAACATTTCGACCTGCTGCCAACCCAACCAGCTCAACATCACCAGGAAGATCCTGCGCCACTTTACAGGTGCTCGTACCAACTGAACCAGTGCTCCCAAGCAGGACAACTCTTTTCATGACGGTAAAATGTACTTTAAATATATGTACATAATGGGCGCGTTAAATAAGAGACTATCAAGCAAATCCAAAATACCTCCTACTCCCGGAAAAAATTGACCCGAATCCTTCACGCCCGCCTCGCGCTTCATTAAGGACTCGACCAAATCCCCTGCAACTGACCCAACCCCCAGCAATACCCCCAGAATCAATGCATGACTTAGAGGCATGGAGGTAAAATGATCGCCTGCAAAATAATGAAAGAGCCACGCTGTAATAACTGAAAAAACAATCCCGCCACCAAATCCTTCCCATGTTTTGCCGGGGCTGACACGCGGGATCATCTTGTTTCTGCCAATCAATTGACCTGTGCAATATGCGCCTGTGTCACTCATTTTACTCACCACAATAAAAAATATAAGCCACCAACTACCTTCTATACTCTGAACATCTCCGGGAAAATATCGAATCTTCTGCAGTAGATTCAACAGGAGCGCAACATACACTACCCCGAATAATGTAGATGCCAATGAACCAATACTTGTCTTGCCTTCAGTATATACACGAAGCTGAGCGACTCCCAGCAATGGGACCAGAACCAGCAAGACCGCTATCTCAATATTCTGAGCAACCGAAATATTCTTAAGAACAGCAAGGGACCAGAAAGATCCTCCAAGAAGGGCAACAGACGCAGCTTGTCCAAGATTTTCAAAAGGAGTGTAGCCGCATTTTCTTGCCATCTCGTAGAACTCATGTAAGGCCAAAACCCCCAGCAATAAAATAATTGACCCGAAAGCCAGGAGCGACATGCGCTCATTATCCCCAAAGAGACCCACCAGCAACACCCCATAAAGAAAAAGACAACTGCACAGCCGACGGCAAAAGACCTGTGACTTGGTTAAGTTGGCTTCATCGGTATCTGCCATGGAAAGTAAATTAGGACTTTAATGGATAAGCGTCCAGCCCTTGAGGTAAAAACTATATCTTACCGAACCTCCTGTGACGTTTTGCATATTCTTCAATCGCGTCAAAAAAAGCCGGCTTACGGAACTCCGGCCATAACACCTGAGTTACCACCATTTCAGTATAAGATACCTGCCAAAGCAAAAAATTACTTAGCCGCATCTCACCACTTGTGCGTATCAATAAGTCCGGGTCAGGAATCTGACTCGTGTAAAGATGCATCCCGATCAACGTTTCATCAATGTCATCGGGCACCAGATCACCTGATTCCACTTTATGGGCAATATTCCGAGTTGCCTCTGCGATTTCAGACCTTGCCCCGTAATTGAGCGCAAGCACCAATGTTAAACCGGTGTTCTTTGACAGTTCCTGCTTTGATTTCTTTATCTGTTTTTGAACCTTTTCAGGAAGCCTGTATATTTGACCGATCACCTCCAGTTGCACATTATGCTTATTGAGTTCCGGCGTCTCCTTCTTTAGGTAGTAAACCAAGTACCGCATAATGGCATCGATTTCTGTTTTGGGTCGATTCCAGTTTTCCGTGGAAAAAGTATACAAGGTCAGGTAGCGGATTCCCAAATCCGAAGCAATCCTCGTAACGGCCTTGGCTGACTCGGCCCCGCGACGGTGCCCTTCTGCCCTAGGCAAACCCTTCTCTTTGGCCCAACGACCATTACCGTCCATGATAATAGCTACATGGCGCGGCAATAGATCCCGCGCCTCAGCACTAAGTTTAGGAATCCGAGCACTCACCTAAAGATGGTCTGATTTCTTCCAGGCCCCACCGATGCAATCTCCACCTTCGCCCCAACCATTACAGACATCGCCTTTAGATACTTCCGAACCTTAAGTGGAAGGTCACACCAGTTCTTTGCTTTGGTTGTGTCTATCTGCCATCCCGAAAAAGTCTCATAAACCGGTTTAAGCTGCTCTATATCCTCAGATATGGTGGGAACATAATCAATTGTTTTGCCGCGCAAACGGTACGCGGTACAAACCCGTATTTCCGGCAGCTTATCCAGTCCATCAATATTTGTCACCGCCAGCTGATCGATCCCATTAACCTGCACAGCTTGACGAGTTGCCACCGCATCAAACCAACCACAACGACGCGGCCTTCCAGTTGTTGCCCCAAATTCCCTGCCCATATTATGGAGCATATCCCCAATGGCATCATCCTCGGTCGGAAACGGGCCGCTACCCACGCGGGTTGTATAAGCCTTAATAACACCCATAACATGGTCCACCTTGTTTGGCGGCATTCCTGAGCCAGTACAGGCCCCTCCGGAAGTTGTGTTCGAAGAGGTAACGAAAGGATAAGTCCCTTGATCAATATCCAAATATGTTCCCTGAGCCCCCTCAAATAAAATCTCTTTATCCTTTTCCAGTGCTTCATGGAGCATTCTGGTGGTGTTTGCCACAAACGGTTTTAAACGTTTTGCCGCTTTTGCATATTCCGCATGCACAGTCTTGAACGAAACTGCCTTGCCTCCAAATGCCTTGATCAACCGGTTTGCATCACGAACCCGATCACGTAAACGACTTTCCATGCGCTTGTCATCGATCAGATCAGCCATTCGCAGACCTGTACGGGCAGTCTTATCCCCATAAGCAGGTCCAATCCCGCGTAAGGTGGTCCCGATCTTATCTTTACCCTTCAAACGTTCAGCGCAGGATTCAAGCTCACTATGGTAAGGCATTACCAGATGCGCTTTATCACTAATAAAAAGCCGACCTTTAACACTGACTTTTTTCTGCTTCAGTCCATCGAGTTCCTTAACCAATGAGGCGGGGTTAATCACTACGCCATTACCGATCAAACACACCTTATTCTTACGCAAAATACCGGAGGGGATAAGGTGCAAAATATACTCCTTGGAGCCTACTCGAACCGTGTGCCCTGCGTTGGCTCCGCCCTGACTACGAACAACAAGATCAGCCTTCTCGGTAAGCACATCGACGATTTTACCTTTACCTTCGTCGCCCCACTGGGCACCTATCAGAATCGTATTAGCCATAAAACAAAAAGCCCCGTCTAGCGGGGCAAATACCATTGGGATTTGCCTGCGGATAATGAAATTGAGGCATATTCATGTCAATCAAATCCCTTCACGATTGCCAGTTAACCCGCTATTCTCTGCCCATGGCCCTGCCTGCAGATTACCATATGCACACACCTCTGTGCCGCCACGCCAAGGGAGAACCCGTAGAATATGCTGCGCGCGCGCTGGAGCTTGGGTTACCTGAGATTGGTTTCAGTGACCATTCCCCGGTGGAACATGATGACCAGGACGACTGGCGCATGTTAGCAGGCGAACTTGCCCAATACGTTACCAAGGTGGAACACGCACGCGAAATCCACCCTGCCCTGCCTATCCGGTTGGGGCTCGAGGTCGATTTCATTCCCGGTCATGAGTCATGGATAAAGGAAATGGCTCGTCGACATGACTGGGATTACTTTATCGGCTCAGTGCATTACATCTCAGGTAAATGGGATTTTGACAACCCCAAACGCCTTGCTGAATGGGCTGAGCACGACGTAGACGAGGTATGGGCAGATTACTTTACCCGCCTAACCACCGCTGCCGCTTCCGGCCTATTTCAAATTATCGGCCACCCGGATCTCCCAAAAAAATTCGGACACCGCCCCAAGCGTGACCCCACCAGTCTCCATATGGATTTCCTTGCCGCATGCGAAAGCACCAACACCTGTATTGAACTGAATACTGCGGGCTTGCGTAAAGATTGTGCTGAGATATATCCGAATTTTGAATTCCTCAAACTTGCCAAGAGCTCCAACGTCCAAATCACGTTTGGATCGGATGCTCATTCCATATCTGAAGTGGGTATGAACCTGAAGGATGCCACAACCCTCGCCCGTGAAGCCGGATATGAACAGTGCTGCCGGTTCAACAGACTAGAAAAGGATGTCGTAAAGTTTTAACCCCCGCGAATTAGTAAAAATATTTTAGTAGATATGGGTAAAGATACATCAGATGTTATTATTATAGGCGGTGGTGTTGCTGGCTTGTCCACTGCCATGCAACTAGCCAAACGCGGCACGTCTGTAAGGGTTCTGGAGCGCGAGCAAATCGGCAATGGTTCTACTGGACGTGCCGCCGGTCTGCTTGGCCAATTGCGTGGCACTGCTGAGCACACCCGCATGCTGATGGATGGCGTGGAAATCGTTAAGGGACTCGAGACGAAGGCCGGTGTTGAAATATACGTGCAAACCGGATCAGTACGTGTGGCCGAAACCCCTGATCGAGCGCAGGAAATAACAGATCTCGTTGAAATGGGTCGCTCTATCAATTTCGACATCGACCACATTGCTATTGATCAATTAACCGAGCGCATGCCTCACATGCACACCGATGATATTACAGCTGCCTGCTGGTGCCCCACCGACGGCCACCTGCAACCTGCTGAATTAGCCGCAGCATACCACAAGGTTGGCCGCGATCATGGTGTTCGTTACCAAACCAATTGCCCTGTTACCGGTGTGCTCCTTGATGGAAACAAGGCCCTTGGAGTTCAGACGCCCATGGGGGATTTTCACGCACCCATAATCGTAAACGCAGCCGGCCCGTGGTCGCATCTGGTTGCCGGGCTTACTAAAAGTACGCTGCCCACCGCCGCACTCGGCCATGTTTACCTCACTACACAACCTCATCCTGACCATCCGGTGGACCGACTCAGTCCCGGTTTCCGGAACCGCCACCATCGCATATATGGCAGACCGGAAAATGGCGGACTATTGGTTGGCATGTATGGTGAGGACTGCCCTGAGCATGACATGAGTATCTTGCCTCCCGATTTTGACATGTCTGCCATGAAGGCGCGACGCGATGATATTCATTTGGCTATGCTTATTCATGCCGCCCAGCAACGTTTCCCGTGGCTTGATGAGCGAACTCCCATGCATATCACCACCGGCATCATGACTTTCACCCCTGATGGCCTTCCGTTTTGCGGCCAACTCCCTGACCACGAGGGCCTCTACTACTGCACCGGATTCTCCGGCCATGGCATCGTGCAAAGCCCCGCCATTGGCCTTATCATGAGCGAGCTCATTCTGGATGGCCGTTCCACCTACGATATCGCCTCCATTGAGGCTGACCGCTATTGGGATGTTCCTGGTTTTCAGGACCGCGCTGAGATTCAACAGCGTTGCCATACAATGCAGGGCAGTTACTACGGTCGTGTAGAGGGTAAAACAGCGGCATAAAAACAAAACGGTACATGAAAATTTTCGTCCCATGCAAACGCGTCCCTGATCCCGACCAAAAGTTACGCCTCAACGCTGATGCCACCGATATCGACGCTTCCGCATTGACCTTCATATTAAACCCTTTCGATGCCATTGCCGTGGAGGAAGCCCTGCGCATTCGTGAAACCACCCATCCTGAAGCTGAGATTATTGCCGTAAGCATCTCGCCTCCCGAGGGAGAAGCCGACCTGCGCACCGCTCTGGCAATGGGCGCCGATCGAGCCCTGTTGATCGAACACGAGGGATCGATTGATCCGTGGAACGTCGCTCGTCTGCTCGCTGCCGTCATCCAGAAAGAACAACCTTCTCTCGTGCTTATGGGCAAACAAGCCGTTGATGATGACGCCAACCAGGTTGGACAATCCCTCGCCGCCCAACTCGGATGGCCCCAGGCAACCTTCGCCTCCCAGATTGAATTCACCGACAACGGTATGCGTATTCACCGCGAAACCGATCTTGGCATAGAGATCATTCACGTTGTTTTACCCGCTGTGGTCACCGCCGACCTTCGCCTCAATGAACCCCGCTATGCCTCTCTACCCAGTATTTTAAAGGCAAAGAAAAAGCCGACCGAACACATCACTCCCACTGAACTGGGAATTAAGCCTGAGCCTCGCATCCGCCTTCTCGGCATGGAACTTGTTAATAGCAAACGCACCTGCGAAAAGGTCACTACCGCCACTGACCTCCTCATCAAGCTACGCGAAGCGGAGGTGATTGAATGATGAAAACCCTTGTTTTAATGGAACACGATGGAACCACCCTGCGCCCGGGCAGTGGTTCGGCTATTGGTTTTGCTCGCGAATTATCAGAGGACATCACCGTACTCCTGCTCGGCAAAAGCCTCGAAGTAATTGCCACTGAAGCAGCACAATATGCTCCCGTCCTAACCGCGGACCATGAGGCATTAACTGCAACCGTGGCTGACCGCTGGGCACATCTCATCGCTGAGGTGGCACAAGATCAAAACGCTGAACTCATCGTGGCCACGTCCGCCACTTGGGCGAAGGATATTGTGGGACGTGCAGCCGGTCTACTTGGCGGGGCAATGGCCAGTGAGGTGATAGGGCACGAAATTGTTAATGGCGAGCTGCGCCTGTGCCGGCCGATGTTTGCCGGAGCCATCAACGCTACTCTCGTACTGGAAGGTTCCCCAAAAATCATCACTGTATGCCCTTCGGCTTACGAAGCGCCAGAACCGACTGAGACACCGTTTCCCATCGAGCCAGTAGCCATTGATGCTTCCACGTTGCCTAGTGACACACGTTTTGAATCTCTCGATTGCAAGATCGGTGCTAGGCCGGATGTTACCGAGGCACGTATCGTTGTGTCCGGGGGGCGTGCATTTAAATCTTCAGAAGACTTTGAGCAGCACGTCGGCGGCTTGGCCGATCAACTCGGCGCGGCTGCGGGTAGCTCACGCGCACTGGTGGATGCAGGCATCACACCCAATTCATTGCAGGTTGGCCAGACAGGCAAGATTGTTGCCCCGGAGCTCTACCTTGCTCTCGGCATCAGTGGAGCCGTACAGCACTTGGCCGGCATGAAAAATTCGCGCGTTATCGCCGCCATCAATCAGGACCCTGACGCGCCCATTTTCGAGTTCGCAGATTACGGTCTCGTGGGTGACGTATATGAGGAAGTGCCACGCCTTACCCAGGAATTGAACAGCCGTTAATGACTGAAGACCTTTCACGGGAAATCTTTGGCAACCTGGACGATTCGTCCCAGAAAATTTTCTATGCACTGGCGTTCATTTCATGTGCAATCTTTACTTGGGGCATTTGGCGACGGGTAAAACTATGGCAACGCGGCCGACCCGATAGTCAGCGCATTGATTGGCGCGCGGTGTTCCATAATCTTTGCACTCGCGCGCTGGCCCAGCGCAGCCTGCGCGCCACAAGACCCAAGGCCAGCTTCGCTCACCGGATGTTATTCTGGGGATTCCTTGCACTCTTCATTGGCACCATCCTCGTGGGTATTGAACATTACGGGGCTTCAATTATAGGAAAGAAGGCGACCGAGCCGTTGTTTCATAAGGGCGTTTATTTTGTCATTTATGAAATCACTCTCGATACATTTGGGTTACTGATGATTGGTGGCGCGGTGTGGTTTGCCCTTCGACGCATGCGCGGTGACAGCTCCATGGAACATCGCACAGCTGATTGGTTGGTGCTTTCCTCAATTATTGTACTCGGTGTCACCGGTTACCTTATTGAAGGTCTGCGTATTATTCGTGAGGCCACGCCGATGCCCGGTATTTCCTTTGTGGGTTATGGCTGTTCAAAGGTGTTCAGCTCTGCGGGTGTGAATCAAGGTAATGTCAGTTCCATTCATTTTGGTCTGTGGTGGTTTCACTCAATAATCGCCTTTGGATTTATTGCAGCCCTGCCGTTTTGTCGGTTGGCACACGCCATTGCCGCTGTATTTAGCCTCGCCTCGTCGCCGCGCCCTTTGGGGCAGATGGAGCCTGTTACAATGGAGGAAGTAGAGGAAACGGGTGAAATAGGCGTAGCCAGACTGGAACAATTCACGCGGTCTGATTTATTACGACTGGATGCCTGCGTGTCATGTGGACGTTGCGAGGATATGTGCCCCGCCCATGAGGCGGAAAAGCCGCTTTCACCGCGGAGTCTTGTGCAGGATTTACGAGGACACATGGAGGCATCCAGTCCCGGCCCATTACATGGCGAAACCATTGATGCGCAAACCCTATGGGCATGCACCACCTGTAACGCCTGCAACGACATCTGCCCACTAGGTGTCCGGCCGGCTGATTATATTACCGACCTGCGCCGCCACCTCATCGGAGAAGGCGAATTGCGCGGTGCTCCGGCAGCTTCCCTGCAAAAAATGCAGCGAGCTGGCAACCCGTGGGGCCTTCCCGCACAAGACAGGCTCACGTGGGCTAAGGGCCTCAATGTACCCACCGTACAGGATAACCCCGGCTTCGATGTGCTTTATTGGGTTGGCTGCTCCGCCGCTTATGATCGCCGCACCATGAAGGTGGCTCGTGCCGTGGCCCAGCTTCTGCAACGGGCGCAAGTAAACTTTGCCGTGCTTGGCCCTGAGGAACGGTGTAGTGGCGAATCGGCCCGCCGCATGGGTGATGAGTTTCTCTTTCAAGAACTCGCCGCAGCAAACATCGAAACCTTCACGCGGCACAACGTCAAAAAAATCGTCACCCACTGTCCTCACTGCCTCAATTCATTGTGGCAGGATTACCCACAATTTGATGGCCACTACGAGGTAGTACACCACACGCAATTCCTCGGCGAACTCGTCACTGCCGGAAAATTAAAGGCTGCAACCGTAATGAATGAAAATGTGACCTACCATGACCCGTGCTATCTTGCCCGTGTCAATGGCATCACTGATGCCCCGCGTAATCTTCTGCCGGATAATTTGAAGGAAATGCCTCGCCACGGTTGCCAAACTGCCTGCTGCGGTGCGGGCGGAGGACGCATGTGGTTTGATGATTCTGCCACTGAACGCATTGGATCGGGCCGCATCACTGAAGCCTTTAATACGGGAGCCAAGACCGTTGCTGTCTCCTGTCCATTTTGTTTAACGATGATGACTGATGGCATCGCTGCAAAAGACGAAACCGTAGAAGTACGTGATATTGCCGAGCTGATGGCAGATGAGAATGCCTTGAAAAACTCAGATGCTATTTAGAGATTCCTCGCTTGCTTGATTGAATAAAGTCCAATAGATGCTCCAATTCTGAACAGGCTGAGACCTCGCTCTTCGCCTTTTCCACGGCATTGGCCATCGTGAGGTTTTCCCTAAATAAGATCCGATGTGCCTGCCTGAGCGCTTTTTGCGCTCCCTCGGCTACCTTATTGCGCTTGAGCCCTTCCTTGTTCAGGGCGCGGGTAATGGCAGGGTTGCCATCAGCCATCATATAAGGCGGAACATCCTGAACTACCTTGCTGCAGCCACCGATTATGGACATGGTTCCGATACGGCAAAATTGATGCACAGCCGCCAACCCACCGATAATCGCCCGATCTTCCACTATCACGTGCCCAGCCAGAGTCCCCACATTGGACATGATGATATGGTCACCCAGATGACAGTCATGAGCCACGTGCGTGTAAGCCAATAAATTATTGTGTGAGCCTATAACCGTGACATCTCCATCACCGGTCGCACTGTGAATGGTAACGTATTCTCTGAATGTGTTGTTGGAACCGATTTGGGTTCCTGAAATACCTCCATCCCATTTCAAGTCCTGGGTTTTGAGTCCAATCGAACAGAATGGATAAAACTCATTGCCCTCCCCAATCTCGCTGCGGCCACCCACCACAACATGAGAGTGCAACTCACAACCTGAACCCAGTGTCACATCAGGACCGATAACGCAATAGGGGCCGATTCTGCATCCATCCCCGATCTGTGCGCCCTCTTCAATAACCGCGGTAGAATGAATCTCACTCATCAGTCTTCGGCATCAATCAGCATGAATGTCACCAACGCCTCACTAACTTCTTCTCCATCCACAAGACATTTACCGATTGCTTTCCCGATCTTGCCCCTCGATTTGGTCAGTTCCACATCAATGGTAAGCACATCACCGGGAATCACCGGCTTGCGCCATTTTACATTTTCAGCGGCCATAAAATAAGCCAACTTGCCAATGTTCTCCGCTTTTTTTAGCATTAATATACCTGCAACCTGCGCAATGGCTTCCAACTGCAGGACCCCGGGCATAATTGGATGGTTAGGGAAATGCCCCTCAAAGTAGGGCTCATTAATACTGATATTCTTTTGGGCAACGATATGGCTTCCCTCAATTGTGGTTACCCGATCTACCATCAGAAACGGAAAGCGGTGCGGCAACACTTTCATGATCTGGTTTACGTCCAAAATCGCTCCATCCTGAACAATCGATTCACGGGCCTTCTCCTCAACAGCCACTTTTGTAAAGCGCCCTTTTTCAGGTGGAGGAGCAAAAGTCTCAGCAGCCTCCTTGGGTTTGCGCATTTGCGACAAAATCCTACGGGACATCTCACAGTTGGCCGTGTGACTGGGTCGTACAGCAACAATATGCGCTCCAACAGGTCTGCCCATCAAAGCCAGATCCCCGATAATATCGAGAATCTTGTGACGAACAAATTCGTTGGTATATCTCAAAGGCTCATTGGTAAGCACCGCGTCATCACGGATAACCACGGCATTCTCCAGACTCCCGCCCTTGATCATACCGTTTTTGTACAGGTGCTCTATCTCCTCGTAATAACAAAACGTACGTGCTTTTGAGATGTCCTCGCGCCAAGTATCGGGATTTAGCTCCACACTAAAGAGCTGGGTAAAGCGCCCGTTTTCACCCGCACTCGTACAGGTAATTTTCAGTCGGTCATGAGGAAAGGCCATCATCTGTGTTTCGCCACTTTGCAACTCAATAGGGGCCTCAAGCAGATACACCTCACGTTGCTCATCTTGAGCAGCGACACCTGCCTCCTCGATCATTTGACAGAATTGATCCGAGCTCCCATCAGCAATGGGCGGCTCGTTCGCGTCGAGCTCCACAACTGCATTGTCGATCCCAAACCCTGAAAAAGCAGCCAGGACATGTTCAACGGTGTGAAGCTTAACGCTTCCCTTGGAGAGCGTGGTAGACCGATTGGTCTCTGAAACATTCTCAACGGATGCATCGACCTCCGGCTGACCATCAAGATCAACGCGTCGAAAGCGTATCCCGTGGCTTGGCGGCGCAGGCAAAAAGGTCATTTTTACCTTATTACCGCTGTGCAGGCCAATACCACTAAAGCTGGCTTGGCCAGCCAGTGTCTGCTGGTTCAACACGAAAGTATTTAACTCAATGTAAGATTGCGACGCAAGCCACGAGAAAAATTACTCTTCCGCTTCAGCCGCCTCACGCTCTTCTAACGCCGCCTTGCGGGACAAGCGAACCTTGCCGCGTTCATCTATCTCAAGGAGTTTCACCCAAATCTTGTCGCCAACCTTGGCAATGTCCTCGACATTCTTAACGCGAGCGGTCGCCAGCTCACTTACATGGCAAAGACCATCGCGACCTGGGAGGAATTCAACGAAAGCGCCATATTCCTTCACTGTCACTACAGTGCCTTGATAGAGCTTCCCGACCTCCGGCTCTTCATCGCTGACCTCACGTTCCGGCCTGGACTCACTCTGTCCTTCTCCTTCGGCAGTCGCTTCGATTTCTCCGCTTTCGATCATGGCAGCTTTACGGGAAAGCTTCACCTTTCCTCGCTCGTCCACCCCGATAAGCTTCACAGACATCCTGTCACCTTCTCTCGCCACGTCCTCGGTTTTATCCACGCGCTTATCAGATAGCTCACTGATATGGCAGAGGCCATCCTTGCCCGGCAGAAACTCAACAAAACAGCCGAAGTCCTTAACAGAAACCACCGTGCCTTCATACACACGCCCTATCTCCGGCTCAGCGGTCATTCCTTCAATTTCTTCTACAGCGACCTGCATGCCTTCCGGGTTCAGTGAGTAAACATTAACGGTACCATCATCCTCAATATTGATTTCACAACCCGACTCCTCGACGATTCGTTTAATATTTTTGCCACCAGGCCCAATAATCATTCCAATCTTTTCAGGATCAACCTTCAGCTGGGTGATACGCGGAGCATATTTACTCATTTCACCGGGCTCACTAATGGTCTTATTCATGATATCAATGATTTCATGACGGGCTTTCCGGGCTTCCTCAATTGCTTCCTCCATGATACTCATTGGAAGCCCCTTGAGCTTAAGGTCCAATTGAAACCCGGTAATCCCTTCCTTGGAACCCGCGATTTTGCAATCCATGTCACAGAACGCATCTTCCCAACCCATGATGTCAGTGAGGATGCGGTGAGCGGTAATTTTACCGTTCTCATCGAGATCGGTGCAGATGCCAATACTGATACCCGCACAAGTCCCCTTCATTTCAACACCGGCATTCATGAGCGCCAAACTGCCGCCGCAAACAGAAGCCATGGAACTCGATCCATTGGATTCCAGGATTTCAGAAACCTGACGGATAGCATAAGGATAATTCCCTTCTGCATCATTTATCGGCAACATCGGCAAAAGGGACCGCTCAGTCAATGCACCATGCCCTACCTCACGTCGACCTGGCCCCATGATACGGCCAGTCTCACCCACCGAATAATTCGGAAAGTTGTAGTGCATCATGTATTGTTTACTGTCTGCTCCTCCAGTGTAACTGTCGAAGCGCTGAGCCGAGTCAGTCGTGCCCAAGGTAGTGGTCACAAGTGCTTGCGTCTCGCCTCGGGTAAACAATGCTGATCCGTGCGTACGAGGCAAGACTCCCACTTTACACTCAATTGAACGCAAATCGGTAAGACCACGACCATCAAGCCGCTTACCTTGCTCGAGAATCAGACCGCGAAGGGCCGTTTTTTGAATGTGATAAAAGGCCTGGTCCACTACCGCGTCAGTAACCTCTTCCTCTCCAAATTCCTCGCGGAGTTTGCCCGCCACTTCATCCTTTATAGCACCAACTTTTCGCTCACGTTCCAGCTTGGCAACAGTAAGAAGCGCCTCCACAATACGATCTCCCCCCCCAAGCTCTTCGGCTTTGGAAAAGACCTTGTCATCTACAACAAAAAGCTGATCTTCAATGTCACGCTTTTCTTTGCCACATAATTTCACCAGCTCCTTTTGAGCTTCAATCTGCGGCAGACAACATTCCTGACCGAACTTCAATGCAGCGATAAAATCTTCCTCCTTAATTTGATCTGCAGCGCCTTCGTACATCACCACGTCGGTCTCATTGCCAACATAGAGGAGGTCGAGGTCACTCTCCGCCATTTCCTCATGAGTTGGATTGGCAACAAACTGTCCATTCACTCGGCCCACGCGCACAGCTCCCAAGGGACCATCCCACGGAATATCACTTACCATTAGCGCAGCAGAGGCACCGAGTATACTCATCACATCAGGCTCATTCTCGCCATCAGCACTAAGCAGTAAGCCATACACCTGACACTCATTGAACCAGCCCTTTTTAAAGAGAGGGCGAATCGGGCGGTCTGTGAGGCGACAGGTGAGAATTTCCTTGTCACTAGGACGACCTTCACGCCGGAAATAATTCCCCGGGATTTGCCCGGCGGCGTGAGCACGTTCCCGGTAATCCACTTGCAACGGGAACCAATCCTGTCCTTCACGCCCCTTAGTGGCAGCGACAACTGCGGTCATCACAATCGTCTCTCCCATTTGTACTGTTACGGTACCATCAGCCTGTTTGGTAATATTACCACTGCCGATGATGATTTCTTT
>Ga0208411_1001204_pt1 | contig 18001 bp, 15 predicted proteins | sample ETN01SmetaG_4_FD_185793 | JGI IMG/M metagenome (GOLD analysis project Ga0208411, IMG submission 185793) | Marine microbial and viral communities from oxygen minimum zone, Eastern Pacific Ocean - ETNP2014F12-01SV261 (SPAdes) (version 2) | ecosystem: Environmental > Aquatic > Marine > Oceanic ... | reverse complement strand
TGGTGGAGCTAGGCGGGATCGAACCGCCGACCTCTTGCGTGCCACGCAAGCGCTCTCCCAGCTGAGCTATAGCCCCAAATGATGGGAATTATATATCACCAATATATGCAGAGTGAATTATTTGATATATTAAATAAATGGAATTTAGGCTGCCAGTCTCCTCCTCTAACCTAGGGGTAGAAATACAAAATATAAATATTGCAAAAACTCTTTCTGATAAAGAGATAAATGGTATTAGAGAACAATGGGTAAATTATGGAGTTGCAATTTTTCCAAATCAAAAATTAAACCTTGAGGAGTATGAAAACTTCAGCCAACAATTTGGTCCTTTTGGAGAAGAGCCTTTCTTGATTCCTATGCAAGAGCACCCTCACATAGTAAAACTGCACAGAAAACCTGATGAGGAAGCTGCTCATTTTGGAGGTGCTTGGCATTCAGATTGGTCTTTTCAAAGCGCCCCTCCTTCAGCAACTATGCTCTATTCTGAAATTATTCCACCAACTGGAGGTGATACTCTATTTGCGAATACTGCGGATGCTTATGATGATTTAACTTCTGAAACAAAAGAAAAAATTAAAAACTTACGCTGCCTTCATAGCGCAAAGCTCCCTTATGCCAAAGATGGTGTATATGCAACTGAAGGTAAAAAAAGAACTATGAAAATTCATACTTCAGACGAAGCAAACAAAACAATGTCTCATCCTCTTGTAAGAAATCATAAAGAAACTGGTCGAAAAACACTCTTTATAAACCCAGTGTATACAATTGAAATAGAAGGTTTTACCAAAGAAGAATCTGATGCTTTATTATTTGAGTTATATGTTCATATGGCACAAGAAAAATATATATATCGACATAAATGGCAACCAGATATGTTAATAATGTGGGATAACCGCACAGTCATGCATATGGCTGAGGGTGGGTATGATGGCTATGAAAGGCTTCTTCATAGAATTACTATTGCTGGAGATAGAACAGAGTAATCTGAATTAACATTTAATGAAAAATAGACCCGTCCTTGTAGGTATAGGCTCTCTACAGCAAAAAGGTTCATTTGAAGAGCTTGATGAAGCATTGATCTTAATGGAAAAAGCTACCTTGAATGCCATTGAAGACACGCAAGCTCCAGAAATAAAAAATATAATTGATGAGATTCAAATCCCCAAAGGTTATTGGGCCTATAGAGATCCTGGAAAATGGATTGCTGAAAAACATGGGTTCTCTAAAGCTAAAACCAGTGTTACAAAAATTGGAGTCTTGCAACAAAACCTAATTAATTCTGCCTGCAAAAAAATTATCAATGGAGACATACGAGCAAGCCTTATTGTCGGTGGCGAAGCGCGATTCAAGAAAATTCAAGCCCTAAAAGAAGGGTTAGATTTTGAAGAAATGCAGCTAACAGTAAATCCTGATCATTATGTAAAGGCCAAGGAAGATTTGTATGTTCCCGAAGAGCTTGATGCTTTGGGGATGATGGCAGTTGGTTACTACGCCATCATAGAAAGTGCTATGCGCCACAAAAGTAAAAGAACCATAAAAGAACACGAGAAATTCCTTGGTGATTTATATGAGAGGTTTTCTGAAATTGCTGCGCAGAATCCTCATGCATGGAATCAAAGAATTTTCACTTCAGAAGAAATTCAAAATCCCTCAACTAAAAATCAAAGGATCGCATACCCATATAATAAACTGCACAATTCAAGCTGGAACGTTAATCAAGCTTCAGCTTTAATCCTCACCAGCGAGGAGATTGCTAATAAATTGAACATTCCATATTCTCAAAGGGTTTACCCATTAATCTCAAGCGAAACAAACCACATGATTGGTGTCATCCAAAGGCCTGACATCACGAATCCTGTTGGCCTTCAATTAGCAGCTAATTTTTTGCTTGAAACGGCTGAAAAAAATAAAATTAACCCGTCTTTATTTGAGCTTTACAGTTGTTTTCCAGTTGCAGTCCAGCTATTTTCTAAATCATTAAAAGTTCCTGATAATGTTGATAAAACAATAACCGGTGGAATGCCTTTTGCTGGAGGTCCTTTGAATAATTACATGCTGCATGCAACAGCTCAAATGCTTATGAAAATCAGAGAACATAAAGATGAAATAGGTCTAATTACTGGTGTCTCTGGGATGATGACTAAACAGGCTCTAGCTATTTGGAGCAAAGATTATTTAATGGATTTTCAATCAATGGATGTAACCAATCAAGCTGAAAAACTTGAAATTCCTATTCCTATGTCAGGTCTTCAAAAAGGCGAAGCTAAAGTGATTGGATGCACCACTCTATATGAAAAGTTAAATCCACTTAAAGCTATTTTTTATTGTGAAGATTCACAAGGCCACAGATTAGTATTAACATCAGATGAAGAAAAAATAATTAAGCAAGCAGAGGAAGAGGAATGCGTAGGACAAAAAATAAAATTTTCAAACAAACAACTTGTGTCATTGGGCTAATTACCTGCTTGCAAATAGAAGCTGATTCAAGTCTTAATCTGAGCATAAACAAACATCAAAAAACTTTTGAAGATGCAGCAATGCAAATTTGGGATTGGGCGGAAGTTGGGTATCAAGAATATAAAAGTGCAGATCTTTTAAAGCAAGAATTAATGGCAAATGGATTTTCAATTCAATCGGGTGTTGCGGAAATACCAACTGCATTTATTGCTGAATACTCAAATGGAGGCCCGGTGATAGGAATTTTAGGTGAATATGATGCTTTACCAGGATTAATGCAAACCGCCTCCCCTTTTAAAGAGATTAAAGAAGGAAGTATTGCTGGTCATGCATGTGGACATCATTTATTTGGAGCTGCATCAGCTTGGGCAGCAGTTGCAATAAAAGAATGGCTTGTTAGAACTAAAACCAAAGGAACTATTAGGTTTTATGGAACTCCTGCCGAAGAAGGAGGTTCTGGAAAAGTTTATATGGTAAGGAAAGGATTATTTGATGATGTGGATGCGGTCTTGCATTGGCATCCCAGCAGTTCTAATGGTGCGAATGCAGAATCTTCCAACTCCAATAAATCTGCTAAGTTTAAATTTAGCGGCATTTCAGCTCATGCAGCTGGGTCTCCACATAAAGGAAGGTCAGCATTGGATGGTGTTGAAGCAATGAACATGATGGTAAACATGATGAGAGAGCACATACCTCAAGAATCTAGGATTCATTATGTTATTACAAAAGGAGGGTTAGCCCCAAATGTCATCCCAGATGTTGCAGAAGTTTATTACTATGTAAGAAATCCTAGGAGAGAAAAAGTCAAAGAAATTTTTAATTGGGTTGTTAAAGCTGCTGAGGGGGCTGCCATGGGAACTGAAACAACTATGCAATATGAAGTCATGCATGGCAATTATTCAAAACTTCCAAATCATACTCTCCAAAAAATTATGCATAAAAATTTAGTCATGCGTGGTGGAGTTAAATATTCAAAAGAGGAAAAAGAATACGCAGAAGAAATATATAAAACTATGATTTCTCCAGGAAATAAAATTGGAGATCAAGAAAATATTAGTCCATATAGGTCTAGTCATACATATGGTTCAACAGATGTTGGGGATGTTAGCTGGGTTGTTCCGCAAGCAGGGTTGAGAACTGCTACTTGGGTTCCGGGAACAGCGGGCCACTCATGGCAAGGAGTAGCAGCAGGCGGAACTTCAATTGGGTTGAAGGGAACCAAGCTAGCTGCTCAAGTTCTTGCTGATACAGCTCAAGACTTATTCAAAGATCCAACAATTATTAACTCTGCTAAAACTGAATACCAAGAAAGAGTGGGTGGTAATTTTGAATATTACCCTTTATTGGGTGACAGAGATCCGCCGCTAGATTATAGAAATTAATCTCCAATTAATTGGTCTATATCCTCTGAAATTTTTGCAAGGTAATTAATAAAAGATTGTGCACTCACAGACAATGGCTTCTCTTTGTTACTAATCATACAAATTTTATAACCAATTGTTGGTTTAAGTTGGTGGACAGAAATTTTATCGCTATATATTGAAGCGCTAAAATCATCAATAATTGCGTATCCAGAATCTTTTTCAACCATAGCTTTTGCTACCTGTATGGTCTCGGTTTCAGCAATCCAATTAACACCTATGCCCTCTTGTCGAAGGACTTCATCAAGATTATTGTGAGCAGAATCTGTTTTCAAATTTTTAATCTTAATAAATGGCTGATTTTTAATATCCTTTAAATTAAAAATACCTTCTTTTGGTGAATTTTTTTTGGGCGCTATTAAAACCAGAGATCCTGAATGTAATGTGACCTTATTAAAAAGATCTGAATCATTGGGATTAAAACAAATCACCAAATCAAAAGTAAGCTCCTTTAATTGCTCTTCAAGATCTAAACTTTGTAAATTTACAATATTAAATTTAGTTCCTGGATTCTGCTTCATGTAATTATTTAATAAATTAGGCATCAAACCCAACCCAAGCGATGGCGTGCATCCAATATTGATTGTTGATAATGGATCAGTGACTAAGTTTTCTGCAATGTTATTGAACTTATAGATTTGCTGATTAACCTCAGCAGCATGCTTAAACAGAATATCTGCCTCTGGTGTTGGAGAAAGTCGTCTAGCATGTCTTACGAATAATTTTAATTTTAGCTTATGCTCTGCATAGGCTAATGTTTTACTAACAAGGGGTTGTGAAACATTTAAAACTTTAGCTGCTCGGGTTAAAGACCCTTCATTATATACGTGGTAAAAAACCTCTATATGCCTTGAACTTATCATAAAAATTAAAACTTATTTAATGTTATCTATTTATAACAATAAGTTATACATTAGGCAGTAATTTTAAGCAATAAAATTGACAAAAGATCATAAAAAATTCACATCAATGTTACTATAAAAACTGTGAAATTTTTATTTTGAGGAAAATTATGAAATTAACAAATCTTAAATATGCTTTGAGTTTATTCTTACTGCCTTTGTCACTAACTGTCTTTTCTCAAGAAGACGCTACAAAATTAAGTGATGTGGAAGAAGTTGTGGTGGTTGGCTCACAAATAAAGGGTGCCAAAATCACTGGAGCTCTGCCCGTATCAATTATTTCAAGCAAAGATATTGAAGCTATTGGAGTTGACTCAGGCGATGATCTTCTTGAGAACATAGCTGAGCAGGGTCTAAACTACTTTAATGAAGCAGAAGATGCTTCTGGTGGTGTTAATGCATCGCGTGGAGATGTTGGAGCTTATAACCTAAGAAACCTGGGTGTTGGTAACACTCTTACCCTTCTCAACGGAAGAAGGTTGGTTAATTCTCCAGGGTATCAAACCGAACTTATTGGTGGAGACTATGTTCCAACAACAAGCGTTAACTCAAACTTAATTCCAGTAACAGGAATTGATAGGCTAGAAATTTTACGTGATGGTGCTTCTGCTATTTATGGTGCTGATGCTGTAGCTGGCGTTATTAACAATGTTTTACAGAAAGATTTTGAAGGCTTCACAGTAACAGCTAAAGTTAGTGCCTATGATCACTTTGAAACAGAAGACAACAAGTTAACTGTTAAATGGGGATCATTTTTTAATGATGGTGCCACTAACGTTAGTGTATTTTTTGATTACTATGATCGAGGAAATATTAATGCGCAGGAAGATCCAAGGTGGGGTGCGGGAGATCATAGACCTTTTGTTGATGATGATTCTCCTTGGAAAACAAGCACTTCATTCAGAAACTTGAGCTCAAACTCACTTTACGGTCAGTTTGATATGGTTAGCAGCGCAACGAGTCTTGCTGGAACAGCAAATGATAAGGTGTGGACCGATTCAGCTGGAGAGTTTGAGGTCTTCCCATTGGGAGATTCAAAATGTACAAATCGTGGAAATCCACTATTTGATACTGGTTACGGAACATGTATTGCACCTGACGGTAATGGAGCACTGAGATCAAATTTTTGGGGACCAACTGATGTAAGGTCACAACTTCAAAGAACTAATGTTGTTATGTTTATCAATCATGATATGGGAAATGGCATTGAGTCATTCACTGAACTAGGTGTATATAACTCAGACAGTGACAGAACTGCTCATGCATCTTATGCATTTTCATCTTCAAAACATAGAGTTGGACCTGATAACTATTATCTAAACCAAATGATGGTTAATGGAGTTGCCCTCTTTGCAGGCAAGCAACTTTATATGGATAATTATCGTTATGAAGAAAGGCAAAGGCTAGTTAATGTAAAAAAAGAAACATATAGATTTTTGCAAGGCTTTAGAGGTTCTAATGGAGCTTGGGACTGGGAAACAGCTTTTGTGGACTCTATAGCAAAATCTAGAGACCTGACAAGAAATAGAATGTCTAACAATTTATTGAAAGCTGCATTAAACGATCCAACTCCAGCTGCTTATAATCCTTTTAGCGCAGGTGTTAACTCTAACATTGAGAGAACATTGATTGACGTTTATAGAAAGGGAACCAGTGAACTAACCATGTTTGATTTTAAAATGTCTAACAATGAGTTTATGTCACTGCCTGCTGGTGATGTTGGTCTTTTATTAGGTTTTGAGTATCGCGAAGAATCGATTGATGATGATAGAGACCCAAGGCTAGATGGAACTATTACTTACACTGACTATGAGGGTGATACATTCCCATTGGTTGCAGATGTTCTGAATTCCTCACCTACATCAGATGTTTCAGGCTCAAGAGATGTGTCATCTTTCTTTGCTGAAATGCAAGTCCCATTAGCGGAATCCATTGATATGCAGATTGCTGTTAGAAACGAAGATTTCTCTGACTTTGGTGATGCAACAGTTGGAAAGATTGCAATTGGTTGGCAAGCTGCTTCCTGGATGAGTCTTAGAGGTTCGGTATCAACAGCTTTTAGAGCCCCGAATGTAATTCAAATGAATGAAGAAACTGTCGTGCGATCCGGAACAAGATACGACAGAGCTGCATTTAGAGTAAATGAAGTTCAAAGCGTCGAGAATGTTATTGATTCAGACTCTAGATACACTATACAAAGAATGGCAACAGGTGCGTCAGGTCTTGAAGCTGAGGAATCAGACAATACATCTTTTGGTGTTGTGTTAACCCCAACTGATAACTTAATCATTACTATTGATACATGGACCATTGAGAAAGATAAGACAATTGGTCTATTTGGTCGTGAAAACCAAACTGTTAATGACATGCTTTTAAGATTTGCTAATGGAACAAGTAATTGTGATACTTTTGCTGGCGATCCTTTGGTTGTCAGAGAGGCGCCTGATGCTGGTGACGCTCCAGGCTTTGCAGCAGCTGGTGTATGTCCGTTTGGTGACATTAAGTATATCCAAAATGATTACACTAATATGGCTTTAAGAACTATTGAAGGAACAGATGTAGGTATCTATTATGACTTTGAAACTGCCTATGGTGATTTTGATGTCAGATACATTGGAACATTTCTTGATAAGTTCGAGCAAAAGGCAAGCGGTCAATTTGCAGAGCTTCAAGCAGCGAAAGATAATGGAACAATTCCAGAATCAATTCCGCTTAAAGGCTTTGGTGATCTTCTTGGAAAAGATGGTGCTTATGATAACAAGCACACTCTTAGACTCTCTTGGGATAAAGGCCCATATGGCGCTAGCTTGGTTGGACTTAAAAAGGGTTCTTTTGTCCAAACTTCATTGGGCCTAAAAAATGGTGTTCCATATACTGTCCCTGTTATGACAACTATGGATCTAACGCTGTCATATGACTTTACATTAAGTGGTCAAAAAGCAAGGGTTAGATTTGCTGTAAAGAATCTTGAAGATGAAAGGGCGCCTACCGCTGATAGATATTACGGCTACTATGCAGATGCTCACCAAGATTATGGAAGAAACTATTATCTTGATTTAAGAGTTTCATTCTAAGAATTAAGTTAAAATTCAAGGGAGCTTAGGCTCCCTTTTTTTATGATGAAATTTAAATTACATGCTTTTCTAATTTTGTGTTTGCTCACAATGATTCCATTTGCCTTTACCGATGACCAATATCAGTTTGAGAATTGGGATGGCGCAAAATTATCAGTCTTTGTTACAAAACCAAATAAAATTAATAAATCAACTCGCCTTGTTGTAGTAATGCATGGTCGCAAGAGAAATGCGGAAGAGTACCGAGATCAGTGGAGTGATTCAGCAAAAGATTTAAACCTGCTTGTATTAGTGCCTGAATTTAGTGAGCAGAACTTCCCTCAAGTATGGGGTTTTAATTATGGTAATTTAAAAACTGCCTCATTAGAGCCAATTGATAAGAGTCTTAATGCATTTAGCGCTATTGAGCCCTTAGCTAATAGGGCTTTGAAAAGGTTTAAACTAAAGTCAGATAATTGGGGTATTTATGGACACGGAGCAGGAGCTCATTTTGTGCATCGATATGTTCTTCATCACCCTGAGGCAAGTCATACACTGGCAATTGCAGCAAATTTAGGTTGGTATTTATCGATGACTGATCAAGAGTGGCCTTTTGGGTTAAAAAATTCTGGTATTAATGATAATCAACTTAAAAAAGCATTCAGCAGACATTTTCTTTTGATGCTTGGGAGAGCTGATACCTCGACTAAGCCAAACTCCCCTTACGTGAAAGATAATTGGGATACTATTAATCTCCAGGGTAAACATCGGCTAGAACGAGGAAGAAACTTCTTTAAATCAGCAATAAACAAATCTAAAGAAGTTGATCAATTTTTTAAATGGGGAATGGTTGAAGTTCCAACTACAAAAGGTCATAGCAACACTGAACAAATGGTTCCTTATGCTGCTGAAATGTTTTATGCGAGATTGAAATAATGCAGGCTTATAAAAAAAGGGGTTTTTGGATCGGTTTAGCAGCCTTCTTTTTTGTGCTCTTGATGCCTAATCCAGAATCTCTTTCTCCAATAGGCTTGGCTGTTGCTGCAGTTACTCTTTTGATGGCAATCTGGTGGGCAACTGAAGCTGTTCCAGTTGCAGTTACTGCCTTGCTTCCATTGGCCTTGTTCCCAATACTGCATGTAGCTAATTTTAAGACTGCTGCTCTACCCTATGCGAATCCAAATATTTACTTATTTATGGGTGGTTTTATTTTAGCTTTAGGAATTGAAACCTCTGGATTGCATAAACGACTGGCATTAAGAATGTTAATAGCTATTGGAAACAGTGGAGCTAAATTAGTTGGCGGTTTTATGCTTGTTTCAGCCTCTATAAGTATGTGGGTCATGAATACATCGACCACTTTGATGCTATTACCAATTGGGTTGGCTGTATGTGCAAGTGTTGCAGAAACTATTCCAAATTTCTCAGCAAAGGAACGAAAGAACTTTGAGACCTCGCTCTTGCTTGGTATTGCCTATGCCGCTTCAATTGGAGGAATGTCTACGTTGGTTGGAACTGCTCCAAATATAATATTTGTAGGTTTTATACAGGAAACTTATGGAATTGAAATTTCTTTTGTAGATTGGATGAAATTAGGAGTGCCTTTAGCTATTCTTATGCTTGGAGCATCCTGGTATGCAATTACTAAAATTGTATATCCCGTTAATTTTGTAGCAAGCATTGAAACAAAATTACAACTTCAAAATATGCTAACTGATTTAGGCCCTCTAGGTAGGGATGAAAAAAAAGTTTTAATTATTTTTTCATTAGCTGCTACCGCATGGATGTTTAGAACCCTGCTTGATAATTATATTCCTTTATCAGGTCTTACTGATGCAGGAATTGCCATATTTGCAGCATTAAGTTTTTTCTTTATTCCCTCTGAAAACAATAAAACAGATTTACTTACTTGGGAACAAGCCAATAAACTACCATGGGGCTTGCTTGTCTTATTCGGCGGAGGATTATCTTTAGCTGCATCAATTGGTTCTTCAGGTCTTGGAAGCTGGATTGGGCAAGGGTTAACTATTCTAGGAAATGTCCCTCCAATTGTATTGATACTTTCAGTAGCAACTTTAATCATTTTCTTAACAGAAATTACTTCGAATGTTGCTACAACCTCAACATTTTTACCAGTGGTTGGAGCCGTTGCTGTGGCTCTGGGTATAGCACCGGTTGCTTTAACAATCCCTGTTGTTTTAGCTGCGAGTTGCGCATTCATGCTTCCAGTGGCGACACCGCCTAATGCGATTGTATTTGGCTCGGGTAAATTAACTATCCCAGATATGATGAAAGCAGGATTTGCATTGAATATTATTGGAGTCTTTTTGGTGACTCTATTTGCCTTCTATTTAGCTCCAATGATATTTTAGAATTTATGATCCATAAAAATACTTTTTTCTCGCTTCTATTTTTGTCCTTAAATTCATGGGCACAAGTTAGCTATATTGATTATCCATCACCCTTCCACCCAACAATTGGAAGTTCTGGAATGGTTGTTTCTCAAAATCAAGCTTCTTCAGATATTGGAGTAGAAATTTTAAACATGGGCGGCAATGCTGTTGATGCAGCAGTTGCGGTAGGATTCTCTTTAGCAACCACACTTCCTAGAGCAGGTAATCTAGGGGGTGGAGGCTTTATGCTGGTTTATTTGAGCGATGAGCAAAAAACTATAGCAGTAGATTTTAGAAGCGCTGCACCTAAAAATCTTTCTAATAATGACTTCCTATTTTTAAAGGACAATTATGATCAAAGGAGATATGGCTATAAGGCTTCTGGAGTTCCGGGGACTGTAGCTGGTTTATTGCAAACACATGATCGCTATGGCAAGTTGCCGTTAAAGAAGATCTTACAACCTGTTATTAAACAAGCTTCAAAAGGAATACTTGTTAGCTATGATCTCAATCAAGCAATTGGAAGTGCTGATCAGATAAATCTCGATAAAGAATCTAAAAATATCTATTATCAAGACGGCAGCCCAGTAAAAGAACATTTTTTGATGAAACGGCCTTATTTAGCTTGGACATTTCGTGAAATAGCTAAAAATGGTGAAGAAGCTTTTTACACTGGCTCTATTGCAAAGAAGATTGTTAAAGCTATGAAGCAAAATGGTGGATATATTAATGCCAAAGACCTTAAAGACTATAAGCCTAGGTTCGCAGAGCCCATCCAAACAACTTATAGAAATCATAAGGTACTTGCCCACCCTCCTCCAGCTGGAGGAGCTGCCGTATTACTTGAAGGATTAAATATTCTTGAAAATTTCTCAACTGATGAGCTTACGCCAAACTCAGCAAACTTTCTTCACCTATTTGCAGAGGCTCTTCAACGAGGGCACATGGATCGATCTAGATTTATGGGCGATCCCGAGTTTTATGATGTGCCGATAGAAAAAATTATTTCTAAAGAAAGAGCTAAATCTTTAGCTGAGGGAATTAATTACAATAAAGCTACTCCATCCGATGCTCTAAATCCTAATTCATTATTTCAAGAAGGTGAAAATACCACCCATTACTCAATCATTGATATAGATGGAAATGTTGTTTCTAACACATACACATTAGGGTACTCATTTGGTTCAGGGGTCACCATTCCTGGAACAGGAATTCTTCTTGATAATCAAATGAACAATTTTGCTTATCAGTATGGAAACCCCGAAGTCATTGATCGATCTGCAAGTATTGGCAATAGATTTGAGCCAGGCAAAAGACCCATGAGCACTATGACACCAATTATTGTCTTTGATGAAAATAATGCCTTAAAGCTCATCACAGGCTCTCCTGGAGGTGCTTTAATCCCAGCAGCTGTATTAAGAGTTGTAACTGGAATTATAGATTTTAATTTAAATCTTGGTGAAGCAACGATGCTGCCAAGACTTCATAAAGATTGGCCCTACAAAAGTTTGCGTTTAGAAAGAGGTTTTAGCGAAGATACGCTTAAAATTCTTCAATCATATGGTCATGAGCTTGAAGAATCAAAAACCATGGGTTCAACACAAAGCATTTTAATATCTGCAAAAGGCAAAGAAGGTTTTGCAGATCTAAGAAGACCTAACGCAGGTGTGGCTATTCAAATTGATTAAAGCTCTAGCATTTATTCATAAAATGGATGGTTTGTCTGATGCTAATTTTAGAGATTACTATGAAAATAAACATGCTCCATTAGCCTCCTCACTTCTTCATTTTGAAGATTATGAACGAAATTACATTAATTCAGAACTTAATCCTTTATATGCATCACTTGGATCAATAAGTATTTTTCAATACCAATCAATGGAGTCACTAGATATTGTCAGCGATCAAATGTCCTCAAGCGCTGGAGATACTCTACGAAATGATGAGATAAAGTTTATGGATGTTCCAAAAAACTATTTTGTTCTTACTGAATCAAATCAATTAACAAAACAAGAGTTTAATAAAAAGGTTTTTTATCCTGCCCGTGATTGTGATGACTTAAGCTTATTAGATTCCTATAAAGGTATGAGAAAAATTTCAGATAATCTCATTGTTGAGCCAAATGAGATGGTTGGTATTGCTGAGTATGGGATCACAAAAAAGGTCTCTGTAGATGCTTTAGAAAAATTAACTCAAGGACATCCCAAGGCAATAATCACATCTTGCGTTTCTTAATTTGAATTAGCTAAATATTCTAACGCTGCATCAATTCTATTGTTCACTTCAGCTAAGTCAAACAATGAAAGAGTTAAGCTCAAAGAAGGCGATTGAGTCGATCCTGTCATCGCAATTCTTATAGGTTGATTTAGTTTAGGGGTGGGCAAGCTCAATGAAGTTTGAGCTTCGTTCAATGCATGATCAATAGACTCTTCATTCCAAACCTCCAGGCTATTTAATTTTCTTTGAACAAATTCTAAAACTGATTCTGATCCAATTAAAAATTTATTAGCTGCCTTTTCATCATAAGATTCTACTTGAGAAAAATAGGGTATAAGATCTTTAGCTACACCAAGGAGGGTTGGTTTGGAGCTTCTCATGGCTTGAATGATTTCATCACTGTTGGTCTTTTGAGTAAGATCAATGTCAATGCTATCAAGAAATGGGATTAACTTTTCTTTGAAATCATCAAAAGATAGTGCTGCTAAATGATGATTATTAATCCAATCAAGTTTTACTGAATCAAAAATAGCGCCAGCCTTTTGAACTTCCTGGATTCTAAAATCTGAAATCAGATCATCTAAATAAAAAATTTCTTTATCGCCCTTAGACCAACCTAAACGAGCAAGCATGTTTATCATAGATGATTTAAGATACCCTTGATTAAAATAATCCTGCAAGCTTGTAACAGCATTTCTCTTAGATAGTCTTTTTTTATCTTGACCAAGCACCATTGGTAGATGAGCATATTCAAGAGAAGGATAATCTAATGCTTGCTGAATATGTATTTGTCTAGGAGTATTGCTTAAGTGATCCTCTCCCCTAACTACTGTCGTAACTTTTTGTTCGTAGTCATCAATGACATTGCATAGATGGTATGTTGGAGATCCATCGCTCCTCAACAGAATCAAATCATCTAGTTCTGAATTCTGAAAAACAACCTCACCCCTAACCAAATCATGAAAAATTAGCTCGCCATCTCGAGGAGTTTTTAACCTTAGGACCGTTGAAGATTCGGGCTTAAGGTTTAAATTCCTACATTTACCATCATATTGAGGCTTCAGGCCTTTTGATTGTTGCTCAGCTCTCATCTCATCCAATCTTTCTTTGCTGCAATTACAATAATAGGCTTTACCAGACTCTATGATTTGCTCAACAGCTTGTTGATATAGCGCAGATCTTTCAGACTGGCGCACAGGAGGCTCATCGGGATTAATGCCTATATCTGATAATCCTTTAAGGATATTTTCTTCATACTCTCGAGTCGATCTTTCAGCATCCGTATCTTCAACTCTAATTAAAAACTTTCCTTTGTTTTGTTTTGCATATACATAATTAAATAACGCAGTTCTAACTCCACCTATATGCAATGTCCCGGTTGGGCTAGGCGCAAATCTTGTAACTTTTGTCATGATGAGTCTCTTTTTGAATTAATTGCTTTAATTCTTTGATCATTTGCCATCATATCCTCTTTGGAGACTTTGATTTTTGGGATGGGAAATTTATTTAAATCGATACTAAGATTACCTGAATCACTTTCGAAGTTAGAATTTGTATTTGATGTCATGAATTCAAACTTACTTTGACCACCTGTTAAATGAATGTATACGTCTGCAAGAATATTGGCATCTAATAAAGCTCCATGAAAACTTCTATCATAACCAGTAATCTCAAATCTATTTGCAAGCGCATCTAAGGAGTTGCGCTGACCTGGAAATTTATTTCTTGCCATTAGCAATGTATCTTCAACATCACATATTTCCTCAAGAGCAGGATACTTTGAAGAAACTCTCTTTAACTCAGCATTTAGAAAGCCTAAATCAAAAGCAGCGTTATGAATTACTAATATGCTTCCTTCTACAAATTCTAAAAAACTCTCTGCTATTTCTGAGAACTCAGGTTCGCTGGACAATCTCTCCATTGAAAGACCATGAACTTTTTCAGCCTCCTCATCAATAGATCTTTGAGGGTTCAAATATGAATGAAAATGTAAATCTGTTCTTTTCCTGTCTGCAAGAGCAACTGCGCCTACCTCAACAATCCGATGACCTTGATCTACCTCAAGTCCAGTCGTTTCAGTATCAAGAACAATGAGTTTTTTTGTCATAAGATAGAATCTATTCCTTTATTCGCTAGTAAGTCTGCGGTTTCGTTGCCAGCATCCCCAGAGTGGCCCTTTACCCAATGCCATTGCACTTGATGATGAGAAATTAACTGATCTAATTTTTGCCATAATTCTTTATTTTTAACATCTTTTTTAGCAGCAGTTCTCCAATTATTTTTCTTCCAGTTTTGAATCCATTGAGTGATTCCATCCATAACGTATTTTGAGTCTGTAAAAAGCTCTACACTGCAGGGTTCTTTTAAAATCGCTAAGCCCTCGATTGCTGCCGAAAGTTCCATTTGATTATTGGTTGTATCAGTTTGACCACCAAAGATTTCCTTTTCAGCGCTATCAAACTTAATAAGCACTCCCCAACCACCTGGGCCTGGGTTACCTCTGCATGCACCATCTGTATAAATAATTACCTGTTTCATGAGTTAAAATATGACCTTAATACTTATGACTATTCAATTTATAAAAGCTTATACTAATAATTATATTTGGTTAATTGTAACTAATGAAGACAATCTTTTATTTACCTCTAAAGAGTCATATCCAATTCAAAAATTATAAAATTTAAAACCATGAAAAAATTCTTATTAATTTTTATATTGCTTGTCACTTCAAGTTGTGAATTACCATCTATTATTCAGGCTGACCAGTATGTTGAACCTATTCCAGTTGAGGCATCTAAAGATATTCCAACTTATGAAAATGTCTGGGATCGAATAACAGCTGCTAGCTCAAATGACCAAGAGCACCTAGACGAGAAAACTCTTGTATATATTAATGCATATCTTAGTAACCCTAATCAACTTGATAAGCTGCTTGAGAAAGGAAGGTACTTTATCTATTTTGTTCTTGAAGAATTAGAAAGATATAGACTGCCACCAGAATTGGCGCTTCTTCCATACATTGAAAGCAACTATGATCCATTTTCAATTTCAGCATCAGGGGCAATGGGTATATGGCAGTTTATGCCAGCTACAGCAAGGATATATGGCCTTAAAGATACATGGTGGTATGAGCAAAGGCACGACCCCTTGGCTTCATCAAAAGCTGCTGTAAGATATTTAGCCTATCTGCATAATCGATTTAATAAAGAAATTACCTATACCCTTGCAGCGTATAATGGCGGGCCAACCCTTCTTGAAAAACAAATAAAGCTAAATAAAAAATTAGGTAAGCCAACTAATTATAAAAATCTCAAGTTGCCAAAACAAACCAAGGAATATGTTCCAAAGTTTAAGGCAATGCTTGAATTAGTTCTTAATGCTGAAAAGTATGGACTTAATTTACCAAATTTTCCAAACAAAAAAATTTTAGGCAATATAGAGCTTAATGGTCAAGTTGAAATACTAGCCTTTAGTGAGTTTGCAGGATTGAAGCCTGAATTTGTTTACAAATTAAATGCAGGATATACAAAATGGGCTTCCCCTCCTGGAGATAAAACTACTTTTAATATCCCCATTGAATTAGAAGAAGTCTTAAACCTTAAGAAAGACAAGTTCATTAAAACCAATCAAATTAATTGGGTAACTCATAAAGTTTCAAGAGGAGATAGTTTGTGGAAGATAGCTGAAGAGTTTGATACAGAAGTTAATGTTTTAAAGAAAGTTAATTATCTAGCATCTAATGTCTTAAACTTAAATCAAGAGCTATTAATTCCCCTGAGCAACGATCAAAATCAAACATTTATCCCTTATCAAGCTCATATTATTAGCGAAGGAGATACATTATGGAACCTTGGCATTCAGTACAAAATTTCTCCTGCAGAAATAGCAAAAAATAATGGGCTAAGAATGAATTCTACTTTAACGATTGGAAAAGAGTTAAATATAGGAAATAAAAATATTTATCGAACAATTAATTCAAAAAAAAGAACTATTTTGTATAGCGTCAAACAAGGTGACAGTCTTTATCGTATAGCAGATATCTTTAATATTGAGATCTCAGATATTAAAGATATTAATGAATTACCAAATAATGAAATCAAGCCTGGGCAGGTAATAAAAATTATTATTAAGGCTTTTTAATTATCAGAAGTTTTTGGATCTAGAGCATCTCTAAGCCCGTCTCCAAAAAAGTTTAATGCAAACAAGGTAATTGTGAATGTTATACCTGGATAAATTAGTAACCAACTATATTCCTCCATTGATTCAACACCATCTTTGATAAGAGTTCCCCAGCTACTCATTGGAGGTTGAATACCTAGTCCAAGAAAACTTAGAAATCCTTCTAAAAGCATTACTTGGGGGATCGTTAAAGTTGCGTATACAGCAATTGGTCCTAAAATATTAGGCAATAGATGTCTCTTAAACATTGATAGATTTGAAACTCCCATAGCTTGAGCTGCTAAAACAAATTCTTGATTTTTTAAACCAATTACTTGGCCTCGTACTATTCTTGCCATGGTAAGCCATTCAACGGCTCCAATTGCTCCGAATAAGAGCCAAAGGTTCCTACCAAAAATTACCATCAAAAGAATTATAAAAATAATAAACGGGAGTCCATATAGAACATCAACTATTCTCATCATAATTGAATCAACTCTTCCTCCTATATATCCGGCAACTATCCCCCAGGAAACTCCAATAACAAGAGCAACACCAGTTGCAACAAACCCAACTAATAATGAAATACGTGCACCATACAAAATTCTACTTAACAAATCTCTTCCTAAAATATCAGTTCCTAAAAGGTGATCTGATGATGGAGGGCTTGCACCCAAATTTAAATCTTGAAATGAATAAGAGTATGGAGCTATCCATGGAGCCAATACCGCACAAATTACAAGTATTATTAAAACAAAGCCACCCAACATAGCTGCTCTATTCCTGCTTAATCTATATAAAGCATCAGACCACAAAGAATTATTTTTCATTACGCATCTCTTGATCTTGGGTTTAGCCACAAAGCAACTAGGTCAGATAATAAATTAAAGAAAACTATCATTGCAGAGAAAAATATTGTGGTTCCTAGGATCATTGTGTAGTCTCGATTAAATGCTGCTTCAACATAAAATCTTCCCAGCCCTGGAATTTGAAAGATAGTTTCGACAACAAAAGAGCCTGCAAGCAAACCAGCAATAGCTGGTCCTAAAAATGATACAACAGGAATTAGCCCGCCTTGCATAGCATGTTTGATTACAACCATTCTTTCAGTAAGACCCTTGGCTCTAGCTGTTCTGATAAAGTCCTGATTTAAAACTTCTAACATTCCACCTCTACTCAACCTAGCAATGTAAGCAGCATATGCAAATCCTAATGTTAGAGACGGTAAAATTTTGTCTCCAGGTAATTGACCCCAGCCAGATACAGGGAGTAATTCAAGATTGATTCCAAAAATTAAAACCAATAAGGGCCCCATAAGGAATGTTGGAACGCATATGCCAATCATTGCAATTGCCATTGGGATAAAATCTAAAAATGTATTTCTTTTTAATGCTGCAAGT
>Ga0208411_1001191_pt1 | contig 18150 bp, 15 predicted proteins | sample ETN01SmetaG_4_FD_185793 | JGI IMG/M metagenome (GOLD analysis project Ga0208411, IMG submission 185793) | Marine microbial and viral communities from oxygen minimum zone, Eastern Pacific Ocean - ETNP2014F12-01SV261 (SPAdes) (version 2) | ecosystem: Environmental > Aquatic > Marine > Oceanic ... | reverse complement strand
GTAATGTGCCTTAGATCTAAGCTTGCCACTTTCGTAATTGATTATAACTTCTCCATCCAGCAATCCGTCCTTATACACTTTCTGCGAATCGAGTACTCCTTCCTCATTCCACCATTCCTTATCACCATTGAGGAGATTCTTTTTGTAATGTGCTTTAGATCTAAGCTTGCCACTTTCGTAATTGATTATAACTTCTCCATCCAGCAATCCGTCCTTATACACTTTCTGCGAATCCAGCACTCCTGTCTCACTCCACCAAGACGATTCACCATTCAGCAAACCCTTCTCATAATAGTGAACTGAGGATTTGTTGCCACTAGGATACCAAATAGCATACTCACCTTCAAGCTTCAAATCCTCGAAATGTGATTCTTCGATCTTGTTGTCGGTACTGTCGTAAACCGTTTTCATTACCAAAGTAGAATCTTTTCCGCTTTTCAGGTATTGATGGATTTCCCGGCTCTCATCAAGAGTAATCTCATGCTCGACTAGAACTTTTGCGCAGGAGAAGAACAATACTGTTGAAGCCAGGGGATAGAATAGACGTCTCATAATATCAAATTAGGAGCCACCTTATTCTCTGTCATACACGCCGATAGCATCACCTTCTAATGTTCCAATGTAGAGCTTTTCCTCCCGCTCAACCACATTGGTAATACCTGATAGACTTTTGCCGGAAGGGTCGTGCAAGCTTTCGACGATTTCACCTTCGCTATTGAGCTGAATTATGAGTCCGTAGGATGATCCGCTCAAGCGAGTCCACTTAGGGAAATGCATCAGCAGCTTTCTGAGCCAGAGATTGGGAAGCACAATGTTATCCACAAACCACATACGGGGAGATACCAAAGCTACCCAGTAATTTCCATCACCATCTCCAGAAATTCCATCAGGAAAACCGGGAAGATTGTCGGCGAAAACTTCTCTTTTTCCCTTTCTCCGTTCTCCGTTCTTAGAATCTTCCAGCCACAGCCGTGTGATTCTGTATTCGCTCATCTCACTCACAAGTACGAAATCTTCATCCGGCGATAAGGCTACTCCATTGGCAAAGTACAGACCAGTCAATAGTACTTCCAGTTCATTGGTATAGTAATCAAAGCGAAGGAGCCGGCCCAATGGTCGATGAATCATTAGGTCTTGGTAATAATCCATCTGCACTTCCGGTCCTGTGGCGTCCGAGAAGTAGATTAATCCACTGCTGGAAACATCCAGGTCATCGGCCAATTCCAGCGGAACTGTTTCCGCTCGCGGGACCAAGACAGTAACCTCTCCTTTCGGATTAACACTCAAAAGCCCACGAACACCATCCGCCACAATAAGATCTCCGCGAGGTCCCCACTGAAGCCCCAGAGGACGTCCGCCTGTTTCTGCAAACGACTTCACATCACCTTCGGGAGATATTTTCACAATCCTGCCGTCCTCGAGACCAGTGTAAACGGTTCCATCGTTGTCCACGGCAATATCTTCCGGACCGTTCAGTTTACCTTTCGCCAGAAGTTGAACACCACTAAGTGCACTGTTTTTTCTTAGAGCTCCTTCCATCTTGGGCGCAACTGGCGGAGCGTATGGAGCCGGTTCAACGTCCGGAGCGTGAAGAAATAGAACGGACCCAACACTAAAAATGAATACAGCTATGATCATATATAATAGAACTCGAAAAACAAGTCGGACGATGCCAAATCCTTTAAAGAGTCGCTTTTTCCCTTTTCCAAAAAACTTCATAGCCACAACTTCCTGTCAAGACTCCGGTACTGAATTGCCTCACTCAAATGCTGAGGAAGAATATTCTCTTCTCTTTCGAGGTCAGCTATTGTTCGAGAGACTTTGAGAATTCGATCATAAGCCCGTGCAGAAAGCCCCAGTTTTTCCATGGCGGTCTTTAATAGCTTACTGCCGCTTTTGTCAATTCGACAATATTTTTGGATGTCGCTCGTCCCCATGTGGGCGTTACAGTATTTTTTAGGAATCGAACTGAATCGTTTCAGTTGAACATCCCGGGTTTTTTCCACACGTTTCCGAACTTTATCCGATCGTTCACCTTTCGGCTTTTCTGTTAAATCCGTGTACGGTACAGCCGGCACTTCTACGTGAAGATCAATTCTGTCAAGAAGAGGTCCGGAGATACGGCTCATGTATTTCTGGATCATCTGAGGTGTGCAGGTGCATTCATTGTTAGGATCAGTAGCATATCCGCAGGGACACGGATTGGTAGCAGCCATGAGTTGAAAATTAGACGGGTAGGTAATAGAAACTGCCGCTCTAGAAATTGTCACTTCCCCGTTTTCAAGCGGCTGCCGCATGACCTCAAGCACATTCTTCTGGAATTCAGCTAATTCGTCTAGGAAAAGAACACCGTGGTGGGCAAGACTCACTTCCCCCGGCTTAGGGATAGTACCTCCGCCGATAAGTCCAGCATCACTGATAGTATGATGCGGTGCCCGATACGGCCGTATTGCCACCAGTCCAGTATCGCTGGAGAGGACACCGGCCACAGAGTGAATTTTCGTGGTCTCCAACGCCTCCTCTAAGGTCAGGTGAGGTAGAATTGTGGGAAGCCGCTTTGCCAGCATGGTTTTGCCCGATCCCGGCGGTCCGATGAGAATGGCATTGTGCCCGCCCGCCGCTGCTACTTCCAATGCACGTTTCACATGTTCCTGTCCGCGGACTTCTTCAAAATCTACCGGATAGTTTAGGTTTTCTTTAAAAAGAGTGGCGAGATCAACTTTGGTTGGTGCGGTTTCAGCTACACCGTTTAACATAGAGACAACATCCCTTAGTGTTTCAAATCCGGCCACTTTCACACCTTCAGCCACTGCCGCTTCCTTTGCATTCTGTTCAGGAAGAACGATTCCTTTCACACCTTGATTGGAAGCAGAGATAGCAATTGGTAATGCTCCCCGTATGGGACGGAGAGATCCATCCAATGCCAACTCACCTAATAGCCACAATTTGTCCAGGTAATCTGGTTTTACTTGTCCAAGAGCGGCAAGAATGCCGATTGCCATGGGAAGATCAAAGGCACTCCCTTCTTTCCTGATATCTGCCGGCGCAAGATTGATAACGGTTTTCTTATTGGGATAGTTGAAACCGGAATTCCTGATGGCAGCTATTACTCGCTCCTTGCTCTCTTTTACAGCACCTTCCGGCAGACCTACTGTAATGAACTGTGGTTTTGGCGTAGGCGTGAGATTGGCTTCAATCTCGACCGGATAGGCATCAATGCCCAGAATGGCGCTGCTAAAAACTCTGGCATGCATCGGTTAGAAGTATGAACAGGTGATAATTCCATTTACAGCAAGGTATGGAATCAGAATATAAAGAAAACTGTCACGAATTAAATAAAATATCAAAAAAAGAAAAACTATGCTCCACCCTTTCCGTCGAATAAGCAGTTTAACACCGCCTTCACGAAAGATGGATCGCCATTCAATAATGATTTTGGGAACAAAAAATTTCACTCCTGTTAATCATCCTGAATCTTTTTCAATCCACCGCTCTCTTCAATTTCTCCCAGAAGGCTCTCGATTTTCTCCGTCATCGTCGTCCCCTTCTGCTGTGAAAAAACAAATGCATAGTCTAAAGCTTCATGAAACGGTCGGCTTGCAAAAACTTTCTCACTGTAATATTCATCAATCCAATGTACGAATTTGGAAATATCAGTCTGTTCCAACTCATCAAGAATCTTATAAGCTGTCTCAGCCTGATTTTCAAAAAACCACTTTGTCATTTGTCCATGGCCGGTTTCTGCAATCATTTCGTCATGCGTCTCGTGCACTTGAGTAAGGTAAGCCATCAAGAAAATTGCTTTCTCCCCCTCATCCAATGTCTTCCAATAAAGAACCAATGGTGAAGGGTCGTTTTGTGCCAGTCCAATTCCTGAGATCATCAGGAGTGAGATGATGAATTTCTTCATAAGTCTACACCTTTTTGTTGTTTTCCTTCTTATCTGTTTTGATTATTTCTAAAAGACGTGAAGCTGCTTCATTTTCTTTAACTTTTTCTAATTTCTTTCCATCTTTGTAAAGTAACCCGCCTCCCTTACCAAATGCAATACCTATATCAGCATGAGTCGCTTCTCCGGGACCATTTACAGCACACCCCATTAATGCGAGTGTCATGGGCTCTTTCACATCCTTCAGTTTTTCTTCCATTTCTCCTGTAATTTTAAACAGATCTACTTCCAAGCGACCACATGTCGGACAGGAAATAATAGTAACACCTTTTGACGCCAATCCAAGTGATTTCAAAATCTCAAATCCCACATGTACTTCTTCAACGGGATCGTCAGTCAAGCTTACTCTGATTGTGTCGCCGATTCCGTCAGCCAAGAGTGTTCCCAATCCAGCTGCAGATTTTACCGTACCACTTTTTAAGGGGCCGGCTTCAGTAACTCCAAGATGGAGTGGATAGTCGAAATGTTCTGCGAACAGTCTGTTTGAATCTATCATTAGCCGAACATCGGATGATTTCAGCGAAACAATGATATCCTCAAATTCAAACTCACTGCAAATATTGATGTGGCGGCGAGCGCTCTCAACCATCGCTTCGGCAGTAGGATAACCGTATTGTTCCAAGAGATCTTTCTCCAAACTACCGGCATTTACACCGATCCGGATAGGAAGTCCTGCACCTTTCACCTTCTTCAACACCTCTTCCACTCTATCGCGGCTGCCGATGTTGCCTGGATTAATTCGTATTTTATCCGCGCCGGCATCTACGGCATGCAGAGCCATTCTATAGTCAAAGTGAATATCAGCCACCAAAGGTACGGTCATTCGCTTTTTGATTTCAGGCAGCGCTTTGGCAGCTGGCTCGTCAGGCACAGTAACGCGGATGATCTGACATCCTGCCTCTTCCAGCCGTTCGATCTCTTGAAGTGTAGCCGAAACATCGTGAGTTTTAGTAGTCGTCATAGACTGGACAGAAATGGGTGCTCCGCCTCCGATTGGGATGTCTCCCACCATGACTTGACTGGTTTTCCGACGCGTTATAGGTGCAGTTGATTCCATTACATTAAATCGAAGTTATAATGAGGTTCAGAGAAAGCCAACGGAAATGACTACTTTTGATAAGGTTCCTTTAAATACCGCTTCGCCTTCGTAACAGCAGTTGTATAGTTTTCTAATTTAACTGCTGCCTGATAATTTGCGATCGCTTTCCGCCGATTACCTTTCAGATCGTAAATCATCCCTCTTAATAGGTAGCCATAACCTAGAGGTGTGTCTAATTCCGCGTTGAAATCGTTAATGGACGCAGATACAAGTTTCAGGGCTTCATCCAGATCTCCAAGATGAAAATTCAATAGTGCCCGTTGGTATTTCAACGTTGGCTGCCAAGCCTTTTTTGATGCTGGAAGATTATCATCAGCCATTTTCTGAGTAACAGCCAGGCTCATTTCGGCTTCGTCCAAACGCTTCAACTGAAGAAGAGCTTCTGTATAAATATGATGATAGTAGGCGCTTTTCGGGAATTCACTTCTAAGTTTGTCGCAATAAATCAATGCTAATTGGGGATCATCCTGAATCCAGAGATAGATATAGGCCAAAATTGAAGTCGCTTCAACTCGTGCATATTCTCCTTTCTCCACTGCCAAATTAATTTGCTGAAGACCAATGTCTGAGTTGGCTTCTATTCCAAAAATATTTCCTAAAACTTGCACAGCAGATGAACTACGGCCCACATAATAATTGAGCACTCCTAGAGGGAGATAAGAATCATATATTTCCGGATGATTCTGGTGTACAGCCCTTGCTCCTTTATATCCTTTGATACCAGAAGAGACCACTCCGAGCCAATCTTTTTTACCCAATGCAACTCTTGCCAGCAATCCCTGCGTAGTTGCCATATTCAGCTGATAATCCGGATCGCGAGGATACTTTTTCAGCAATTGCTGATATACAGGAATGATTTCAGCACTCGACTTCTCCAAAGCTGTGTGAGCCACTTTATAACCATCCTTGGCTTGAGCACGGAGCCAGAGAGATACAGCCCAGACAAGGTGAACTGTTGGATGTTCGGGAAAGTCATTCCGTGCTTTAGTTAAAACTTCCACCGCTTCATCAAATTCTTCATTATAGAAAGCGCTTATACCTTGCCAAACAACTTCATCTCCGGTTTTATCTGCAGCAGTTATTATCGAAGGATAGAGAACAAACATTAAAACGAAGAGAGTAAACCAAATATTAGATAACCTGAAAACAGTCATGCTAGATAAGAATTTTATAGAAGTTAATCAGCAGATAATACGGTTTAAGAATTGCCCCGGTTGGCTATGATTAGCCAACCTTGAGCACTATTCTCATCCGGCTGGATAAGGAGGCTTTTCTGCCATGCAGCGGCAGCCATTTCTTTCTCACCCATGTGCCAATAAGTGATACCTAGGCCGTTGTAATGTTCTGGGTCACCAGGATCTATATCGATGGCATCTTGATATGAACGGAGAGCTTCCCGGTAAAGTCCGTTCTCTCTATAATATTCCCCGGAAGTCCGCAAAGCTTTTGACAGCCAATCGTGGGTATTGGGATTTACTGCCAGTGCATTGGCGAAAGCTTGTCGCCCCAAATCGGTATATCCGCTGCGATTGTATTCGTTGCTCATGATATAATACACTTGAGGCAAAAGAAGACGAACCTCAGGATGATTCGGTGCGTATATCAAAAGATCTTCCCATGCAGCAGCGGTTTTGCTCCATTCAAACGCTTTAAAGTAGCTCAATCCTTGCTTAAACCTTAATTTTGTATCTTGAGGTACAACCGGTAAAACATTGTCGTACGTAACAGCTGCATAAAGGAAATTACCTTGATTATAGTAAAGATTTCCTAAAGCAACTCCAGCGGTTGGATCGTTTCTGTCCATTGACAGGCTTGTTTTATACGATTTCTTTGCTTGCTCAAATTCACCAAGATTCTCGTAAGCTTGACCTTCCAAATATGGAAAAATGTGGTTATCAGGATAACGAGATACACCATTGTTTGCGAGGGAAAGAGCTTCTTCATAAGAGCTTCGCTCCAGACTCTCCCGGACGAGATTCAACAGGCTAGCTGGACCATCAGGCTCTACTGCGGCGGCTTTACTAAAGAGGTCTTGCGCCATCTTGTCTCCCTGAGGTTCGCCGGAATAGAGTGCGAGAGCATTGATTGTTCCGATATGATTGGGTTCAATTTCAAGCGCTTCTTCATAGGCGAAACGTGCTTTGTGGTGCTGGCCCATTTTCGAATATAGTGATCCGAGAAAATAGTGATAATCGGCAACTGAAGGATTACTTCCGATTAATCGGAGGTAAATATCCTTAGATTTTGAATACAACCCTTTCCGTTCGTATTCCAGTGCTAATTCACGTTGAGCAAGAATACTTTCGGGTTGCTCTGCCGCACGCTTTTCTACTCGCTGGAGTCTCTCACCTGCGGGAAGTTTTGTCTTTTCAGGAAGTGTTGGTTTTAAGCTATGAAGTGCTTTATCCATGCGACGCATGCTGACATCCAAATCATGAGTCAGTTGGAAAATATCATCAGAAACCTGATATACACTACGTTGTTTTACTGGAGCTGTTTTTTTCTCTACTGATTTTTTCTTACTTTTCTTAGTTGATTTCTTTTTAGATGGTTTCTTTTTAGAAGGTTTCTTCTTCGTACTTTTTTTAGACTTTTTCTTCCCCTTTGGTCTCTTTTTCTTTGAAGATTTTTTCTTTTTTCCTTTACTCTTTTGAGATTTCTTTTGGGGTTGACCTTTCTTTTTTTTCTTCTTTTTCTTTTTCTTATCTTGTGTCGTTGTAGAGTTATCAGATGCGTTTAACTGGAAAGAAGCAAGTGGGAACATGCCCAACATTAAAAGGTAAACCAAAAAGCGAGTTATATATTTGGTGAGTCTGTTCAAGGGAACCTCGGTTCACAAATATACAATGGAGAACGGAAAATTGAATCAAAATTTTTATATTCATTATACATTAACAACACCATATCCATAACAACCGTCAAATTGCAATGTTTGCTATAATCATAAAGTCAATTATTCGACCAATTTTGCTGACAATCATCTTTTCAGGTTTATCTAACTTATTGGCTGAAGAAAATAATCGTCTAATCCAAATCCAGAGTTTAGCCATATCTCAAAAAATGAACGGAACGATTATTACGATTTCAACTGACGGGACACTTCCCCAAGATGTTACTGCGTGGGAAGCAGATAACGGATGGTTTTATGTAACTCTCATAGGGTGTCGGATTGACACAACTATTGAGAAACCATTTACGGAAACCAGTATTGTAATCGATTTTCAATCTCACCAGATGGATGACGCAGTTCAATTAAACTTCCAACTTTCTGACAAACTTTCCGCCTTCAATATTCTTGATAATGGAAAAGATGAAGTCCTCATTACCATGCGAAGTCCCATTGGAGATACGGTTGCAAGTCTTAATGAAACCGATCTTTTGAATGAGCAATCCGTTAGACCAAATCCACTATCCTATCTAGTAATGGCTTCCGGAAGCGGTTTGATCGCAAAGGGATTAGCGGACTCCAAATCTATTGATTTCCTTGCTGGATCAGTTGTACTTGTGGCTGGATATTTGTGGATGAAATCATCTCCTTCAAAAACATCAGACAAACAAGAGTAAAGCAAATGAAACTCCTGACATTTGTGTCATGCCTTCTTTTGGTATTATGCTCACTTTCCGCAGAAGATGATCTTACTCGATTGAGGTCTCTCTATGATAAAGGAGAGCTATCACGAGATGAGTGGATATTAGAAAGTGTCCGCCTGCTCACTACTGCAACCAAGCCGCAAAATCACGATCCAATAAAATGTGGTACACATGTAATTCAGAGCCTTCGGAGAAATTATCATTTACTTTCTCAAAAAACAGTCGATCGTCTTGCCTCAATTGGTGTTAAGATGTTTGGTGATCATTCAGCTCTCTCCCGCCCCACCGGATTGGATGCGACATATGAATTGTCTAACTTCCTCATCCACTATACAACTTCCGGCAGTGATGCCGTAGATACCAACGACTCCAATGCGGATGGAATACCAGATTACATCGAGGTTATCGCCACAGCACTCACTTCTGTAGATTCCCTGGAATTGGATGAATACGAATTCAATTTACCGCCATCAGATGACTGGTACTCAGATAACGGAGGTGATAAGAAATATGACATCTACGTAAAATCATTATCGTGGGGACTATACGGATATGTCAACCCGGAGTATATGGCTGACTCTTACAGCGGAGATAACGAAAATACATCCCGCTCTGAGGTAAATGCTTACACAAGCTACATGGTCATTCGCAATAACTACAGCGGATTTCCCACATCGGAAACCGAAAGTATACAAGTAACGATTGCTCATGAATACTTCCACGCCATTCAGTTTGGCTACGACGGCTGGGAGGCGACATGGCTGATGGAAGCGACCGCCACCTGGATTGAAGATGAGGTCTTCGATGATATCAACGACAACTACCAATATCTGCTCGACTGGTTTAAAGATCCCGGTTCTGCGCTGGACCTGGACAGCAGCACTCGATGGTACGGTAGTTTTATCTTCTTCCGTTATATTTCCGAGCATTTGGGTGGTCAAGAAACAATCCGCCGAATATTTCATCTGAGTGTCGATCATGACAGCTATTATGACGACTTCAGCATCCAGACCATTGATGAAGCTCTCGACTCTATGGGCGTATCTTTCGAAGAAAGTTTGACAGCCATGGCCATCGCCAATCAAGTCCTTTCTTCACGATCGTCCTTCGGGGAATACAGTTACGAAGAGGCTGATGAATACCGTGCTTATGGTATTCACCCGCAATATGAGGAGAGCGTGCTCTTGAGCTTGGATGAACAGACAATTTCTTACAACGGAAGCGACTTGATGCGAAACGCCAGTCACAATATCGAACTGGTAGGATTGAACAGTCCCATGGATGCCTATTTCACCCCGGCAACTAATTCCGATGGTGAAGACCTTTTGACAGCTTGGTGCGCTATCCAGACGCCTTCGGATGGCGTTATGATTTACGGCATCGGTACAAGTGAAACGACTATTCCCATCCCGAGTGATGCCGATTCAGTGGCGATTGTAATCGTCACAGAAAACGAACTCGGTGCTGACTACATTTATTCCCTCACTATCACACCTGAAATTCCGCTCCCTTCGAAAATCACACTTCTGCAAAACTTCCCAAATCCGTCGAGCGGCGAAACGACCCTCCGGTTCTTCCTTCCGGATGAAGAAGAAAACGCTACTCTGACACTTTATGATTTATTAGGACGAAGGACAAAGCGAATAGAGGTATCATCACCGAATGCTGGTTTTAATGACGTCAATTTAGAAACGGGAAATATAGCGAGCGGTGCTTATGTCGTACGATTGAAAAGCGGTTCTGCGAATAGTTCTCTGATAATCTCAGTAGTAAATGAGACAGATTAATTAGTTTGTTATATTTATACGTTCAGAAAGCTCAACTACTTGAGATTTTGTCTTTCTAACAGTTTCTTCAAACTCCAAATCGAACTTCTGATCCGAAAATCCATCACCCACCCAGTAATAATCGACTCGACTAAGGCTCATGGACGTCAGTCGGATGATCTTCTCTAACTCGTTCCGATGGACATTGACTTTAGCATAAAGTTCTTCGATTTCATTGAGTTCATTCCCAAGTTTTGTAAGTTTCAGTTTCCGCTCTTTGACTCCAATAAGTGAAGCTACTGTTTCACGTTTTTCTACGATCTCCTTCTCCAGTTCCACTAACTGAGTAGTGATGTGGAACGCTACCTCTTTCATCTCACGGATACGGTCCTCTGGAGTCAGTAACCGAAAGCCTCCCTCTGCCAAGTTGTTGTGAAACTGAAGCTCAGTTTCTAGGATTACTTCGTGAGTTTTCTTTAGCTCAGATTTTCTTTCTCGATACGTTTGCATCTGCCCGGGAGAAGGTGTCTCTTTGATTCGAACTAAATCCTTCTTTTGAATATCCATAATGGAATGGTAACTGTCCAATTCTGTACCAACAGTCTTCAATTTACTCTCTGCATTCTTATACATATGGAGATTATTAGAGATTAGAATAAGAGATTTACTCTCCAGCGCTTCTTCGTATACAGTCAATTTATCCTGAAATTTCAGGGACCAAAGAAGAGCGCTTTCAAGCTCCAATTCCATCTGATCTTTGGTAACGGCATTTGGATCGTCAACAGGAATTCCGCAAGAGAAGATGAGACTAATGAGTATAAATAGAAGATATCTTTCCGGATGCGGCATATCGAAATCAGTCGAAACTGAGCTCTCCAGATTGGACTAGAGCCATCAAATTGTCATATCCTCCAATGGGCTTTTCATCTATAATAATCTGCGGTACAGTGGTTCCACCGGTCATCTTTTGAAGATCTTTACGACTCATCCCCAATTCTTCGATATTAACTTCGCTGTACTCCACTCCTTTCTCTGCCAAGAACCTCTTGGCCATCTGGCAGTAGGGTCACCACCGAGTTGAATAAATTTTCACAGTCATATCTTTACTTCCATTAAATTTGTAAAAATTATCCTATTACTCAAAAGATTACCGAAAAATTAGGCGATATCAAGCCGGTTGTTGAGTTTTGTCTGCTGGATGACGTTTCCGCTTTTCATTTTCTGCATAGAGCTGCCCACAAGCAGCACTAATATCCGAGCCTTGGCTCCACCGTACCGTAACAGTTTCTATTGCAGGTTCCACAATTGAGTAAAAACGATTTAATTCATTCTGATTTGGATGGCGGTAAGTTGAATTTGGAATCGGGTTGAACGGAATAATGTTTAGCTTTGCTCTTAGCTTTCTGACGATCTTTATGAGTCGATCAGCATCATCCTTAAAATCATTCAGACCCGGAAGCTGAATGTATTCCACCGTTATCTTTTGCCTCATCCGCGAGGAGTAATATTCCAGTGCATCTATACAAGCCGTTAGATCATGTTTCAGGTTTATGGGCATAAGCTGACTTCGCACTTTGTCTGTGGTAGCATTTAGGCTGAAAGCGAGTCGAAATGGCTGACGTTCATCAGCCAGTTGTCGAATTCGGGAAGCGATGCCGGAAGTTGAAATGGTAATTTTCCTGGCGCCAATGTTCAAGCCGGATTCATGATGGATCAATCTGGCAGCCTTGATGACTGAATTGTAGTTTAGAAGTGGTTCTCCCATCCCCATGAAGACTACGTTTGTAATTCGTCCACCCATCTCCCGCTTTATTGCATAAAGTTGAGCCACGATTTCAGCCGTTGTCAGGTTACGGATGAATCCCATCTTGCCCGTAGCGCAAAACTTACAAGCTAGAGGACATCCAATCTGTGAGGAGATGCAAACTGTCCTGCGTTTTCCTTCCGGCAGGAAAACTGACTCTACCTTGCCACCATCAGAAAGCTCCATGAGAAACTTACGAGATCCTGTTTTACCTGAATCATCTATTTTGAGAATATCCGGTAATTCAAGTTTGCAGTCGCTCTCTAACTGTTGGCGTAATTCAGCCGGTAAATCGGTCATCTGGTTGAAAGATTGAACCACTCTGCCATGAATCCACGAAAAAATCTGTCCTGCGCGGTATTTTGGCTGATCGATAGACTTAAGATATTGCTCCAATTCATCCGGAGTCAAACCGGTAAAATTCAGATTTTCCGCCACGATATTAGTTCAGCGGATTATATATAAATTCTCGCTGACCTTTGAAAAAGTCGTACACAACCCAGCCCAAAGTCACAAGCGGTACACCAATCACTGCGGAAGGATAGAGCTCATTTGCGCGATTGAAAACAAGATTAAAATTGAAGAACTCCTTTGTTGCCTTGAACTGAACTAGATAAGCCAAAAGCGATAACCCAGCTCCAGACAACCCACCCTTCTTTACCGCGTACTCAGACAATGTGTGGTCAATATGAAGTTTGTGGACTCGATTCAGTGGAATGGATCGCCGTTCAAATGTATCGGTGGATCTGTAAGTGAATTTTGGATGGTACATCCGGAATTCGCCGCCAAGTTCCGTGAATGGAATTTCATAGCCTTCAACAGTAACAATGGTTCCACTCCTCCCCAGAATCTGATTGATCTGCTTCCAAAATGTCTTCGAAAGATAGAAGTATTTCCCTTCCCCATTATGTATCAGAAACACAGAATCGAGGGGGATCTTATCAACCAATTGCTGCCACTTAGGGCGGAAAGTAACATAATCGTGGCCGATAGTTGCTACCCAACCGGTCTTACTGGTGCCATCCTTATAGACTATCTGATGTTCCGGCCCGCCGGCTGAAAGGGTAAACAGTGCTAGCAAAATGATAAGGGAGAACTTCATTGAGTTTTCACCGAGGTGAGACTAAATTTAGCCAGCAAGATCCAGAGAGGGTAGTGATTTTGTGGTTGAATAATCTGAACCAATGATTAATGAAGAGACTTTTTATCATACTATTATTTTTATCAAACTTCTCGTCCGCTCAGTTTAACTACTCAGCAGGTGTTGGAATGGGAATCTTCATACCGGAAGGGATGGCTGCAGATGCATCCTTTAATACAGCCATAAAGGACTCCGGACTCAGCCGAATAAGCGCTTTCTGGCTCCCCCTCACTTACGACTTTTCAGTAACTGTCTATCCTTCCGTGAAGCTGGGATATTTTCGTTATTCCAGCGCCATTTTATCGAACTTGTCTTCGAATAACTTTGCATTTTCAGTTGTCATGAACGGCATGTCAGTCCAAACTTTCTTCTCATTCATGAACAAATTTGAAGCTACGTTTGGAATGGTACCCCTGCTCGGTTCGGCTAACTTTATTCAAGACGAATTGACTGCCACCACAACACCCTTCCAACTGGCTACCTCTACCAAAGGGGGAATGAGCCACAGTCTTGTCGCCTACTATTCCTGGATCGGACTCCGCTTTCATCTGAAACATTGGCTCGCACTGGAAACGGCGTTAGGATACCTGGATGCGGAAATTGATGGTAAATCGTGGAAAAATAACGGTGAAGACGTGGATTTTCAGGCAGATATGAAACTTTCCGGCCCGACCTTACGGTTTGGAGTCGTTTTCGGGTGGTAACCATGCGTTGGATAGTAATACTCGTGTTACTTGCGTCAGCCTCAGTCCAAGCTCAATCGAATGTTGAAAAACCCCTTGTAACTTCACCCACACCATGCGAACACCCTATCATTAGAAAGGCGTTGGTGGATGGGTTAAATTCGCTAACACTTAAAGAAATCCCGGAGTATTGGTACCAAGCTTGGCTATGCAAACGGTACGCGAAAAAGGCCGGAATCGCTGTTGACTTTTCGGCAGCAAGAGGACGAAAGAGAGAGGAACTCCGGCAGCCTGTAGAGGAAATATCCGGACCTGGAGCATTCTGCGCCACCTGTGTAACTGTTGTCGTGGTTTTCTCGTATTACAGCTACTTCGCCGGACCAGAAGAGTAAACGTTCGGACTAGGGTCAGTATTGGATTTAACCTAACTCTTTCCTAAACTTCCAATATATGTAGAATGAAAATAAACTTGATAAAATTCATCGGTTTACTATCTCTCGGACTTGCTCTAAGTTGCGAATCCATTACGGATATTTATCCTCCAGAGCTGGAACTCATCAGCCCCACTGAAGAAATCTTATCTGCTGATTCGGTTATATTCCTCTTTGATGTCTCAGACAATATAGGTGTTGACCGTGTGGAAATCTCCCTGCAAGATAGTTATTCAGGGTGGAGCCTTGACGAAACCTTGAACTCTGAACCGTACGAAATTACCGTAACCGATGTCCAATCACTGGAAGAGATAGAGTTGGATGTTACTGGTTTCGACGCTGCAGGAAATTTTAATCAATTAAACAGAACATTTGAGATTGCTGCTGCAGTTGAAAACGCCTCCATTACCGTAGTGACTCCCAACGGCAGTGAATCGTGGATCATGGGTTCCACGCAGTCGATCTCCTGGTCCAGCGAACACGTTACTTCTAATGTGAAGATCGAACTCTATCGGGGATCGGAACAAGAAAGTACCATCAAGAGTACCACTGACAATGACGGCAACTACAACTGGGAGATTCCTACTTCCTTGGCCGCTGCATCAGATTACAAAGTGAAAATAACCGCCAAGGATAATTCCTCCATTTATGACATGAGTGACGCCAATTTTACCCTTACACAAGAAGTAGTATGTGACGAAGGTGAAGTGTTAGATTGTAACGGTAATTGCGGTCCTCAAAACTGGCTTGGTGATGGTTATTGCGATGATGAAACTTATGTCTACGAAGGTAACTATATTGATTTCAACTGCGAGGAGCACGACTACGATGACGGCGACTGCAGCGGTGGCGGATCCAGTTGTGACACTGAAGCTTCATCAACCGGTACGGGATCGGTCACATCCCCTGCAAATGGAGTAACAGTAAACGCCGGATCTTCAACGAATGTGAACTGGTCGTTCACCGGGCCGGGACAAGTTAACCTTTATCTCTATAAAGAAAACAACTACCATAGCATAATTCAAACATGGGCTATCAACGATGGAACGTTCACCTGGTATATTTCTAGCTCACTTGAATCAGGACAGTGTTACCACATCGTTGTCATGAATCCATACGATGACTCAGATTATGTAGTGGGAACATACTTTAGAGTTCAATAATAGTGTTTTACTCGAGGAAATAGTTATGAACAAGAGTCACACTTTTCTGATTTTTCTATTCCTATTCTCGGCGCTTCCATTGATAGCAGAGGAGATGATCACTATAAAGGAAGATGCCCCCATCCACTCTGAGCCGAACCGGAACTCACGGGTGCTGGCTTTTGGAATCGCCGGCGACCAGGCGGAAGTAATACGCTTCGAAGACGGTTTCTATCGTATCCGCTACGAATCATTCGGCTTTACGTATGAAGGGTACATTCACCCTTCCGCAGTTGAGGGGAAAAAACCGCCGTTACGGACATTGGAAAAACCGGGGGCTCTTTCGGCTCCTCCCCCCTCACCTCCTCCTTCTACTCTATCGGAAACAAACATTCGACCGAAAAGTGATAAAAAGCCGGCAAAAGTCATCAGGCACAATCCTGCATCTCTTAAAAAAGACAGTCACTTCTTAGGCGATTTCTTCTGGCTCTTAGGAACTGCCGGAGCAGTTTACGGCGGATGGGAATTGACCCGAGATGGTTATGTTGTACTCGGAAGAGATATCATGGCAAGTTCTGTTATGGCGTGGCTGATGCGGACAAAATTAGCTAAAAACCGCCGGTCGTGGGGAACGCTGGAAACGCTGGAAATGACAGCTCAGCCGTTTGATGTTACCGGCTCACCGAGATGGATTTTTGCTCCCGGTGAACAAGGGAGCGTGGTGTTGACTGTCACCAATCGCGGTGACAGACGGGTAAAGGGAATCCGGCCGAAAGTAAAACTTAATTCCAGCGTGATGCAGAAGCAATTTGGTAAGCTGAAGGTGAAGCGAGGCAAATCTGACGGACGGAGGCGATACCTCATCGGCGGATTCACCCTGGAACCGGGTGAGTCCATGACTGCTTCCGCTACATTCAACATTCCTTCCACGTATCCAGAAACAAATATCGAGATTGACGGCTCTCTCTCCCGTTCCATACACGGAACGACCTTGATGGCAGTAGAGCGCAGAGGAGAGCAGCCCGTTTTTGCAACAACCGAACCTGAGCCGGTCATTGCCGTGGTGGACGTGGAGCGCAACATCCCGAAAACGGTAGAAAATCCAAACGCGTATGCAGTCGTCTTCGGTATCGAGCAGTACAAAAATGTCTCCACCGTCACTTTCGCCAAACGTGACGCTCACTGGGTGCGGGAGTATTTCGAAAGGACACTGGGTATCCCGGAAGAGAATATCTACTTCCTGACGGACAACGACGTAAGCAAAGCGGAATTCGACAAAGTATTTTCTCTTGGCGGCTGGCTGGACAAACGAATCCGTGACGGCATGAGCGATATCTACGTTTACTATGCCGGGCACGGCGCACCGGATATGAAAAACCGGACCGCTTACCTCATCCCTTACGACGGCGACCCCAACTACGCCAGCCAGACCGGCTACGAGGTGGACGCCATGACCGGTAACCTGAGCCAGCTCGGCGCCCGTTCGGTGACGGTCTTTTTAGACGCCTGTTTCTCCGGCGCCAACCGGGAGAGCGAGATTCTGCTTGCAGGAGCCCGACCGATCTTTATGGAGGTGAACCCCGCTTTGGCGGAAAACGTCACCCTCTTCTCCGCTGCCAGCGGGACGGAAATCTCTTCCGCCTGGCCGGAAAAACAGCACGGACTGTTCACTTACTGGATGCTGAAAGGTCTGCAGGGAAAAGCCGACGCCAACCGCGACCAAAGCTTGACTGTACAGGAGCTAAGTGACTACATTCAGGAAAACGTCAGCATCACCGCCGGAAAGCTGGACCGGGAACAGACTCCGGGGGTACAGACGCGAGACAGAGAAAAAGTTTTAATCAGTTATTAGGAGAAAATCATGATAAGAAAAAGTCTTTTTGTATTATTCATCTTTTCCGGGATTTTGTTCGCACAATCCATTGACGAAACCTTACAGCAGATAGACGCCCTGAAAAAAGAGATCGCCCAGAACGAGAAGCTGGTGGAGGAAAAGATCGCCGATATGAAGCGCACCAACCCGCTCTTCGCGGAGCAGGACATGTTTGAAAGCGATGCCGAGTACCTGGGCCGGATGAGCCGGGCCATGCCCCAGTTTGACCGCCTGCGGAAGCAGTACCTGGACGACCTGTGGCAGAAGATGAGCATTCTGCGGGGGCGCATGTTCGAGACTGACGATATTACAGTCATCCTGGGTGCTAAGTACGATGCCAATAAACAGACCTGGCCCATTGTGATCCAGCATAACGCTTACCAGCAAGAGCGCTTTGAACGAACCATCACTATTGCCAAGAAAAGTGCAGCTGAACTTTTTAAGAACTGGGCCAAGGTACAGAAGACCGGTGTCCTGACCGTGGATGTGGGGGACAAGATCGGCCTGGCCAAGTTCAGGTTGAATGACCCTATCAGCGGTTTTGAGTACAAGCACGAGTTCCGGCCCATGCTCTCCCTTAATTATGGAAGTACAGTAAACGCCGTTACTTTTAGTCCTGATGGAAAATACCTGGCAATCGGGGGGAAAAAATCATATGCTCTTGTATTTGA
>Ga0208411_1001190_pt1 | contig 18152 bp, 22 predicted proteins | sample ETN01SmetaG_4_FD_185793 | JGI IMG/M metagenome (GOLD analysis project Ga0208411, IMG submission 185793) | Marine microbial and viral communities from oxygen minimum zone, Eastern Pacific Ocean - ETNP2014F12-01SV261 (SPAdes) (version 2) | ecosystem: Environmental > Aquatic > Marine > Oceanic ... | reverse complement strand
TATATAAATCAAATACGACAGGGCGGTTTAATGAACCAAGGGTTCGGTGCTAGGGCAGCGGCTGGTGGAATAAGTCAAGCTCAGGATCGTCAGCCTTGGTCAGTAAGTGGACTAAATGATCATATTGGAAAACGAGAAGGTTATTTTGGAGCTAAAGCATATGAAGCAAATTCAAATGTTTATGGTGATCAAGGTAATTGGCAGACTCCTCAGTGGAATTTCCAAACTAACCGTAAAGCTCCAGGCGAAGATGAAGACGAATAAAGGTTAGACTAAGTACATATAAATAATAGGTAAATGAATAACAATAGCATCGTTGAAACTCAATTCCAGCAGATCTTATCAGCTGCTAAAGAGCGTCGTGGAGACCAAGCTGTAGACACTATGATTGTGTCCTCGCATTTAGCACAAATGCGTATGTTTATGTTGAGACGAGGAGTTGAATTTTATGCAGATCAAGATTCATATGGAATGCGTCGGGAGTTTATAGCACAAGTATGTGAACATAACATGCTTGATATGAAATTAGAGAGTATTGTCGATTATTTTTTGTGTGATGGTCAGGGTCTTTTTTATTTCAGACCTTCAGGAGAAAGTTATCAGATTCTATATTTCCCTAAAGATAGCTATAGAGCATTTCGCACACAAAATGGAGAAATTGAAAGTGTTGAATTGATCTATTCATTTAATGTACGTGAGGCAAATAATATTGATAGCTATGCAATGGGTAATAGTAGAGGTGGTAAGAAGAAGTATATAAGGCTAAAGGTATTTAAGGATAAGATTGAGCAGACAGTTTCAAATGAAAAGATTGAATTTGAGAATCAGATGGGAAATCCGATCATGCACATGCCTGGTCATACAGAGACTTTGAGTAATAGCCTTGGTTTTATTCCAGCTATAGAAATTTATAATTATATGGATTGTACAGGTGAAGCTACCGGTAATGGGGAATTTAATTGGTTAGCAAATCAGATTTTATATCATGATGAGCTTGTACGGAATATTCGTAAGAACATGAAGTTCTTTGGTAATCCTACACTTGTTTCTAGTAGACCTAAGCATGACCTGATCGAGTCAGGTGAAGAGAATGCTATGAGACCTACTATCAGCTCTATGGCGGGCTTCTCTTCCGCAGATAGACCTAGTACTAGGGTAAGTCAGCCTTTCGGCGGCCCAAGCCCATTAGACGGTCAAATCAAGGTCCCCCGTGTCATAGCGAACCTTGAGCCAACCGACAGGGTGAACTATATGACACCTGATAGCGTTTCAGGTGATCAGAACATGTATGTTAAACAGTATCGTTCTGAAATCCGCTTAGCATTAGGAGGTGTAGATGATATTGACTTTGGAACAGCGTCTACTGCTTATGAAATTAAAACTTTATATGGACGTGTAGCTGCCACTGCTGAAAAGAAAGCTAAGGCAATGTTTACATATGGTCTATGTAAAATTTTCGGAATGATTATTAAACATGAAGAATATATGTTTGAAGAATCATTTGCTCAAGCTACTGGATTAACGAAACCTTCGTATCCGCTACAAGAAGATTTTGGCGGTCAAGATGAAGCATATGCAGTAGCTCTACAAGAGTACAATAAAAACATTACTGTGTTTGAACAAAGTAGATCAGAATCTATACGTGCTACACTTGAAACAGGAGAAATCCCCCAAGGTGTAGTTGGACTTATCCCTGACGGCAGCACGAAAGTTGCTTGGCGTTGGCAAGGCGAAGTTTTTGAAGAAAGCTCAGACGACATCCTCAATAACAGTATTGTCGTTCGTAATTTACAAGAACTTGGCGTTGATTCTATTCAAGCTTTGCAATACCTGTTCCCAGGTAAGACCGAAGAAGAAAGAGCTTCAATGCTATCAGGATATCCATTTAGGATGGTTCAACAAACCCAACAGTCTTTAAACAGCTTTATCAGTTTACTTGGTCAACTTTATCAGTTGCCTCACCCACAGACTCCAGAGTTACCTCTTGCGTCTGACCCGAATCTTGATATCACAGGATTCCTATATCGATCATTAGAGTTTTTACGTAAGGAGTTAAGTTACAGTGGAAGTTACAAGTCCTCAAGCGATGGCACCAGCCCAAGCACCCTCAGCGATGCCGACCGCATCCGTGCCAAGCTCGGTCGCCCCATCCGTGATGAGCCAACCATCACCCTCCCAGGTGTCGGCTCCAACCTACCAACCGCAGGCAACACCCCAGGCACCAACCTACCAGCAGGCTCCGGCCCAGCAAGCTTCGGCTCCGGCAGCGGCGGGCAATCCATGGCAGGACGCGTTCCAGGCGCTCAGCCAAAGCCTGAATACACCCAACCTCTCCCCGGCCCCGGTTCAATACTCGGCGTATCAGACCCCAACTCCGCAGGCGGCTTCCCAAGCCAGCTGGGGTTCGCCAATGCAACAGCAAGCCCCCAGTTACCATTCGGGCAATCAGACTTACAATCCCCAAGCTTCAACCCAAGCCTTCTCGCAGGAGCAGGTGCAGGCGCTGGTGCACAACGCCCAGCAGCAGGGAATAGCCCACGCACAAAGTCAGGTACAAACACAGGACGCGTATCTAAGCCAGGTAAGCGACGAAAGTCTTGAAGTCCTTCAGCACTTCGGAGCTGAAGCCCCTGCACTTCTGAACAACTATGCATGTGCAGTGGAAGATGCGCTGATTGAGCAAGTTGATCGTGGTAACACCCAGAATCTCATGCTTGAGGTTGCTGGTGAAGAGCGTGCAGCAATGAATCTCATGCTCACCAACCCTGATGTACTGGCTGATTATGTGAACGGTTTCTTTGGTCCACAAGGTCCATATCCTACCGAAACTCCTGATGAAACTTATGCACGTGAAGAAGCTCAAGCTCGTATGAACTTTGAAGCTGAAATCCGAGCACAGGAACAGCGTGGAGTTCCACAGAACTTCCAACGTCCTCAAATGGATATGCCTACTCCAGGTCGTCAAGCTCAGCAGAATACCCAGAACTTCTGGGGCTCCTTCTCTGAAATGATGGATTCCAGTCCAGAGCAAGCATGGCAGTATCTGTCTTCTGCTCCTCAAGGTGCACTCCAAAGTAAGCTCCTCGTTCAGGACACTTGATATAAAGTAGGGGGTTTATTCCCCCTACAATAGTATTAACAGTAATAGTATTTAAAATGGCTCAATCAATTCGTCCGTATAACCCTGCTCCAGCAAGAATAGCACTGGATCAATCTACTGCTAGTAGAGGTAATTCAGGTATGTTGAATGAACTGTCTCCTCCTATGGAGCAGATGGGAGACGGTGGTGTAATGTCCAAGCCCTTTGTGAACCCTCAAGGGATGGAAAATGCTCTAATGCAACAGCAGAATATGCAGCAAAACATGCAGACAGCTCAGTTCCAACGTTCTGCAGATGCTGTACGTGGCATGAATTTAAAGTATACTGAAATGTCAAATGCACAGCAGCAAGCACAGACTGCTAAAGATCGTATGGTTGCTGAGCTTCTAGTCGCTAATGGTGGTGGAAATGCAAGTATGCGTTTGAATGCTGAAATGCAAGATGGTAATCTCCCAGGTATGCTGCGTCAGGTATCTACACAAAAAGCCATGCGTCTGGGGCAGAGCCCTGATCTTGGCGACTATGCAGGCCAGGTTGGCCAGTATGGCTAAACAAAGAATGGCAAGGATCCCTGATTATTATTTTCAGGGTCCTAGAAAAGAACGATATTATGACAAGAACCTCGCAACAACGGGTGGTGGATCAGCCTATTCAGAACATGATTTTATAATTGCAGCTATGAAAGGTGAAGGTCCATTTAAAGATGCAGATCCCAGACAGTTAGAAAAACGTTTGGACTACATTAAGAATCAAAGTAATTAGTAATTTACTACAATAAGTATAGATGTAAGAAGATTTTGTCGTGCGTTTAGCAGGGAAGATTACTGAAGATCCAGAAATGTTTCAGACAATCTGGAAACATCTAAAATCAGATGGTGTACCAGATCAGGCTGCTAATCAAATTACAGCTGAAATGTTTCAACATGGAACTGATGTAGACACCTCAGTTGAGAAATATACACGTATGTATGAAAACTATAAGTCCAAGGGATTTGAAGATCATGCTGCCCAAGCTATGGCTGTAGAAGCAATGGAAGGTAGAGAGGCGGAGCCAAAGGAGAGTCTTAGATTTGCTAGATGTGTAGGGGATGTAGTTGACATGGGATGTAATCCTGAAGGTGCAGCAATGGATTGCATAAATATACTTTAGGGTGCTAGAGTAAGTATACGAAGCAAGTAGAATATGCCGCAACCTAAAGCATCAGGGGATTCCGTTCGTTCTTATTTACGGGATATCGGACGTGTACCTTTGCTTGCGCATGATGAGGAAATCCTCTTAGGTCGCCAAGTACAGAGAATGATGGAACTAGAAGGAACAAGAGATATTTGCGAATCTTGTAATGGCGTCAAATTGACAGACAAAGAGCTAGCTGAAGAGCTATGCATAGATTATAAAGACTTACGCCGTGAATTACGTGAAGGAACCAAAGCAAAAGAAAGAATGGTTACAGCAAACCTCCGTCTGGTGGTCTCAGTTGCGAAGAAGTATACCAAGCGGAATATGGAGTTGCTCGACATTATTCAAGAAGGAACAATCGGTCTCGTCCGTGGTGTGGAGAAGTTTGATCCTGGTCGCGGTTATAAGTTCAGTACCTATGCTTATTGGTGGATTCGTCAAGGGATCACCAGAGCGATTGCGGAGAAATCCAGAGCTATACGATTACCCATCCATGTCACTGAAAATTTGAATCGACTAAAGAAAGCACAACGTGAGCTTTCACAGTTAAATGGCAGGATGCCAGATGTGTTTCAATTAGCAGAAGAACTTGATTTAACCGTAGATGAAATAAAGGATTTGATGTGTAAGGCAAGACAACCGACTTCATTGGAAATTAAGATCGGAGAGAATCGTGATACATGTTTAATCGATTTACTAGAAGATGAAAGTCAATCACCAGAAATACTTTTAGAGAAAAGCTGTATTAAAGAGCATATACAGGATTTAATAATAGATCTGCCTGATATGCAAGCCGCAGTTATTTGTATGAGATATGGTATTGGTGAGGATGTACTAGAGCCAATGTCAATGACTGCAATCGGTCAAATCTTAAATATGAGTAGAGATAGGGTACGAACTCTTGAAACCAAAGCTTTGAGAGTGCTAAAAAGTAAAAGTAATGAAGTAGAAGATTACCGGTAATCTACAATAGAGATAGTAAGTTACATTAAAGCAATGAATGTAAGCGATCAAATACTTCAGACATATCTAAAGTATGGAGGAAGTGATAATACTTCATCAGAGAATTTAAGTGCTAGTAAATCTTTAAATTATTCAAATGGAACAACAATTAATTCACCAGCTATAGAGAAGGTTAGTACGGCTGGATCCGTAACAACTTATTCAGATTCCGTTGGATTAATGGGACCTGAAAACTATTTTGTAAGATATGATTTGAATATAATTGATAGCGGAAATAATTATATAGAAGAAGAGTACTGGACAATTCTATCTTTCTCTATAATTAATGAAGTTACATTAAATACATATGAGGGAGGAGTTTATGATACAACCGAAGATACTGAAGATCAAGTAAATGAATACTATTCATCAAATTTTACTGCAGCAATTCCTAATTTTATTGATGGTGTAATAAAAATTTCACTTGAAAACTTAAAAACTAATAATATCTATTTAGATGATTGGTTGGATACTCGGCTTTATACTCAAAAAAAAGAAGAGCATCCTCACGACACAATGTATGTGGGATTACAGGATAGCTTTTATATAGGCTTTCATGCTAGGAATACACGTAGACTACCTTACAATGTCAGATGTTCAGTAACAAATGAGATTAAATCTGCTAGAAAACTTTCAAGTAGTGAGCTTGATTATATGGCTAGGTAGAATAAAATAAAGTGTAGATTATTATGGCTAGACAGAGAGCTTCATTTTCATCTGACAATAAGAATGTTCAGAGATCAAAGGAAGGAATAAAGGATAGGATTGACAATAATCTTAATAAAACAGACAGTAGCCCCTCTGCTCGTACAAAAGCAAGAGCAGATTCCAGAGAGGCTAAAAGATCTTTACTTAAGTCTGTGAAATCAAACTCTAAACAATCAAAAGGATTTACTTAGAACAGTCAGTCCTTTTTAGATGTTGTATCAACCTTAACTTCAAATTTAGTGTTAGGTTTTTTAACTTCTTTAGTTTCTACTTTTTTCGGAGCTACAGGAGCTGATGGGAGCTTTCCAAGAGTACGTGTTAGTACTGCACCAGCAGAGATTTTTGGAAATTGATATTCAGTAATTAGATCATCAGGAGAGTAAGAGTCTTCTGGAAATACTGCAGCTCTTGTAATATGGCGATATCCACTAAACGTGAAATTACCTTCACCATCATGCTTAACTGTAAGTTGAGTTTCTTTATTTACAGGTATAACAAGTTTTATTAGCTGATTACCAGCTATTTTAACTCTAAGAACAACACAATTAATATATTGAACAGGACCTCCTCTGGAATACCATCTAGGAAGTTTAGTAACCCGCCCTCCACGGCTTGTAACAAGGGTCATCTCAGTTCCAGTATGTTTAGAGATACCACCCTCACCTTTTAATAGAAGACTATCAGCCATTGCTTTTTCTTGAATACTTATATCTATTCTAAATCATTTTTTGTTCATTACGTTTCACCCACTTAAGGTTATTGACATGACAATTGGTTTTATTTTTATCAATATGCTGAACAACTGTACAATCTTTAGTAGTACCAAGGGGAGTTGGCGGAGGATCAAGGAATGCCAAAGCTACTAATTTGTGTACACAAACATATTTAGGTTTCTGTCTACCTATACGTTGTGTAAGAGTAACCATAGGGTAGCCAGCTTTGTGGAATTTATATTTCAGCAATCTTTCGACATTTCCTTTTGTACTTTTAATTTTCCCTTCTCGATTGACGTAATATTCAATACAGCATTCAAATCCTGGCAAAGTATGTATAGGTATCCATTCTGTAGTATCAATAAAATGTTCCATGAATATTCGGGAAGACTAACTATACCCTTAGTTTAGTTAGTAATATTTAAGTATGTGAGCGAATAAATGCTCATATAGAACATTTAGCTTAGGAGATTCAGTCCATGTGGATTGATAATGATTTTCCGAAGCTTCTAGGTGCAGAACTGTACCGCCCCCACCCGGCATACATCATTGAGATGGCAGTTGAGCCAGTGGTTGTTCACGACTTTAGTAAGCAACCCGGTCAAACTGTTCAACTCGATCGTTACCGTTTCTGGGGCAAGCCCGGCACTAAAGAGAGCCGTGAGCGTACAGCTGATCAAACACTTGGAACAGCTTCGGCACGAAACATCGTGAAGGATAAGGTTCTTGTCACTCTTCGTGAGTACACTGGACCTGCAGACACCCGCGACACTGCACAGCCTTCTACATTTAAAGTCGCACGTGAAACCCTCATCACCGCTCAGCGTCTGCTGCTTGATACCGGCAACCTGAATGTATTCCACCAGTCAATTGGTAGCCTTACGCTACTTGATGATTACCGCCGTTGGAGGGACCGTGTGTTCGCCAACGAACTCATGAAAGCTGATGATGGAAGTCAAGCTTCTGAAGAGCGTGGCGGATACTATCTGCCTTTGGATAAAACCAAAGTCACCGGGGCAGGCGGCACCCTTGGTGTAACATATGATAATGGTGAAGTAGCTAAGTTCACAGTAAAAACTGACTTGCTGGAAGTTGTTAAGGATATGCGCAAGCGTAATGTCCCAACATTCTCAGATGGTTACTACCGTTGCATCTGCGACCCTACTGCAATGATGCATCTGCGTCAGGACACCGATTTCAGAGAGATCGCTAAGTATCCTGGCCAAGGTATGATCAATCCGATGCAGCCTAACCAAGCACCTAACGCTACCTTCTTCCAAGGTATGGGTCCTGCTTATGGTCAAGCCGGTTTCGTAGCTGGACAGCCAGTGATGCCTACCGGATTTCTTTTTGAGGGAGTTCGTTGGTTTGAATCAACAAACCTTCCTGAACAAATCGATAATCTGATCATTAATGATGCTCCTGGACCGAACAACACCGCTGAAGATTTTACTGCAGCTCAGTTGATTTTCTTCGGTCCTCAAGCACTCGGCGTAGGTATCGGTGGAAACAATGCTCAGATTCTTTTGAACAATAATGATGACTTCTCACGATTCATCATCATGATCTGGAGTCTGTTTGCCGGTTTTGAAGTTCTTAACAAAGACTTCATTACGGTTGCCTACTCTTTCGTATATTGATAGGAGGTAACTAAAATGGCTATTATTTTTCCCGGAAACTATGTAGAGCGTTTGAACGCTTATTCACAAGCTAAGACTATTGACGGCACTACCACCACCCCTGCTCAAAACAGGCAAGGTGTGGAAGCACTTCCTGGTCTTAATTATTACTCAGCAGTTGGTGTTGTTATTGTTCCAGCAGCAGGTCTAGCAGCAGGCAATCATGCTTGCATGGTACTATCTCCTGACATGCGAGCTGATGACAAGCCTCGTCTTGATGTGGCTCTTCAGATTCCAGTTGGCGCAAAAGTTTATCGTATTGCACTTCGTGGAATTAATATTAAAGGAGCTGCTGCTAGTGGTGAGTTGATCACAGTAACGAAGAGTTCTGCAGGTGGTGCATTTAGCAACACGGATCTGAGACCACAACTTGAAACAGTCGCGGCCAATGCGGCTTTGGATTATCTGTATACACCAGATAATGATAACTCAGAATTCAAAGGTTTAGCTGCTACAGCTACTGAAGCAGTTACCGGAAATGAGATTGCAATTCACGCTACAACCGCAGCTGCGGTTAATGTCCTCGATACTGATGACGTTTCAGCTATTCTTGTTGAAATTTGTTATTTCATGGATGCTGCTGCTCCTGTAACAGATGATGTTAATCTTCCATTTAAGACTGAAGCAGGTTCTTCCTGATTCTTTTTAAATGAATTTAAAGCGTCCTTCACTGGGCGCTTTTTTTGTGCCTATAATAAAACAAGTAGTCTACAACATACAAATGGCAAAAACAGAGACAACTGAATCTCCAACGAAACTATTTCAAGATGAGAAGACAGGTAAGCTTGTAGAGTTTCTTAGTGTATTCGATAAAGATTATGCAAAAGTACGTGATGCATCTGGTAATATTATTTATGTGACTCTTGAGCAGCTCGTTCCTTATCATGCAGAGAAAGGCCGGCTTGCAAAGATCACTGCTCCAATGACTATCCCTGAACCAGAGGAAGCTCCTCCAGTAACTGCAATTCCAGCAGAAGATGTACGTTTAAATATGAATGCCGCTTCAGCTGAGCAAATTCAAAAACGCCTTCCTGGTGTTGGATATACAACTGCTAAAAGGATTGTTGAATTGCGTATGTCTCTTTCAGGAGAACGCTTCAGTAACTTAAAACAGCTGGAGAATATTCCGCGAGTTAATTGGGAGCAAGTTATTAAAGAAGATCTTATTTTTATAGGTTAAAATATAAAGGTAGAAGACATTGGTAGCCAGTCATGGCATTAAGCGATAAGCTTGCTGAACATAAAAATACTGAATATGTCTCCTCAGGTGGTAGTAATACGTCCTATAAATCAGGTCATAAAGAGCGTCTTCAGCATAAGAAAGATAAAAAAGACGCTGCTAAAAAAGCAGCATCTGACGCAGCCGCTGCTGCAGCAAAGAAAAAAGCTGATGATAAGGCCGCTAATAAAACTGCTAGACAGGAGACAAGAGCGGCTAATAAAACTGCTAGACAGGATAAAAGAGCAGCTAATAAAACTGCTAGACAGGAGACAAGAGCAGCCAAGCAAGCAGCAAAGAAAAAAGCTGCTAATAAAACTGCTAGACAGGCGAAAAGGGCTGCTAATAAAACTGCTAGACAGGAGACAAGAGCAGCTAATAAAACTGCTAGACAGGAGACAAGAGCAGCCAAGCAAGCAGCAAAAGCAGCACCTAAAAAGCCAGCACCTAAAAAGCCAGCACCTAAAAAGCCAGCACCTAAAAAGCCAGTAGCTAAAAAACCTTTAGCAGCAAAACGTAAAAGGCTTAATGCAAAAGTAGCAGCTGGGAAGATTACCGCTGCTCAAAAGAAAAAAAGAATGACTAAGGCTAGAGCTAAAGCAAAGCCAGCACCGGCAAAGCCAGCTCCTAAAAAGCCAGTAGCTAAAAAACCTTTAGCAGTAAAACGTAAAAGGCTTAAGGCAAAAGTAGCAGCCGGGAAGATAACCGTTGCTCAAAAGAGAAAAAGAATGACTAAGGCTAGAGCTAAAGCAAAGCCTGTAGCCAGAAAACCAGCAGCTAGAAAGCCTTTAGCAGCAAAACGTAAAAGGCTTAATAAGAAAGTAGCAGCTGGGAAGATAACCGCTGCTCAAAAGAGAAAAAGAATGACTAAGGCTAGAGCTAAAGCAAAGCCTGCAGCCAGAAAACCAGCAGCTAGAAAGCCTTTAGCAGCAAAACGTAAAAGGCTTAATAAGAGAGTAGCGGCTGGGAAGATTACAAGATCACAAAAGCAGAAGAGAATGAAACGTACAAGGAAGAGAATTAAAAGAGGAAGATCTCGGTAGGTTTTTTTCTCTCTTTCTTTCTTTCTTTTAACTTTCAAAACATTTGTAAATTACGGAGCTACAACAATGAGTGTCACCACTAGGACTAATAAAAGAGGCCAAGAAGTCAAAGTTCGTACTAAAAAAGACGGTACGAAAATTAAAACTAGAACTAACGCCCGTGGGCGAAAGGTTAAAGTTGTATCAAAAGCTTCCGGTAAAGCCGGAAAAGGGTTAACAAAGACACGTACAGTTAGAGGTAAAGGTGGTCCTCAAAGGTCGACCACTACTAAGCTTGGTCAGAAGCGCAAAGGTCTTGGCAGAAATGTTCGATCTAAAACTAGTACTTCTACGTCAAGAGGTCCTGAAGGTAAAACCACTACTACGAAAAAAGCTAGTGCTAATAAGATGTCTGTAATGAATCGCGCTAGGCGTCGCGCAAAAACTGGTAATACCGGTGGTAAAAATCTCAAAGGTGCTGCTAAGCGTGCTTCTAATAATATCAATCAGGTAGTGAAGCGTAAGGCAAGAAAGCAGGCACTGAGCAAGAAGATTGCAGGTGCAAAGAAAGGTAGTGATAGGATGAAGAAGCTCAAGGCACGTAGATCACGGGTTAGTACTAGGCTCGGTAATTCTAGAGCTAGAGCCACAGCAGCTACTAGGACAGTTAGACGTAACAAAAAAGGTAAGAGCTGATTAATTATGGCTAGCATAGAAGACATTCTTGTAATGAAAGCAATGGAGGATCAAGGTCCTTCATTGGAACAACTAGCTGCTGCTGGGATGCTTACGGGTGGAACCGTAGGTGCCCTCGGCGGTCAGGGTGCTCATGCAATTGGGAATCAAATCAATCGTGGTAAAGATGCACTTGCTGCTCGACAGGGTTTATCCCGAAGCGGTGGTCAGCAATTTCGATCAAGATTGAAACCTGGTAATCGTATGGCAGGTGGATTAGCAGGCGCAATTATGGGAGGTCTTCTAGGTGCTGGTGTTCAGCAGTTAGCCATGCAAGAGTCTGAAGCAGCTCGGCTTTTAGCAAAAGGGCAGTTAGGGCAGCTTACTCAATACGATATGGCTAAGTTAGAGAAAATACTAACTGAAGCCTATGATTCTCAGACTAGACAAGGAGTAGCGTAATGCAATTAGATGATTATCATAAGTCTAAAATCCGTTTTCATTTAGGATTTAATGCAGGTGCACAAATCCCAGCTGGTGATAGATCACGTCTTGAAGAAGCTATGGCTCTAGTTCCCGATGAACTATGGCTTGGAGAGATTGTGTATCAGGTTATGCGGTGTGATATCGCATGGAAAGCAAGTGCCTTTTTCCCTGATGATTATAATGATCCAGAAGGTACTGGTAATGTAAACTTCTCAAGATTAGAACAGATTTCCGGTGATGTTCAACGGGCAATTTCAACAACTGATCCGCTCAAGGCTGACGCGACATTCCGTGAGATTTATTTAAGAGAAGGCGATCGTTTGGCAGAAACATTATATGTACCAAACTACAGAAGGCCTGAAACACGTCGGTATGCATTTGAACGTGCAGGTGCTGAATTTATTATGGCAGTCCCTGGCCCTGCAGATACAGCTGTGGGTACACGGATGTTGCTTAGAAATATTTGGCGATAAGGTTAGAATAGACAAAGGATTATTATAAAGACTATCATGGCATGGACACCTATTAAAATGAATAGCGGTATCAATGATCAATTGATAGCTGCTAAAGCACAAGCTGGTAACAATTCTCTTTATCAGATTGGTCAGATGACAGGAGAAGCTCAGATTGCTGATCAAGGTATCTCTAATCTTGTAAAGCAGAGTACTTTAAAGAATAAGTATGGTAACGCGAATGTTCCATTTAATCAACTTACTAATGGCTTAGAGACAAGTAATTTTAGCCAAGAAGATGGCCTTTCAGGTGGAGGAAGCAACACTAGTGATCCTAAAAATCAGTCAGGTGATTTAGCTTTAGGTAAGTCGATGACGATGCAACCTCAGACATCTTATGATAGTGAAACCCTTGAGCCTTCTGATGCACAGTTAGATACGAGTGGCCTGGAGCAACGTCTATATAATTATGCTATTGCCGGTCGTGGTCATAATCTCAATGAAGCACACAAAATTTATCAGGTTTAATCATGGCTAGAAAGAAAAAAGCAGAAACAAGAGACGGATTCGTTCAAGCAGTTGATCCGAATCGTGAGAAGATGGCAGCATCTTTCTCAGTCCTGCCTGGTGGTCCTGGGACTATGGATCCTGGCAACGTACTTAGCAACCAAAACAACGGTATGCCAGGTCCTAACATGACACCTTATGGTGACTTTAGAGTACAGAGCCCTGCCACTTCTCCTGTGTTTTCAGCTCCTCCTTCAGGATTACCACAAGCTAATCCTCCAGGACAGAAGAAGAATGCTCAGCCTTATAATATGCAGCAGCAGCCTCCAGGGCAGCTTCAGCAGATGATGGAAGGACAGTACTTAGGACAACAGGCAATGGCTAAAGGCCTAATGCCTAGCAGTATGGGACCCATCGGAGCTGCTACTCCTATTGGTGGTTCTATCAATCCAATGCAGCCACAACAAGACCCAGGTACGCTACCCTTACAAGGCATGCCTGATGCACAATTAGCAGTAGGGCAGCCCCCAGTACCTCCTCAGAAAGGTACAAATACAGGGCGAGGTGGTGGACGCAATCGCCCACAAACAGCATAAGGTAAAAACAAATGGCATCAACCGCAACGAATAAGCAACCGCTTCTAGTAGACCGTCCGTTACATAAGGTTTATAACCTTAGTAAGGCTATTACAGGTAGCCCTATTGTAGGAGCAGCAAACGCAACTATTGATATTACAGGTACAAACACTTGCGTACCTGTGGTTAATGCAATCAGTACTGATGGTGCTATCCTTGAAAGCTTTTATACAATTTCTAGAAGTACAACACAGTATTACGTTAATCTCTATTTCAGTAATCAGGCTGACTTCCTAAGAACAGACGCTATTTTTATTGGTCAATTACAAACAAATAGCGGTGGCCAAGCAGCGATTTCTGAATGGACTAATATGCCAACTATATTAGCTCCAGTACCTCAGTTCCAAGCAAACACTCAAGCTACTGCTGGTGGTAATACTCAGTGGGTAGGGAATACAAATAAATTCCAAGCACTATATGTACCAGCAGGGACTTGTCTCTGGGCGGGTATGCAAATCGATGCTGAAGCAACAGGTGGCCCTATCGCAGGATTTTCTGGCGGCTGGTACTAATGCCTAGAAAACAGAACGGCTTTGGTAATTTCAATGTCGGTGCTGTTAAAGGTATTTCATCTAGTCTTAAGCCTAGTAAGGTTGGAGCTGCTGGTATCTATCCAAGTGATCGTACATTCGGTAGCTCCGTTGTTAGATCTGTAATTGAGAAATATGATTTAGATAGTAAGTGGGTACGTTGGCGTAAAGGTCTAGAGTATTATTATAGAGCTGCGTGGTATCAGATATATAAAACCGATGCAAATGGTGAAGTAGTATTAGATGCTAATGGAAATAAAGAGAAAGCCTTCCTTGATTCACGTTTGTATCAAGGTACAGGTTATGAAATTGACGTAGAATTTATTGGCTATAGATTTCCTACAAACAAGTCTGACTCTAATAATCATTATGTTGTTAAACGGGTTAATAAACAAACTCCTAATCTAGGTACTGTCTCTGCGGTATATAACGATAAAGGTGTAGTTTACAGTTTAGGAGGTGGTCTGACAATTAAGGGTTCGGATAATTTTAATCATCAGGAAATTTGGTTAAAGGCTACGAACACTAGTGATTTATTATTGCGCATCATTGGCGAAAGAGTAACTGATGTAAGTACCTCTGCAACATTGAAAAATGTTTTAAATGATCAGCTGCATCCAGCTATATATTTTGGTAAGACAGATATAACAAAAAAAGCTGAGATAGTAGTAACAGTACCTGTCAACGATATCTTAGCAACTACTTTTGTACAAAATAATGGGAATACTGTACAGGCACTAGTAGGGCAGATTGGTAGTTTAGGTGCTTATGCAGAAGAAGTAGCGATTACAAATGAAGTATTCACAGATTCAAATTATGAGTTCTCTGTAACAGAATCAGTAAATAAGACAAATCAGTCATTTCAATTATTGAATAATACAACAGATTTTTCGCCTACAGTGCTTGATATATCTGAGATGGCAAAAATTTATGAAACCACTACATCCAGCTTCAGCTTTAATGCTACCTATGATTTTGTAAAAGGTTATTATCAACGATTTTTTGGTGACAGGTATTTAACGGGTGATGTAGTTAAATCTGAATGCAGTAAATTATCTTACTCAATACCACCTTTTGTTATTAAATCTGTCCTAACAGTAGGTAGTAATTTAGAGATCACTGCTGTACCCTTTGAAGCTGATATGCAATTGTATAGCTTAACATCAGACAGATATTTAATATTTACTGATTTTAGTTTTACAAAGAAAGAGTTAGATACTTATAGTGATAAGGATTATCATAAACCAGGCGATCCTTCTAACCCTAATCCGTGGTATAGATTAGATAATGATATCAATCCGTGGATGGATCAGGTCTTTACTTCAGGGCAGACATTATCTATTGCAGATGTTTACTGTTGTAGTTGTCCTAATTTTTCTAATTCAATTATCCGTATGCCTGAGTCATCAAATGATGACGGTAAGACCATCACTAATAGACAGTATAGATTCCCTTTACCTACGGCAATGAGTAAAGTTGATTTTGATAATATTGGTTTAGCTCAAGCTGCAGGTATTGTACAAAGCTGGGAATCATTTTCTCAACGTACTGGTTTCAAGATGTGTAAGCATTCAATTGCAACTATGTTTACAGATAGACTTAAGCTTAAGGAACCTAATGAGTATCCAACAATGGATACACGGGAGAAATTTGAAGCAAAATTAGAGAAGGATATAGAAGAAGTATTAGCAGCCGCAGATGCTAGTTATAGACGTAGTGGTATAACCAATATTGAATTAGTTTATACTTTAGCTGAAGGATTAAATTTAGACGAAGTAGAAACAGCAGCTGTTGTCTTAGGTACTAAATTTTAAATAAACGATTAGTATATAGGAGTAGTCAATATAATTAATTACAATGTTTAGCGAAGAATCTTTTCAGATGCCTTTAGAGGCCCAACTGAAATTACGTTTAGTTACTGATGAGATTAAAAAATGTACAGATGTGGAAACATTGCAGAATAGTTTAGTTGCTACCACAGAACTCGTTGCTAGATATCAAGCGATGATGGGCGTGCTGATCAAGGATATGATGGAGATGGAAATTACAGTTATCAATAATAGTTAAAATATAAACAGGATTATTACTCCTGTTTATATAGGGCTTTTTAGCTATGAAACTACAATTAAAGCGCAGTGTAGCGTTAGATGGTACTTCGCCAAATCAAACGCCAAAGCCGCCTACTGCGGAGCAGATGAATTATGGTGAATTAGCTGTAAATTATAACTCATCATTTGGACCTGTAATTTTCACTAAAGATAGTTCAGATAATATTATAGAAATTGTACCTAAGCTTTCTACTATTGTACGTACAGATCAAACTTCAACACAGGTTGTTTCTAGCAAGATTGAAACATTAGCTACTATTTCTGGAGATAGTTCTACAACAGTTACAACAAAAGGTTACGTAGATACAGTTGATGCTACTAAGCTTAATTTAACTGGCGGTATAATGACAGGTGATATTACCTGGAATTCAAGTCAGACATTTATAGGAGCTAATGTTACTGGTATATTAAGTATTTCAACGACAGGGAATGCAGCAACTGCTACACAGCTTACGAATACAAGAACGATTGGCGGGACAGGTTTTAATGGTACAGTAAATATTGATATTGCAGAACTTAATGCACAACCTGCATCATATTATTTGGATGCAAGTAATTTAAACGCAGGTACTGTCCCCCTTGCTCGTCTCTCTGATGCATCAACATCTGTTAAAGGGATAGTTCAACTGTCTAGTGCAACAAATAGTACTTCTGAAGCCTTAGGCGCTACATCTAAAGCAGTTAAAAATGCATATGATTTAGCTGATGCTGCTTTACCTAAGTCTGGCGGCTCTATGGATAACAATGCTGTTATTACATTTTCAAGTGCGCAAACATTCGATCCAACTAAAATAAGTGCTGGTACATTACCCTTAACAGTATTAGCACGAGCATATACAGATGGTTCTATATATGATGCTGATATCAATTCATTAGCTAATATTTCGCTTGACAAGTTAGCTACAGGAGCTTTGCCTACAGCAATTACGATTACAACATTTAATGTAGTAGATGGTACACTCACAAATAACGATATCAGTAGCACTGCTGCAATTGCATTTTCAAAATTACAAACAGGAACATTACCTTCAGGAATTCAAGTAACAAGTGCTAATATTACAGACTTAGAGATTGTAAATTCAGATGTAAGTAATAGTGCCGCTATTGCTGGAACTAAGATTGTTGGTGCAACAACAAGCGTAGTAGGTACTGTTCAACTAACAAGTGTTGTTAATAGCACTTCAGAGGTATTAGCAGCTACTGGATTAGCAGTTAAAAATACCTATGATCTAGCAAATTCTGCTTTACAAAGGTCTGGCGGATTCATGACTGGAGTGATAACATTTAATAGCGGTCAAACATTTGATCCAACTAAGATAAGTGCAGGCCCTCTTCCATCTAATGTTACTGTTTCAACTACAAACATAGTAGATGGTACTATTGTTGATGCAGACATTAGTAATACTGCAGCTATTGCGGCAAGTAAAATTGTATCTGCTTCTACATCAGGTAAAGGAGTTGTACAGCTATCAAGTGTTGTTAATAGTACTTCTGAGATAGTAGCTGCAACTTCAGCAGCAGTAAAGATTGCATACGATGCAGCAATGGATCAGAGTGAAATTTCTGTCGGTGTTGATCCTCCAAGTAATCCAAGTCAAGGGGACCTTTGGTGGGATTCCTCACCTACCATTGGTAATGCCTTTATTTACTACGTCGATGCAAACTCTTCTCAGTGGGTGCCGATGGTGCCTGGTACACCAGAAGTGGACTACACCCGTGTCGTTGTTCTAGATAGCACTTCAGCACAGACAATGGTTGGAGATCTGTTGATTCCAGCAACTACTGGTGGTACAAGTAATTCAGCAGCAGTAACGAAATTATATGTAGATACAGCAATAACAGCAGAAGATTTCTGGGATAGAACAAATACAACACTGAGTCCTAATACAGCAAATGATGTAGCTGATATTGCAATTGCTTATTCTGGTACTGCAGCAAGTAGTTTTGGAGGAGCCGCAACTTTCGCTGGTGATTTAACAATCAATACTGATGCACTGTTTGTTGATGCGTCAGCTAAGAGCGTGGGGATTGGCACGACAACTCCAGCTGCTGATGGAGAAACGACACTTGAGATATTTAAGGCATCAACTCCAACGATTAAATTAAACCAAAACGGTCAATATACATCATTACTACAGC
>Ga0208411_1001189_pt1 | contig 18154 bp, 21 predicted proteins | sample ETN01SmetaG_4_FD_185793 | JGI IMG/M metagenome (GOLD analysis project Ga0208411, IMG submission 185793) | Marine microbial and viral communities from oxygen minimum zone, Eastern Pacific Ocean - ETNP2014F12-01SV261 (SPAdes) (version 2) | ecosystem: Environmental > Aquatic > Marine > Oceanic ... | reverse complement strand
TCCTTAGGTTCAAATTCAATATCTTTATTGATATGATCTCTAATTATATCAATTTTTAATTTAATACTTTTTTTTAATTGATTGATTTCATTATCGCTTCTTATAGAACTAACAATTTTATTATGTTGAAGATAATGCCATTTTAATTCTACAGATTTAATATTATTATACTTTTGAGAAAGAGCAATTTGGTAAGTAGCTAATTGTCCATCTTTATTCGCATCTGACTGAGATATCAGTCTTTTACCAGTTTTATAATCATGTATTATATAATTTCCATTTCCGTCATGATCAATACGGTCCGCAATACCTTTCATTTGATATTCATTGTTTTCATCAATTGAAAAAATAAATTCCACCTCTGTCCCAATTACTGGCTGATCAAAAGGATCAAATTTTCTATAAAAACCAGCAATACATCGTTCACCTAATCTGAAAAATTCTTTAACAGTTTTTTTTTCTCTGGCTACTTCCCAGGGTCCAGCCAAAGATCTAATCCAATTAGCTTTACCATAGCCTAATTCCTTGCGAACTATTACAATCCTTTCATGCCAATTTCGTTTCCAATTTTCATGAAAGTTTTCAATAAGACCATCATAAAAGGGCATACGTCCAGATAACTTTTCATTATATAAGAATTCTAATGATTCATGTACCCTATTACCAACGAATGCTTCAATTCCTTCATCTGTTTTACGGATCTTATCTAAATAGCGAAGTTTAAATTGTGTTGGGCATTTTTTATATGACTCCAAACTACTATATGAGAATCTTTCAATCATCTTTATCGATTAAAATAATATAGAATTAAAAATGTATTATATAGATTTATAATTGAAAAGATTATGAGTCTATTTAATTATAATTACTACCAGCTTCGTGCACGAAAAAATGGTGTTGTAAGTCTATAGTCGCCGAATCCATTTTCATCAACGAAATCAAAAAATTTATTTATACGATAATAGTGCCATCGTTGCTGATATAATCTAGTAAGAGGGTCACTATATACCTCCAAATCATCAGGGGGACCAAAAAGGATATATATCATCCCCATATCTGACTTCCATCCATCGGTATAAGTTTTAAAATTAGCATTAGAATAGTTAATTCTAGAAAAATATTCATCCATCAATTCATTTTCTTTTGTTTCAGGGGTAGGATCTCGGCCTGCCCAGTACTCTAAAAACAAATTCTCTTGCTCATCAGAATTAGATTTCTTCAATCTTTTCCATTCATCATCCTCAAGTATATATCTCATATTTTGAATAGCTTGAGATATATTTCCTATCGATGAAGATATTCCTAATCGAGAAATAGATAAAATTACTGATTCTTTTTTCTGATTATTACCTTGCTTAAGAACAACGTCTATTTTTTTTCTTAAGCCTTGCTGAGAAATTTCATCAGGAATAACAAATCTTTCTTGAAAATATTTGTTATCAGCAACCAATTGGAATGTTTTTTTCCATAATTCCTTTCTTTTTGAGGTTGTGATTGTTAGTTCAACCTCGTAGGAACCTGGAGAAACTTTTCCAGAGACAAAAACAGAAGTTCGAACAAGCTGCTCTCCAAAAATATTGCGGAAAAGAGGTATCTCATTATTATTTAGACCCCAATCCCCTTCAAGATAATCCAAAAAGAAAGGTGAATAAAGAGCTAATTCACCCAGATGTTTTTTTAATACTAAATTTTTATTAATGATACCACTATCATTTGTATCACGATCCAAGAGTTCAGCAGAAATTATATAGTCATCACCTGGAGGGAGTGTAAACTCATGAAAATGAACATTAAATATTTCTTTTGAAGTTGATTCTAAATATGTTTTTGTGATTAACTTATTCGACCAATTTTTACGGCCTATTAAATCACCTTTTTTACTCTTAATTGATATAGTGGCCTCGTAAGAAGCCTTAAATCCACTAGATGATTTGACAAACTGTAAAACATGGTTAGGAATGGATAAATATGATAATACGCGGATTGAATCAGATACTGTAGATGGAACAGTGTATACAGATAATTGATACTGCCTGATTAAGTTTTTTCCTTTGAGAAGGTTTCCTGATCCTGCATCATTACTGGGTTGCCTTTGAGAAATCAATATCCCAGTAAATAAAGTAAATAAAATTATTCTACTTAAATGTTTCATTTAAATCTAAACGAAATAAGTCCTTCTGATGTTCCAAGCCAAAGTTTTCTTCCCTTAATATACATGTCGTGCACTTGCCCTATAAAGGGATAATTATATATATCCATTAAATTTTTTCTCATATCGTATTTTATTAATCCACCTATAGTTGAAACAAAAATTATTTCTTTATTCGACACCATAGATTTTATCTGTAATCCACCAAAAATACTTGCATCAACTGCATTAGACCACTTTCGAGTCCTAAAATTAAATGAAATAACACCAGATCGATTTGCTGCAAAGATATTTCTATTATTAGATGCCAGGGCTGTATAGTCCGTATTCCTGACCGGAAAAATAAATTCGCTATCATTATAACCGAAATTCTTCCCTTCATAAATTCTATTATTATTAATGTCGTAGATAAAAAGACCTACTTCTGTAGCTATAAAAACAAGGTTCTCGTGAATATATAAATCGAAAATAAACATATTGGAAAATGGTTTAAGTATTTCATGGCCAATGAGATTTTTGTTTTTTTTATTCAATACATATAAACCTCGATCGGTACCTAACCAAACATTATCATGAGACTCTACAAGTGTGGTAATTTCACTATATAGATTAGGCAAACTATAAGATTCAGTTTTCCAATAATTATCTTTTTTATTATATGTTAATATCACATCATCACCGCCAAACCAAATCTCATTTTTCATTTCAATTATTGAAAAAATTGAAGTTTTATCCATATTAATAGTATCGTCAAAAAGAAACATTTGAGTGTCAATAGATAATGGGTCAAAATACGTAATTCCATTGTAACCATTTTCTTTTCGACCTGCTAACCAAAGAGAACTTTTCCCTTCAATATGCTGAATATCAGTTCCAGCTAGACTGAATTGAAAAGGACTTAATGTTTGCATTGTTTTATTCCCTCTAAATAAATACCCATTTTCCGCTCCAATCCAAATTTCACCCAAATTAGTGATAAACATTGTGGTAATATTAATTTGCCGACCATTTGGATGGATTAATGAACTTAAATCAGAGATCCATCCATCTAATAATGAATATTTCATTAAAATTGACGAATAATCACCAAAATATCGATGTTGTGAGCTCCAAGAAACTGATTCATTAGGAAAAGACATAATATCTAGGACTACTCCAGTGATTCTATCTAATCGATATACTGATCCATTGGCTCTAATCCAAATGTCTTGATCAGATTCACCAATCTGTTCAATAACTGCATTAAATGGGATTTTAAGATTTCTTTTATTTATAAAATTCCAATCTCCTTCAGAATTATTGCTATACTCAACACCTAAAGGTGTTCCAACCCAAAGATATCCATTTGATGCATAATGTACAGATGAAATAGAATTACTTCTCAATCCTTGAGCAGTAGTAATAGGTTCTTCAAATCGTTCTGAAAATAAATTAAATCGTAGAATACCGCCATTTTCAGATCCAAGAAACGCATATCTATCGCTAATCGAAATGGAATTAATTCCTCCGGTTTTTCTATACTGAACCCAATCAAAAGGATGGAATTTTAGATCAGGCTGAGCTTTTAGTAATGAGAAAAGAAATAAATAATAAATAATCCTACAAATCATAAGCAACGTTTAATATGTAATTATTCAATCAATTATTATCATATTTAATAATTTCATTTAGCATATCAAGTGTTATCGGAACAACTCCAACCTCTTCACAAACCCTTCCTGCTGCATAATTTGCTAATATAGCCGATTCTTTAGGGTTAGCATCGCAAAGATCAGATAAAGCAAAAGTTGATATTACAGTATCACCAGCTCCAGATACATCATGGACTTTTCTGGCTTTTGTTGGTATATGATGATAGTTTGAAGCTTCAAATAGTGATACGCCAGCTGCACCTTGCGTAATTAATATAATATCTGTATTTATTTCTTTTTTCAATTGAAAACCATCATTTTGGATTTGATCTTGATTAGAGCTAAATCCTTCGTAAAACTCATCCAAATTTGGTTTAAATAATCTCACACCTTTGAAAGAAGAAAAATTGGACTTTTTTGGATCAACATATATACGTTTACCTTCATTATTAGCCATATCTAATATGCTTGAAATATTATTTGCATTGAGAATGCCTTTATTATAATCCTGTAGTATCAATCCATCAACATTATTTATTATTGATTTAACAGCGTTAGATAATTCTTTAGTAGATTTTGTTGATATGTCAGTTTTTATTTCATAATCTGCTCTTATAACTTGCTGATCTTGTGACATAATTCTAGTTTTAACGGTAGTATGACGACTGTCACTTATTATAATATTATTACAATCAATATTATATTTATTTAACTGTTTCATTAAATTTTCACCATCAGGATCTGAGCCTATTAATCCAACAACAATAACTTTGCAACCTAAAGTAGAAAGATTTAATGCAACATTGGCAGCCCCGCCTGGTCTATAATCAATTTGATTAACGTCTACTATTGGGACGGGTGCTTCAGGTGAGATTCTATCCGTTCTACCCCAGAGGTACTTATCTAGCATAAGATCTCCAAATACTAAAATTGTTTTATTAGTAAACTCTGAAGTTATTTTCTTATATCTTGTTTTTTTCACATTAGTAGCAGTTTATCATTTAGGTTTATTCTTAATAAATTTACGTTTACGCTTTGTAGGGTTTTGATTTTTTTGTCGAATATTCTTAGAAGATCTAGCAGATAAACCCGAACGAATTTTTGATATATGTCCATTATCTAAATATATTAATACTGATGCTAATTTTTTAAGATATGTATCAGATGGGGCAGAAAGAACTATTGTTGTGCCAAACTCTTTATTCATTGATTTAATTTTCTTACAAATTTCTTTTTCAAGTGCATCATTAAAACAAATTCCATAATCATCAATAAGTAACACACGTGGATCAAGTTCAAAAGCTGACAAAAGACTCAATAGTGCTTTCTCTCCCTTTGATATATTTTTTAAAGTACGTGCAGGATTATTAAAATGTTTTTTTAAAGTTAAATCTGCGGGTGTTTTTTGAAATAATTTTGAAATGGTGGAAAATTTAATTTTATCATCTAATTGTACTAGCTTTATATCAGGGTTTGGCTTTACTCTTCCAAAAAGATTCATTTCGAAAGGGTTATTATCATATTTAAGACTGCCACTTGACTCCCTTAGTAATCCACTCATTATTTTTAGTAAAGTAGATTTCCCACTACCTATCGGGCCTACAACACCATAAATCGTACCACGATGAAATTGTAGCCGACTTATATTTATTACGGTTTGTTCCTTATAGACCTTCTTAAGGGTCTTTAACTCATATATTAAATTTGTTAATTGATTCATTTCTTCTCCTTTATAAAGAAGAATGCGTCGAAAAGCTAATTTATTTTTTCAGACTCTCTAGGTAATGCTCAACATCAATAGCAGACATACAACCTGATCCGGCTGCAGTAACTGCCTGGCGATAGATCTTATCCTGAACATCGCCACATGCAAAAACGCCATCTAAGTTAGTAGCAGTACTACCATTCTTGGTAATTATGTAACCAAATTCATCAGTATCGATTACATTATCAAGTAAATCTGTATTGGGCTTATGACCTATCGCCATAAAGACGCCATCACAACTTTCTTTTTTTAATTCACCACTAATAGTATCCCTTAACATAACAGAATTAACACCGTTTTCACGATCACCTAAAATTTCATCTATAGTATTATTCCATCTGATTGAAATCTTAGAATTATTAAGAGCTCGATCTATCATGATTTTAGAGGCACGAAATTTATCTCTCCTATGAACAATAACTACTTCCGATGCAAATTTTGTAAGATAATTTGATTCTTCCATAGCAGAATCACCTCCTCCTACTACCAGGACTTTTTTATCTTTGTAAAAAAATCCATCGCATGTTGCACATGCTGAAACGCCATATCCCATAAGTTCTTTCTCACTATCAAGGCCCAGCATTTTAGCCGATGCACCTGTAGCAATAATTACAGAATCAGCATTATAAGATTTATCTCCAACCCATACAGTATAAGGGCTAGATTTAAAATCAACTTTTGTAACATGTTGGAAATGGCATTCTGCTCCAAAACGTTTTGCTTGCTCTCTAAAATGGTCCATTAGCTCTGGACCCATTATTCCGTTAGGAAATCCAGGGTAATTTTCAACATCTGTTGTAATGGTCAATTGACCTCCTGGCTGCTCTCCTTCAAGAACCAATGGCTTAAGATTAGCTCGGGCAGTATATAATGCCGCTGTTAAACCTGCTGGGCCTGAACCAATAATTATAACTTTACGATTCATTCAATTGTTTTAAAAATATTTAAATAACTGAATCAAGTATTTCAGTTATTCTTGCTTTAGGCACAGCACCAACTATCTGGTTAGCGACTGTTCCATCTTTGAAAATTAAAAGTGCCGGAATACTCCTGACACCATATTGACTAGCAACTTGATTATCATTATCTACATTTAATTTCCCAACTTTGACTTTACCTAGATAATCTTCTGCTACTTCTTTTATCACTGGAGCAATTGCTCTACAAGGGCCACACCATTCTGCCCAAAAGTCAACAAGGACAGGTAAATCTGACTTTAATACCTCAGCTTCAAAATCTGCTGAGGTAAACTCTTTCACATTTTCAGACACTAAAACTCCTTTTTTCGTGGTTCAATAACAAAAGAAAGTAACTTGTTTTATTTATTGGGGAAAATATCAAAATTGATGAAAAGTATATTTTCTAATCAAATCACTTAATTAAGAACGGTTTACCATCAATATCTTTTGGGTAATTAATTTCTAATATACGAGCTAATGTTGGAGCTATGTCGACTGATCTGATATAATCACTCCGTATTTTACTTATTTTATTACCTCCAGAAAATATAAGGGGAATATGAGTATCATAATCATAAGGTGATCCATGGCTCGTACCCCTTTTTGATGTCCATGTCCAATATTTCTTCAATATTAAATAAATATCAGGGCTTTTATTAATATGAACCATATTTTTTAGACGTCTACTAATGTTATCATTGCCATCTTTCAATAATTCATATTTAGTAACCACAGAATCCACCCCAGGGATATTAATTAATTCCTCTTTTAATATTTCTGTAGCAACTTTTCTTTCTGCACCATTCATGGAATGATCAAAATAAAAGAAATTTTCATATCTATATATTTTCCCATTACCAATCTGGGATCGAATCTTTTTCATTGTTATACTAAATATCGAATCCCGTACTGCTCTTGATATACGTCCAGAGTCTATTCCTTGCTCAGATAGATATTCTGGCAAATCTAGTACTCCATGATCGCTAGATAAAATATATAAGATATTTCCTTCACCAATTTTATCCTCTTGACTATTAATAAAATCACCCAAATATTTATCTAAACGTAAATGGTTATCTAATTGTTCAAATGAATGCGGTCCATTATCATGGCCGACTCCATCAGTTGCAGAAAGTCCTAGAAATAAAATATCTGGACTATCATCTTTACCTAATTCATATTCCTTTATTGACAATTCTGCAAGTTCTAAAATAGACCTATCTCCATAAGGAGTAGTGTAGAAGTTTTTTAATAATGATTTTTGCCCCATGGCGCCAAAGGATATTGGGAATGAAGGGTCATATTTTCTTTTTTTCTCCCAATCTGTCTCTCCATAATAATAATCTGCTCGAGTATTAGTACTATATATATCTTTATCATAAATGGGAACCCAAACAGTATCCAAATAGCTATGCACATCAAGTTGATCATTATAATCTTTTAACCAATTTGGTAATTCAGATGAATAATAACTTGAAGTAGTGTATTGACCTTTTTTATCATACCATATTGCTATATCCGGGTTCTTTCCACCCAATAAAATAGCAGACCTATCTTTTCCTGAGATAGATACAACTTTTGAATCTGATTGTTTATTCTTTAGCCAATCTCCAACTGCCGATGAATTAATATTTCGGAATGATCTTCCATCACTATTATCAGTAAAATTTATTGATAAACTATCTTCAACACAGTACCAACCTCTTTTGAGATTTCTATCAAACCATTCATTACCAATAACACCTCCATTTCCTGGATGTATACCTGTTGATATAGCGTAATGACCAGGAGCAGTCGTAGTCATCCCATGGTCATGAAAAGCATTTTGGAATTGAATACCATGTTCAATAAGCCAACTATAGCCGCCAATAAATAGATGCTTATATTTATTAATTATCGAAGGAGTACTTTGATCAACAACAATAAAAACAACTAACTTTGGTATTTTAGGATTTTTTGAACAAGTAATAAGAAATATTGTCGATAATATCGACAAAATAAACAGTTTTTTCATTTAATTTTTATAAATCTTCTTTTTCCTACTTTGATTACAATATTAGAACCTTTATCTACTATTAAATTAATATCGGTTACCTTCTCACCATCTATTCGGACAGCACCTTGATTAACCATTCGGCGAGCTTCTCCTTTACTTTTAGTTAAGCCAGCAGTTGATATTATATCTATCAATGATTTACTAGATTTTAATGTGAGCTCTTCAATCTCTTCAGGTTCACTTTTATTTACAATAACCCGTTCAAAATGCTTTTCTGCTTCAAATGCTTTATCTTTACCATAGTAGAGTGTAACTATTTCACGACCTAATGCACGTTTTACATCACGAGGATTGATTGTCAAATCGCTTAACTCATTCTCAACTTTTATAAGTGTTTGATCATTAGCATCAGCTGCTAAGATAAAATATTTTTTTATCAACTTATCAGGAATTGACATAGACTTTCCATACATATCCTCAGGAGTATCTGTAAAACCAATATCATTACCATATGATTTAGACATTTTGTCAGTACCATCAGTCCCTTCTAATAAAGGCATTGTAATGATCACTTGGGGAGCTTGATCATATTCTCGTTGCAAATCCCGTCCAACCAACAAATTAAATTTCTGATCTGTACCTCCAAGCTCTACATCTGACTTTAATTCTACAGAATCCATAGCTTGGGCTAATGGATACATAAATTCGTGAATAGAAATAGGGGTTTCTGCTTGATATCTTTTGGTAAAATCATCGCGCTCCAACATTCTTGCGACCGTATAATGGCTAGCCAGTCGAACAACATCACTAAAATTCATAGTATTAAGCCAATCTGAATTATATACAATTTTAAGTTTATCTATATCAAGGATCTTTGAGGCTTGGTCAATATAGGACTTAGCGTTCTCCCTGGCCTCCTCTAGAGTTAGTTGAGGTCTCGTTTTATTTCTACCAGATGGATCTCCTATCATCGCGGTAAAATCACCAATAACAAGAGTAGCTTGATGTCCTAATTTTTGAAAATGATTTAATTTTCTAAGAACAACACCATGGCCTACATGCAAATCAGGTCTGCTTGGGTCACAACCTAATTTAACATTTAGTGGTTCTCCCTTTTTTTGTGAGTATTCTAATTTACTTTTTAGTTCTTCCTCAGGAATAATTTCTTCAACTCCACGACTTATAAGCTTCAACTGATTATCTATTGAATCAAATTTCATCTTTGTCTATCACTTAGTTCTCTTTGTGACTCACGTTTAATATCACGTTCTTTAAGAGCATTTTTCTTATCATATATTTTTTTACCTTTAGCTAATGCTAATTCTAACTTTGCCAATCCTTTATTATTAAAATAGATTTTTAATGGTATCGCAGTTAAGCCCTTTTGATCAAGCATAGTTTTGATTTTATTAATTTCTCTAGTGTGGAGTAATAATTTTCTATTTCTAACTGGCTCATGCCCATCGAATCCAGTATGCGAATATGGTTTAATATGGATGCCACTGATCCATGCCTGACCTTTTCTAATTATCACATATGCTTCTCTTAGATTAGCATTTCCTTCTCTAAGGCTTTTAACTTCGCTACCTAATAATTCCATACCTGCTTCATATTTATCTAAAATATGATACTCATGAAAAGCTTTGCGGTTAGTTACAACAATCTGTTGTTCCATAGATAAATCTCTATATCAAAATACGGATTTAGTTTTAGCCATTTCAAGTTTAATCCTTGTTGAAATTTGATCTAAAATGTAATTTTAGTTGCCCAGATGGCGAAATTGGTAAATTTGGTAGGTTCAGGATCTAATGTTCGAAAGAATGTGCTGGTTAAAATCCAGCATTGGGCACAAAATTAAATATAAATTAATTATTTTGAATTTGATCAGATTTAACCCTATTTCTATCATTATAAATTAGATATAAAGCTTGTCTTAATTCATCTGGACGCCCACTAAATGGGGTTAATATTTTATTTAATTCAGATAACGATATAGATAATAATTCACCTTTAGGAATTGGTGTTTCAGCTGTTATCATTTTTTTCATCAAATTACTATTCTGAGGTAGTTTGATAGCCACCTCAGCTGCATATTGAGCAGATTCTTTATTATAAATATTAAACTCCATATTCGAACCATTATTTTTTATATAATCAAAAAAACGAGACATCACAATCATAGCCGGCATTGCACCATCACCAATAAAATTCAGAACAATACCATCAGCGCTATTTAATATTGAGAGCTCACCATATTGTAAATCAGAATCAAAGCGTGATTGTTCTAAATTAAAATTTTCTTGAAATTGTTGTGCACTAACTAGGGTTAAGTTAAATACCAAAATAGGAAATAGGACCTTTAATAAATATATATAATGTTTTTGTTTATTCATATTATGATCTAAAATTATACTTAATTACTGTTAATACTCTACAAATTAATTTTAGTGTGTGCTCTGTAGCACAAATCATGATTATTTAAAATAATTCAGGCTGTTTCCGAATAACATTAGTAACCTTTTCAAAAGAATCTATAATATCTTGGATATCATCATCGTTGCCGAGCAAATGATTTTGCTTAAGCCAAACTGATTCAAAATCAGCTAATTTTTCTGTATTTTTCATTTGGAGATTATTATAATCATAATTCTTCAACCATGGGCACTCATCTGAGTTACTAATAAAAATCTCTTCTCGATATAATGGTTTATAGCCAGCATAAGTATAAACTCCTTCAGCCTGCATTGCAGAAAAGAATTTTTCTCTTGTTACCCCGTTAAATTTATTTGAATCATATCGCAGCAAATATAAATGATTTGATTGACGTGTGGTTTTTTTATAGGCATTATTAATTGATAGCCCATTAATTTGGCTTAGTTTTTCATCCAAAATACTCCTGTTTTTATCACGAAGATCCATGTCGTTTGTAAGTGATTTTATCTGAGGTATGAGCATACTTGTTGCAATTGCATTTAATCTAAAATTTCCTCCAAGCAACTGATGATCATAAAACTGGCCATCAGCAGTTCTTCCACAATTATGATATGAAAAACATTTATCGATGAATTCTTTATCATTTGAAATGATCGCTCCCCCTTCACCGGCTGACATATTCTTTGAGGTTTGAAAACTGAAAATTCCACCCAAGCCAAGTGCACCTACTTTTGTGTTATTCCACTCTGCTCCATGAGCTTGAGCAGCATCTTCAATAACTTGAATACCATATTTTCTAGATATTTTAATTATTTTGTCCATCTCCGCTGGGTTTCCACTAATGTGAACAGGCATAATAACTTTAGTTTTATTAGTTATTGCTTGTTCGATCTTACCAGAATCTATATTAAATGTATTAGGGTCAATATCTACGAATACTGGAACAGCATTTGCCATAAGCACTGCTGATGCCGTTGCTACAAACGAATATGGAGGTACAATAACTTCATCACCAGCTTTTACACCTGCTGACTTTAATGCAACCCAGAGAGCTGTTGTTCCAGAGCTAGTACTAATACAATAGTTTGCATTTTGAAAATGGGCAAACTTTTCTTCAAACTTATTAATTACCTCACTACCAACCCCCCAATTTTCATTTTCGACCGTTCCTATAACTGAATCCATCACCTCTGAAGTAGACCTTGGCCACTTAGGGAAGGGTTTAGTTCTAACAGGGTTTCCACCATGAATTGCAAGTTTTGGCATCATATTAATTTATTATAATTGATTTTAAGTAAATAAAATTACTCAATAACTAAAACATTGAGCTATAAACATATTAATAATAAATAATTATCATGATACGCCATTTATACATAGTGATGTGTCATTATGACATGCTTGTATGATAAGATTACAATAATTTTAAAATGGCACAATAATTGAAGAATATTAAGATGAAAATATTTAATAATAAGAAAGGAGTCTAAAATGACTTTAATTAAATGGAAACCCATTAATTCTATTAATAGGGATTTTGATCATATGTTAGATAGGATATTTAATGATAGTTGGAATAATAACAATAAAATCAAAAATAATACACCATCGGTGGATATTATTGAAACTGAAGAAGAGTTTGTATTAACAGCTGACTTTCCTGGTTTCGATAAAAAGAATCTAAATATAGAGGTTGAAGAGAATGGGATTTTGAACATCAATGCAAATTCTAAAATAAATAATGAAACAAATGATCCATTGTATCGAATTCGTGAAAGAAATTGTGGTTCATATAATCGAAAATTTAATCTACCAGAAAATGCAATTGTAGATAAAATTAATGCTCAATTCAAAAATGGACTATTAACAGTAAATATACCTAAAGCTAAAGAAATTGAATCAGAATCTAAAAAAATAAAGATTAGATAATAGTTAATTAAAAAAAGGGGGGGATAGCTCCCCCCCCCCTAATAAATTCAAATTATATCAACAAAACTTTTTATAATTTTTGTTGCAGATTTTTTATCTAAGGGGTGCTTGCTAGAAACTGCAATTGCTCGAGCTAATACATTTGTTCCCATATATTCTAATTGACTTCTAAAAGCGGTTATAAACCGACTTCCATCTCCACCACTATGAGTACCAATTAATGCAAATTTTCCATTAAATGCATCTCTCCAGTGTTTTGATCTAACAGATATCCATGTAATCGCGTTAGAAAGAACCGGTGGGACCCCTCCATTATATTCCGGAGCGCATATTACAAATCCGGATGATTTTTGCAATTTATCAATTAAATCGTCAATAACATTATTATTCAAATCCTTTTCAAAGTCAAATAATGGCAAACCAAGATCTTGAACACTCAATAGCTCAGTTTGAATACTCATATTAGAAATAATATTATCTAGCTCCTTTGCTAAAACTAAGTTTTTATCATTTGTGGCTGATATAATTAATATTTTTTTCACAATTAATATAACTCCATTATTTTCTGTAATTTCATAATGTATAATTTATGCTCTTAAGAAAATTAAAAAGAAAAATACAGGATGATCTATAGTAATATATTAGAAACGATTGGCAATACACCTATAGTTAAACTTTCATCATTTGAAAAAGAATTGAAATGTGAAATTTTTGGAAAATGTGAATTTTTAAACGCCGGTGGCTCTGTAAAAGATCGAATTGGCATTAGAATGATTGAGAATGCTGAAAGATCTAGTCGCATTAAACCTGGAGATACTCTTATCGAATCTACTTCAGGGAATACAGGAATTGGACTTGCCTTGGCTGCAGCAGTAAAAGGGTATAAAATGATCATTGTCATGCCCGAGAAGATGAGCATGGAAAAAGAAGTTACGCTAAGAGCCCTAGGTGCTGAAATAATACGTACCCCTACTGAAGCCGGACATGATGATGCCGATGGATTATTTCATATCGCTAAGAAACTGCAGAAAGATACACCAAATTCACATATTTTAGACCAATATGCCAACCCTGATAATCCAGATGCCCACAAAGAATCAACAGGCCAAGAAATATGGGATGATTTTGGCAATAGTCTTGATATGGTAGTAATTGGCGTTGGTACGGGCGGAACAATTACTGGAGTAGCAAAAAAACTAAAAAGTAATAATCCAAAAATTCAAATCATTGGAGCAGATCCCTACGGGTCCATACTAGGGGGTGGAGATGAAATTTACCCTTACAAAGTTGAAGGTATTGGATATGATTTTTTTCCAGATGTTTTAGATAATACCTTAGTTGATAGATATATTAAGGTCAATGATCAAGATTCATTTACAATGGCACGAAAACTGATTAAAGATGAAGGAATACTTTGTGGCGGATCTAGCGGCACTGTACTTCGGGCTGCATTAGAAGCTGCAAAGAATCTTAAATCAGATCAAAAATGTCTATGTATTTTTGCGGATGGCATAAGAAATTATTTGGGAAAATTTGTCCAAGATCAATGGATGTCCGAAAATGATTTTAATATCTAAGTTTTAACAGAGTTCTTCTTATCTAATTCTTCGCAAGTTTTTAATGCTTGATCTACAATATCCAACATTTTCTTTTCACTTTTTACATTTCCACTTAAAGGAATTAGGCTATAATAGGACTTATTAGGAGCACCTTGGAGCCCAGTTTTAGATTCTGATACTTCACTCTTAAACTTTTCTACCATATTTAAAACATTACGATTATTTTTATAAATTTCTTCCAATGGTTTTTCAGGATCTTTCTTTTGCAAACTATTTAACCTTTCTTCGAAAAGATTGACCGTCATCACTCTACTAGTAACATCAGTAATTGGTTTTGATTTGTCAGATAAGGATATATCCACCCTTCCAATATATTTTCCTTGAATTCCCATGCAATACTGCAACGGCTTTCCTTCTTCCTGTGTGCGCTCTGGTCTAGTTCTGCTAGTCTCACGGCTTGAAAAAATATAATCAACATCATCAAAATCTGATATAGCTTTATATGCTGCTTGTGGTTTTGAAGCATTTAATAGCATGACAAGAATGTCAACTTGGGGTCTTAATTCATTAATTTTATTCTTAGCAATTGTAATTGCATCTTTTATGTCAACTTCTTCTTTGGCGATTTGTGGGATATCAGTTATAACTCCAAATATCCCAATTCTCACATCATTTCTTTGAATAATGTGATGGTCAATAAATGCCAGTTCATTAGTGTCCTTAATATAAAGATTTGATGAAAGAAATTTGATATCATTTGAATTTTCGAGCTGTTTAATAAAGTCATATCCAGCAGCAAAATCATATTGACCAACATTATAAAAATAATCCCCCATTTTAGCTGTAGACTCTAGAACCGTTTTAGCTCGGAGTTTTGCAGATGGAAGCTTTTCTTTTAATAAATAATAATTTTCAAATAAGGCATCTCCTGCATCTAATAAGATAGGATCTATGCCGCTTTCTTTGACTTGATTAATGTAAGTATATCTTCTAGGCAGACCGCCTAGTGGATTAGCCTTTCATCCGCATGGATCAAGTTGTCCACGGACATTTGTAGTAACTAACATTGTCACTTTATCTTCTATGGACTCTGATTCACTACAAGCAACAAAAATAAAAGCCGTAAATAATATATATTTTATTTTATTCATAATAATCAATTTAATGTTTATAACTAACCCCCAGCAAGTTTAGCACGATGACCTTTATCTAACAATAATTGTAATACCTTATCACGAAAATCACCTTGAATAATAATTTCACCATTTTTTGTAGTTCCGCCGACAGAACACTGTTTTTTTAAATGGCTACCAAGGTTTTTGAGCATCTTTATATTCCCCTTATATCCTCGGAGAACAGTAACTAGTTTTCCTCCTTTAAGTCGAACTAAATGTATTCGAAAGTCTTGTATATTGGAAGTTTTAGTCTCTAAAGACAGAGTCGTAGTTTGATTAAAATTAACATTTGTGGAGTAAATAATATTCTTTTTTTCCATAATTGGTTAGAATATTAATTAATTGTTTTAGTTAGTAAGCTGAGTATAAGTAAGTGTCCATGCCATTGACATAATAATAACAAGTTCACTCATAATTGCAGATCCAAAAAAGAGTATGGCTGTTCTCATATGTTTATTTTTATAAGCATTAATTTGCCCTAATGCATAGACTTGCGCAGCAAACATCTTAAAGGTATCTTCATTTTCTTCAGTCATTTCAGCTAGATAGTCAGCATACTCAACTGGATTCATAAACTGAATGATTCCACCAAAAAAAGTTGCATTGATTTCAGGTAGATCTTCATGACCCATATCATCTCTTATTCTTGGTACGATCACAAGCATTAAATTTATCAAACCTGATGCTGCAGTGATAAAATAAACAAAAACCATGACGCCACTTAAATAAGTAATTTCAATTTTTGGGAAATGCACAATAAAAAATACCATAAATACACCCAATATCGACATTAAAGTAAATGCTTTTTGATCTGTACGTTGTAGTATCAGCTGCTCACTTTGAAGAATATGAAAAATTGGGGCAATATTACTTCTAACATTGCGTGAACTAAATTCATGTTCTTCTGTGGGTGCGGGTGGTTTTGGTGGTACGTTGGGTTCTGACATAATTTAGTTATAAACTAATTAATTATTAGCAAAGTAGTATATTTTAATAGGCCAATCAAAATTATGAATGACCTATTAAAATACGTTTTAGCTACTGAGTCTTTGGTCGAGCTTCATTGACGACCATAGTTCTACCTGAAAGTTCTTTTCCAGAAAGTGCTTCAATTGCTGCTTTTCCTTCGTCATCTGAAGTCATCTCAACAAAACCAAAACCTTTTGAACGACCGCTATAACGGTCAGATATGATCTTTGCTGATGTCACTTCGCCAAACTCTTCAAATGCCTGCTTTAAATCATCTTCTGAAAGATCATAGCTAAGGTTTCCGACATATACATTCATCTTTATTATTTCCTTTTATTTGTTTGTTCTATTAAGATTTGAGAAAATGAACTCTAAAGTATTAAATCTGAAAATAAATCTAATCAACAAAATTCATTACAAATCACATACTAGAATTTATTTCCTAATTGTATTGCTTCCAAATTGAATGAATATAAATAAAAAAGGTTATTTTTTGGCTTGTGGAGCCGATCAGGATCGAACTGACGACCTCTTGAATGCCATTCAAGCGCTCTCCCAACTGAGCTACGGCCCCATTACTCTTCTATAGAGGAAGGAAGTTATAAAAGTTTGGATAATAAAAAATAGCACTTTGGTAGCGAAATGGTAGCGAAAAGAGCCATACACTAAGTAAAAGTCATGGCTTCATTTAAAAAATTTAATAATCTAAATCAATTATAGTATAAACAAAAAAGCCTCCGTGAGGAGGCTTATAATGTTTTACCAAATACAGATATAATTCTGAATTTGAATTACTATACCAAATTTAATTAGTATCTAGGACGACGGGGTTTATCTTCCCTGGGACGAGATTCGTTCACTTTTAATTCACGACCTTCTATCTCTTTGCCATTCAAATCCTTAATAGCTGCTTCAGCCTCATCCTGATTTGGCATTTCTACGAAACCAAATCCCTTTGAACGTCCGGTAGCACGGTCAGAGATAATGCGCGCACTATCAACCTTACCATGTTCTGCAAAAGCAGATTCTAAACCGCTTTCATCTAATTGAAAGGAAATATTTCCTACATATATATTCATTTTTTTTCCTTATCAGGGGCTTAAAAAACCCTGAGTTTTGTTAATTACAATAATGCAATAATATGCACTATACCACATGATATTTTTACTTCAAATGATGAAATACAAGAAATCGAACAATAAAAGCTATATATATTCTCTGTAGCGAGGGGAGTATACACTTTAAATGACATGACAACCTAAAAATATTATTACAACAAAAAAGCCCCCGTGAGGAGGCTATTTGAGCCAGAGGTGTTTCATTTATTTTTCTTTGTGGTCTTTCGTTTTGTTTTCACATTCGTTGTTCTTGTCTTTTTCTGTGAACGAGTTTTTTCTTTCTTACCTACCAATATCTCAGTTAGTAATTCAATCGTATCTATAAGTTTCATTTACTAGAAGGCGTTATTTTGGTAGCGATGTTATCAGAAGACATAAATTTCATTTTTAAACCATCATTGGTTTTAACCATATAACCCGTCTCTAACCATTTCATTTCGGTTAAAATACTATCATGAGATAAAAATTTTC
>Ga0208411_1001188_pt1 | contig 18161 bp, 30 predicted proteins | sample ETN01SmetaG_4_FD_185793 | JGI IMG/M metagenome (GOLD analysis project Ga0208411, IMG submission 185793) | Marine microbial and viral communities from oxygen minimum zone, Eastern Pacific Ocean - ETNP2014F12-01SV261 (SPAdes) (version 2) | ecosystem: Environmental > Aquatic > Marine > Oceanic ... | reverse complement strand
GACGGAGGTAACTGGGGATGATCAAACATCTATGGAAAAAGTTTGTCAAGTGGTTCTGGAAAGACTACTATAAATAACTATGGACGAAAAAACCTGCATAAAATGTGGACACCTATGCCATTGTATCGAAGCTGATCACGTAGGCTGTGAATGTGCCAACTGTGAATGCAGCGGTAAAGAATACTTTAAGCATAGAGACACTAAAGATGAAGGTGTAGTGGTAGATAGCACAAAAGATTGCGAGTCGTGTGAATAATGAAAACAATAAATGTAGATAGCACGGCAATTTCTATGCCGATGAGGAACCTTATTGGAATTGTAACAGCAGTTTCGGTAGGAGTGTGGGCGTTTTTTGGGATTCAAGAGACTCTTAATAAACACAGCACAACTCTAGAGTTGATGGAAAAAGATTTAAGTCAGAATACAGAATTTAGAATCAAATATCCCAGAGGAGATTTAGGACAATCATCAGGGGAGTCCGAACTTTTTATGCTTGTGGAGCATATTTCGGGCATCGTAGAAGATATTGAAGAAGAAATTAAAAGTATGAGAAACAATGCAGTTAATATTGAATTCCTACAAAAACAAGTTGAGAAGTTACAAGAACAATTAGAGAAAGTTCTAGCAGAACATCGTACTATTAAAGCTAATGGAAATTACAAATGATCGAAACAGTATTTGCATTACTCATGTTTGTTAATCATGAGATCAAAGAACATCGGATCCAGGACTCTTTAAGTGTATGTTTAAAACATAAACGGATTGCAGAAAGAAGTGTATCTAACAACGTATTATATAAATGTATTAAATCACAAGCAGAAATAGAAATAAACATTGATGGTACAAAAACTATTAAGAAACTGATATTAAAATGAACAAAATAATACAAAAGATAGGAGTATGGCACTCCAAGATATTTGGATTTCTTTCTGAAAAAGCAAAGACTTCAAAGTTCTGGGCTATACTATTAACACTCGCAGTTCTTTATGAACTTGTTGAGCATATAGTTTGGCCTATATTAGTACCTTGGTTAATGTACTTACAGTGGTTTAAATGAGCAACTTTCCTTGGGATATACAATTAATAGGTATGTTTATTTTTATTACTTTATTTTTAACTTTAACATTGATATTTACATAATGACAGAAAGGAGAAAATATGTTTAAACTAGATTTAGATATTCCCACTTATGCAGAATGGAAAGCGTATGTGGACAAGTTAGTTAAAGATCAACCTGAACAAGCTAAAAAATACCAAGAGCAAGTTCTTACGTTTTGGAAAGATTTTTTTAACGATATTTGGATTCATACTCCAAGCGGCAAATAGAAAAATCATTATAAAATGGCGACTCTGAAATTAATCATGGCCTTATTAATAGGCATGGTTATTGGTACTACTATTGGGTTTTGTATTTATCATTATTTTTTTATGGATAAGTTTAGCTGTTGTGGTGTATATGGATAGGTATGAATAATTGTAAAAAATGTGATCATATTTGTCATTGTGGATTAAGTGCTGGATGTCAATGTGATTGTGTGTCTTGTGATTGTGAAAAAAGCCAAGCACAGGATTTAAGTTATGAAAATAATGGTGTGGTTGTTGATAGCACACAAGATTGTGAAGGATGCGAATGAAAAAAATATGTTTAATATTAGCTTTGCTCTTTGCTGTAAGTGCCTGTTCAGTAGGTAAGAAATGTACTTATACGCAAGATGGAACAAAGTTAAGTAGCTGGTTTTGGTTTTATAAAGATAAACCAATAGACCTAGACAAAAATAACTGTAATTAAAATTAAAGGTTTTATGGTAAGTGGCAATGAGATTCCGAACATTAAAGCTTCTACGAAGAAGAAGAAAGATAAGACAAAGAGTGGAGAGATTAGAACGATGGATTAGGTACTTCATCATCTTTTTATTCTTTTGTTTGTTCTTATTAACTCGACAGGACAACATTGGATAATCAGATTTATGAAATACGTTCTTCTCTTTCAAATATGTAGCTTATTGACTCAACAATGTTACCCTCCCATGACCGATGGAAAACCCATAGATGGTTGGTCGCAATGTGTGGAAAAAGGTGCAAAAAAAGTTATAGAGTTAGTTCAAACTGACCGGCAAACTTGGGATAAGAATAAATTTGTTGTAAAGTATTGGTGTAATGAAGATAACTCTAACAAAAGCCCAGCATCAGGTAAGCAACTCGAAAAAGAGATTTAGAGTTTTAATATCAGGCAGAAGATTTGGAAAGACTTATCTCTGTATTACAGAGATGATGAAATATGCGACAAAGCCCTTGCAGAATATTTGGTATGTTGCACCCACCTATAAGATGGCTAAAGAGATATGCTGGTCTAATTTAAAAGTGCTGCTTAATGAGTTTAATTGGATAGAGGATTTAAACGAAACGAACCTAACTGTCCGAATCAAGAAATCCAATAGCACCATAAGCTTAAAATCAGCCGATCAACCTGATGCTTTAAGAGGTACAGGTATTAACTTTTTAATATTAGATGAGTTTGCCGATATAGATAAACGAACATGGTTTGAGGTTTTAAGGGCTTCTATTTCCGATACTTTAGGCAATGTTTTATTTACCGGTACTCCTAGAGGGTATGGTAATTGGTCTTATGAAATGTATCTCAAAGGAAAGCAAGATGAGGAATGGGATAGTTTTCAATTCACGACTTTGCAAGGTGGTATGGTTAATAAGGAAGAACTTGAACAAGCACAAATGGATTTAGATGTTAGAACTTTTAGACAAGAGTTTGAGGGAACATTTGAGAACTATGCTGGTTCTGTTTATTATAATTTTCATCCTGTGGAGAACATGATTGATAAACAAATTAATTGGAAAAAACCCTTACATATTGGACTTGATTTTAATGTTGATCCCATGTCAGCTTGTGTTGCACAAATAGAAGAAGATAGGGTGTATTTTTTAGACGAGATTGTTATTTATTCAAGTAATACTGATGAAATGTGCCAAGAGATAAGAGATCGGTATGGAACAAAGCAGCCGATTTTTATTTATCCTGATCCAGCTTGTCGTCAAAGAAAAACAAGTGCTGGAGGAAGAACAGATTTAAGTATTTTACAAAATGCTGGTTTCAAAGTTAAAGTAAAACACAAACACCCAGCAGTCCGAGATCGAGTCAACGCAGTTAATTCTCGACTCAAAGATTCTTTAGGCAAACGATATATTTTCGTTAGTAATAATTGCAAAACGTTGATAAAAGGATTACAAAGACAAATATACAAGGAGAATACAAATATTCCGGATAAGGAAGAGGGCTTTGACCACATGAACGATGCTTTGGGTTATTTAATAGATTATATTAAACCTTTGACTTTACAAGCACCTTTCAATATTCCTCAAAGATGGAACATTAAGAAACAAAGAAGATATGGCATACACCAGAGAACAGGCACTCGATACTCATAAAGATTATAAAGAAAACGTTAATCATTGGGAATATTTTATAAGAAGTTATAATGGAGGATTTGATTATCAAGTAGGCCAATATCTCAATCGTTATAATTTAGAATTAGATAACGAGTTTAATCAAAGACTCTTAAACACTCCTTGCGACAATCATTGTAAAAACATTATTCAAATTTATTCATCCTTTCTTTTTAGAGTGAAGCCGACAAGAGAGTTTGGAGATATGGATAATGAAGCAAGTCTTGAAAATTTTTTACAAGATACTGATTTAGAGGGTAATGATTTTGACTCTGTTATTAAACAGGCACAAAATTATTCTGCGATCTATGGTCATTGTTTTTTAATTTTAGATAAACCGAAAGTAACGACTAACACCAAAGCTGACGAGTTAGCACAAGACATAAGACCCTACCTTTCTATTGTAACTCCTGAAAATGTTTTAGATTGGAATTACACAAGAGAAGTGAATGGAAAATACTCGTTAGATTATTTAAAAGTGCGAGAAGAAGTTGATAAAGATGGGGGAAGCTACATAAGACTTTGGTTTCCTGATAGAATTGATACTATCTACCTTGCTTCACAAGGAACAGAACCGAAACTCATAGATACTGCCGATAATCAGATTGGCAAGATACCAGCAGTTGTCTTATACAATTCCAAATCGCACAAGAGAGGGATTGGTCAATCTGACTTAACCGATATAGCTGATTTACAAAAATCTATCTATAACGAGTTCTCTGAAATAGAACAGTTAATTAGATTAACAAATCATCCATCATTAGTTAAGACTCCATCGGTAAATGCTAGTGCTGGTGCTGGTGCAATAATAGAAATGCCGGAAGAGATTGAACCTAATCTTAAACCTTATCTATTACAGCCATCAGGTTCAAACCTACAATCCATTATGGACTCGATTACCAAGAAAGTAGAATCCATTAATAGAATAGCCCATACCGGTGCAGTTAGAACAACCAAGACACAAGTATCATCAGGCATTGCTTTACAAACAGAATTTGAATTATTAAATGCAAGACTATCCGAAAAAGCCGACAACCTGGAAATAGCAGAAGAACAATTATTTAGAATTTATGCCCTATTCCAAAACACAAAATTTGAGGGAGAAATAAACTACCCTGATTCATTTAACATAAGAGATTACTCAACCGACCTTATGTTCTACCAACAAGCCAAAGCGATCAATGTTAAATCTCCTACTCTAGTTAAAGAAATAGATAAAGAAATTGCAAGAGCAGTAGTAGATGATGATGAAAAATTAAATATTATATTTGAAGAAATAGATACCAAACCTGAAGTGGGCGAATTTACACAAGACGAAGTAGTTAAAGAAACAGTAGAGGAAGAAGAAGTGTAGGGGAACTTGCTATCATTCCCCTTGTAGTTTTAATCTAGACTACTACATAAATTGTTTTAATGAAGGGTAATAGCTTACTTGTTTCTTCATCAAAAACACCATTATTTGTAGCAAACCAACCTTTATTACATTTTGATATGTCGTAAAGATTAACTGCAAAGTCTTGTTTTCTTTTAAACTTGAATAAATGTTTCCAGTCAGCTTTGCAGATTTTTGCACATTCGGTAGCGACTGTAATTTCATCGGTATCTTGATACCAAGAACTTCCAGCACCAATGTATATTAAACCTACTATTGTAGCTTCTTGTTTTTGCATGGAACCTCCTTTCTATGAATATTTTTTTTAATGTATAATTTTTTATTCATACCCTATTATACCACACGCACTTTTTCAGAATCGTCTAGAAGTTAGCAAAGTGAATTGTGGCAAAAAATAAGTCGCATGGCAGTAAGTGAAAAAAAATAAAGAAAAAGCTTTTTTTGTTTTTTTGAGTTTTCATTTTTTTTATGATACACAAAGATTTATGGCCGATATTACCCAAGAAATGACAGCTTATCGAATCAAGCAGATTGAGTTTGCCGAAGCTGAATATTACGAACAACTTACAAAAGTTTTAGATAAGATCGAAGATGATATAACTTCTTTAGCTGGAAAATCTTTACCTTTAACAGATGGAAAGCTAATTGAGTTAAGGGCGGCTATTGCTATACGACCACAGATCAAAGCGATCCTAGAAAGAGAATATCTAGCTTGGTCAGATACAGTTGTTAGAAAAGGATTTAACAAACAAGCCAAAAGAGTTGAACGAGCATTTAAAGCCATAGGAAGAATCCCTAAAGAGTTTCAAGAACTAACAAAAGGCGACTTGGCCTTAATACAAAATTTAAAACAACAATACTTTACTCAATTCAAAGACATCTCCAATACCTTTACAAGAAAGTTGGCAGATAAGGTTTATCAAAATACATTATTAGGTTCTGAATTTACTGTTTTAGAAAAAGAATTAAGACAAACAATCAATGGTATTTATGCAAGTTCCAACGATCCTGAAATTAATAGATTGGTTAAGTTTGTTAAAAAGAATAAGAATGTTAAACGTATGCAATCAAAGGTTGATACTGCTGTTGCAACATTACAATCTAAATTTGCAAGGGATAGGGCTGGGGAGAACATGAAACGATATGCTGGACAGTTATTAAACGACTCATTAAGGGATTTTGATGCCACATTGAATTTTAATAAATCTAATGATGCTGGACTGACTTATGTTAAATACTATGGCGATATTATTCCTACAAGCAGAACACATTGTAAAAGAATAATTAGTGGTGTATATAATAGACGAAAAGGTGGACTTTTTACAATTGATGAAGTCAGAAAACTTTGGAACAGCACGAGTTGGGGTGGAAAGAAATCCGGAAACCCTTTAGTTGTTCGAGGTGGTTATAATTGTCGTCATCAATGGTCTTATGTCAATCCAGATTGGTATGACAAAAAAGGCGAACTAATAATATAAAATAGGAGAAAAATATGTCCGAAGAAACAAAGGTTACTGTACCTGAAACACCAACAACAGAAACACCAACAGAAGAAGTAAAAGTAGAAGCAACAAAACAACAAACTTTTACCCAAGCACAGCTTGATAATATTATCAAATCAAGATTAGATGCTGAACAAAAAAAACATCAAAGAACATTAGATGATGCAAAGAAAGCCGAGCAAGATGCTTTTAAAGAAAAAGAAGTTAAGGAAGCTAAATCAAAAGCAGAACTTGAAAAGCTTATGCAACAAAGAATATCTGAAAGAGATACAGAAGTTTTGAAATACAAAAATGCTCTTAAAGAAGAAAAGATAGATAACAATTTATTATCTGTTGTATCTCAAAACCAAGCTATCAATCCTAAACAAGTGGTGGCTTTGCTTAAAGATGAGATTAAATTAAATGACGATAATCGAGTAGAAATACTTGATAATAACCAAAATATTCGTTATAACGAAAAAGGAAACCTTTTAACAATCGAAGAGAGAGTTAGGGAATTCTTACAGGCGAATCCACACTTTTCCGTAAGTGGTAAATCTGGAACAGGAAGCCAGAGTTCAGTCGAGGGTAAAACTGTAAAACCTTTCAAGATTCAGGATTTAGATTTGAGCAAGGAAGAAGATCGTAAGCGGTATGCTGAATATCGTAAAGAACGAGATTCAAAACCTACTCAAATTAATTTAAACAAATAATAATAAAGGATAAGAACAATGGCAAATGAAACAACATCGTCAACGCTTTCGGAACTATATACTGAAATCGTGGCGGAAGCTTTATTTGTGGCTAGTGAGAAATCACTTATGCGTGGGTTGGTAAAAAACTATGCAATTACCGGAGGCGGTAAGAGTGTGGAAGTACCAATTTATGCGGTAGTGAGTGCTGCGGCTGTAAGTGAAGCAACTGATTTGTCTAATACTCAAATTGATCCATCTTCTGTTACGATAACAGCAAGTGAAATTGGAATCATGACAACATTAACGGATTTAGGTAGAAATGCCTCTCCTCGAAATGTTGCCGCTGATATTGGCAAATTATTCGGAGAAGCTATCGCTAAAAAAATAGATGTAGATTTAACTGCATTATTTGATGGCTTTAGTAAAGTTGTAGGTGGTGCGGCTGTTGCTTTTTCTGCAGCAAAGCTTTTTGAAGCTTTAGCAGAATTAAGAACTCAAGCAGTACCAACTGACGATCTCTCTTGTGTGGTACACCCATACATTGCCTATGATCTAAAAAGTGCAATAACTAATACCTATGCTAATCCAAACCCAACTGTAAATGCTAATCAAGCAATGCAAACTGGGTTCGTGGGAAGAGTTGGTGGAGCAAACGTTTACGAAAGTTCCAATATCTCCAACACAGGAGCAGCGGGCGATTATAAAGGTGCTTTATTTCATAGAGATGCTCTAGGTCTTGCTATCATGCAAGATGTCAAAATTGAAACTCAAAGAGATGCGAGTTTAAGAGCAGATGAGCTTGTAGCAACTGCGGTATATGGAACTTCGGAATTACACGACACTTATGGTGTTGAATTGTATAACGATTCCTCTATCGTAGACTAATAAATAGTTACTAGAGGCGAGAAATCGCCTCTAGTGCAAAATAAAAAAGGAAAAATATGGTAAAAATAATATCTAATGTTACGCTTGTTAAATTAACAAACGGAAAAAAGACTATTGAAAGAAGCAAACTACAATATGAAGCCAATATAAAACACTTTACGATGAGGGGTTTTAAATTAGTTTCAGATAAGGTAAAAGAAGTTAAAAGCGATGCTGAAAATATCGTTAAATTAAAACCAAAAAAAAAAGGGAAAAAGAAATGACAAAATATTGGAAACTAGCAAAAGATAATCCAAAGATTGCGATTGCGATAGTTGTAGTTATTATTGCCATTATTGCTTTAATTAACTAACATGGCTAATTTTACTGGTGCGGATGTCATAGCGGCTTCTGACATAACTGCTTATCAAACAGATGCGTTTGATTTTGGTATTGCTAGTGGAGCAACAGTAGTAACCGATTGGTTAGCACAAACTACCAATGACATTTTCAGAGATTTAAGAATTAAATGGTGGCCGATTTATAAATCAAATGTCTATACTGACATCACAGTTTTAAATACTGCTGAAATGGTTAATACTAAAGTTGACCTTGACCAATTTGAAAGGGCTGGGGTTTATCTATTTTTATCAAGATTTTTTTTACCAGCTTTAACTAAATTTAGACCAGAAGCAGATAAAGACCGATTTGAAAGAATGATTGAGTTTTATTCTTCATCTTATCTTAAAGAATTTCAATCAATATTAGACGATGGGGTTAGTTATGATAGCGATGCTGGTGGAACAATCTCTGCTAGTGAAAGAGAACCTTTGCATAGTTATAATCGTTTGACTCGATAAATGGCTGTTAAAATTAAGTTAAAAACGAATCAAAAATTAGTAGCAAAAAACTTTCAAAGACTTGCAAAGAAACTTCCTCGATTTATTGATAAAGGACTCCTACAAGCTGGATTTCATTTATTAGATATTATCAGAACTAAAAGTGCCAGAGGACAGGACTTTAGGGGTAGTCCTTTTGCACCTTATTCAGAGGGTTATTTAAAACGATTACAAAGAGAGGGTAAAAAGATAGCAGTAGATTTATTCTATTCAGGTCGAATGTTAGGTGCTTTAACTCCTGGTGGAAAAACTGTCAAAAAAATAAGAAATAATTTTGTTAGTGTTTCTTTCTCTAATTCCCAAATGCAACAAAGGGCATTATTTAATCAAGTGTTAAATGAACCTAAAAGAGAATTTTTTGGCTTTAATTCAACAACAGAAAATATTATAGGTAAAGCATTTAATAGATTTGTAGAAAAACAAATAAGGGCAACAAGAATATGAGTGTAAGAGAAAACATAGCAGATAATATTAAAACAGTTATAGATGCCATTAGTAGTCCTGATGTTAAGCTTTGCACAAGACAACCTTTTGAACTGGAAGAATTATCACAAACACAATATCCGGCAGTTATTGTTCAAACCTCCGAAGAATTAAGGGAAGATCAAGAATTAGGAAGTGGTGCTAAAACTAGATCAGGCACTATTGATTTTGTTATATTGGGTTTTGTTAAAGGCAGTAATACCAATATTGATACATTAAGAAACGCTTTAATAACAGCGATTGAAACTGCTTTAGAAACTGATATAACGAGAGATTCCAACGCACTCGATACTGAAGTTGTCCAAGTCGAAACCGATGAGGGTACTTTGTTTCCGGTAGGTGGGATTAGAATGGTTGTAAGATGTATGTATAAATATAGTGCTGGAACTCCATAATGGAAAAAATATTAGACAAAATAAATAAGAAGATCAATCAAATAGAAAAATTACATGATAAGGAATCTTTACTTTGCGAAGAGGTTAAAGATTTGATAGAAGAAATAAGAGAGGGTCAATCTAACGATGATATTGACGAAGAAGAAGAAAAGGAATAAAAGGAATTATGGCTAAAGATATTGAAATAATAAAAGGAACAAATAAGATTACAATAAGTCAAAATAATCTTGCACATTACGAAAGTCTTGGTTATAAAGTTGTAGGAAAACAAGAAATTGTCAAACCTAAAATAACAAAAGAAGAAAAAGATAATAAGGAGAAAAAATGGCGGTAGTTCACGGAAAAGAAGGTGTTGTTAAAGCTGGAGGTTCAGCAATAGGAAACTTAACTGGATTTACATTAGAAACAACAGCAGATGTTGTTGAAAAAACAGCGATTGATGATGGAACTAAATCTTTTATATCTGGAAGAACTTCATTTTCAGGAAGTCTTGATATGAATTTTAACAGAGAAGATGCTCAACAAGTAACTTTGTTGGCTGGTTCTAGTATTGCATTTATTGTTTACCCAGAGGGTACAACTTCTGGAGATAGAACTTTTACTGGCACAGGAATTGTTACTGGTATGAGTACTAATAATTCAATGGATGGGGTTGTTTCAAGATCAGTTACTTTTCAAGGTACTGGAGCATTAACAATAGCAACTGTATAACTTAATTTATGTCAGTAATTGATAGAGTTAAAACACATTTTGAAACTCTGCAAACAATTACTATTGAAGTGGAAGAATGGAAAGACGAACATGGTAATCCATCTGTCTTTTATTCCGAACCTTTAACTCTTGAAGAAAAAAATAAGATTTTTCAAAAGTCCAATAACTTCCAAGACTTAACTGTTTTGGTTGATCTATTAATTATGAAACTTCAAGTTAAGGATGACAAAGGCGAATTAAAAAAAGCTTTTGCACCTGAAGATAAATTCTCTTTAAGAAAAAAAGCAGATTCAAATGTTATTGCAACAGTAGCCAATAGAATCCTTGCTGACACCAATTACGAGGTGGCCGAAAAAAAATAGTTAGCGACCCCTCAACAAGGTCGCTTCTCGTTGTAGCTGACCGACTCCACATTACCATCCAACAAGTTTTACAAATGCCAGTCAGCCATTATAATCTTTGGTTAGCTTACTTGAAAAAAGAACAAGATGAGTATAAAAGTCAAGAGAGAATGGCTAAACATAAAAGGTAATAAATGACACAGAAATTAAAAATAGACATAGTTGCAAAAGATATGTCGAAACGAGCATTGCAAGGTTTGCAAGGAAGCTTGGGAAGAATAAAAGCTTCTGTTTTTAATTTAAGAAATGCCTTTATCGGTTTAGGTGCTGGTCTTGTTATTAGAAATCTAGTTAATACAGGAAAAAATTTAGAAAACTTACAAGTCAAATTAAAATTCTTATTTGGTACAGCAGAAGAGGGTGCAAAAGCTTTTGATGAAATGGCGAAGTTTGCCGCAAAAGTTCCTTTTTCTTTAGCAGAAATACAACAAGGTGCTGGTGTTCTTGCAGTTGTTAGTGATGACGCAAAAGAAATGGCACATCTAATGAAGATTACTGGTAATGTTGCCGCAGTTACAGGATTAGATTTTAAAACAACAGCCGAACAAATCCAAAGGTCAATGTCCGCTGGTATATCAGCCGCAGATTTATTTAGAGATAAAGGTGTTAAATCAATGTTAGGATTTAAAGCTGGTGCAGCAGTATCAATAGAAGCAACAGCAGCCGCATTTGATAGAGTCTTTGGAGAGGGTGGAAAATTTGATGGAGCAACTGATGAATTAGCCAAAACTTTAACAGGAACTCTCTCAATGATAGGCGATAAAGTTTTTAACTTTAAAAGAACTTTATTAGATGCTGGTTTCTTTTCTGAACTTAAAAGACAATTTGGCGATCTCAATAAATCATTAGAAACAAATTCACAATTATTAGATGATATTGCAATTACTGTTGGAACAACTTTAGGTGTTGCGGTTGAAAAACTTGCTGGTGGATTAAAATTTATAGCACAAAATATGACAGCAGTAATGGAGGTATTTAAAGTATTAATTTCATTAAAAATTGCGGCTATGTTTTTAAGGTGGGGAAGAGCATTAGTTCCTATTGTTGTTTCATTAACAGCTATGACTGCTTTAACCGGTAATATTGTTGCTATTGGTTTAGCGGCAACTGCCGCAGCAGCCGCATATTTCGCTTTAGGTTATGAAATTGATAAAATCGAAGAAAAGATTAGTAAAAATTTAATTAAACATAAACAAAATTTTGATTTTGAAGATGCTAAAGTTCAAGCTATTCTTAAATCACAAGAGGGCATAACAAAAGAAGTTGAAAAACAAATAGAACCAGTTAAAAAAATTGGAGAAGAATTTAGAAGAATCAATGAGGGTGCTATTGCTAAACTTGATGAACAAATCAAAAATATCAATACGACTATCGCAACAGGCATTAGTAGCGGTATTACAAAAATGTCAGATGGATTAGCAAGGTCTTTAATACTTGGAGAGAAACTATCAGATACATTTAGAAAAATGGCAAGTGAATTATTAGTTAGAATTTTAAGCACTACCATAGAAGTTATTGTTAGAAAAGGTGTTGAACTTGCTATTGAAAAATTAATTACAAGAGAAAAAGCAAAACAATGGGCTTTTGAGGATGCTAAAACAAAATCTAATTTATTAAGTACAGGCATGAGTTTTCTAGGATTACAACATGGTGGAGCAGTATCAAAAGGCACACCAACTCTTGTGGGAGAACGAGGCCCAGAGATGTTTATTCCAAATACATCAGGGCAAATAACACAAAATGCTAGAGGAACTGGTGGAGGTAGTGTTAATGTGAATTTCCATATATCAACCATAGACTCCAGAGGTTTTGATGAAGCTTTAGTAGCCAATAGAGGAACAATCGCTTCTATTATTAATAATGCTATGAATGAAAAAGGATCAAGAGGTGTCGTATAATGAGTGGTGCATTTCCAATATCAACTTCTAAATTTTCAACAATGGGTATTCAATCTATCCAACCCACACTTATTTCTAAATCTATAAGTGGAAAAAAATTATCAAGAACGATTGATGCTCAAAGATGGGCATTTACTATTTCTATTATTACATCAACTAGAGCAACTGCTTACGGAGAGTTAATGGCTTTTATCGTTAAGCAAAGAAGCGGAAAAGAAAACTTTACGATTATCCCACCTGAACTAGAAGATGCTAGAGGTAATATTAGTGGAACTGTTTTAGTTAATGGTGTTCACGCAGTTGGAGATACAACGATTGCTGTTGATGATATGACAGGATCGTTAAAAGCTGGAGATTTTATAAAATTTGCACATGACAAAATTTATATGGTGGTTGCAGATGTTACAGCAGATGGTTCAAATGAAGCAACAACAATAATAGAGCCACCTCTCACAACTGCTTTAGCGGATGATAGTTCGGTTACTTATGACAACGTTCCTTTTACAGTTCATCTAACCAATGATATGCAAGAATTCGGAGTTGTAGGAGTTGATAAAGACGGAAACCATTTATACAAATTTGAATTTGATGTGGAAGAAACTTTATAATTTTATAACGAAAGGAGGATATATGCCAAAGAAAAAGAAGAAGAAAAAAGGCAAGAAGAAGAAGAAAAAAGGCAACAAAAAGAAAAAAAGAAAATAGATATTAGATGACGCAATATCTTGTGAAGTATTGGATCAATGTTGATATGTTGGCTGAAGAAGTAGTAGATAGCGAACACATTAACATTGATACTAATGATTTAGGAAAGTTTAGAAATCCTAGTAAAAATGCTAAATATAAAATATTAGATAGTATTAAGGTGCAACGAACAAGTTACGAAAAATATGACAAGAAGCTTAACATCAGGAGTAAAGACACATCTAGCAACAAATGAAATTAAACCTGTTCATTTGATTACGATTGGCTTTGGCACACCAATAAATATTACCGATTGCGTACACGATCTCACTTCAAGTATTTCAGGTTCTAGTGTTACCTATTCATCAAGTAGTTTTTTAGTTAATATTCCATCCTATTCAGAAGAAACTGATATTAATAAATCCAGTTTAACCATCGCATTATCCGGTGCAAATCAAACCTATATTTCAATCGCTTTAGCAGAAAATATAGTAAATGATGCTGTTACTATTTATCGAGCATTTTTAGATGCTAACAATGCCATTATTGCTGATCCTTTTTTATTATATAAAGGAACAATCGAAACGTATGCTATTCAAGAAACCAATACGGATTCAGTATTAAGTTTAAATATTGTTTCTCATTGGGCTGATTTTGAAAAGAGATCAGGAAGAAAAACAAACAATACATCCCAACAACGATTCTTTAGTGCAGATAAAGGCATGGATTTTTCAAGTGAAACTGTTTTAGATATTAAGTGGGGTAGAGCATAATGGGTTTTCCTAATCCTTTAAAAGCGGCAAAGTCATTTTTTTCAGGTGCTACTAAAGCCTTAAAAGCAGTCAAAGTATTTAAGTTTTTTTCTAAAATAAACCCTTGGGTTGCTCTAGCTGTCTTTGCGATTGGCTGGTTATACTACTCAACAAGAAAACCTGAAAGTCCTGACTTTGGAGATAGCGATTTTAATAATTTTGAAAAAGGTATTTTACTCAATCATCAATCCAACGATATGTCTATTCCTGTTGTTTATGGAATTAGAAAAGTGGGTGGTACAAGAGTCTTTGTAGAAACAAGTGGAACGGATAATGAATTTTTATACATAGGGTTAGTGTTATGCGAGGGCGAAATTGAAAGTGTAGATAAAATTTATGTTGATGACAAAGAAGTTACTTGGTCAGGTGCATTAGCAGATGATACTTTACGAACAGTAGATTCAAGCGATGGAAATTTTTATAAAGATAGTACAAGTTTAATTAGTGTTAAATGCCATTATGGAACAGATTCACAAGCACAATGCGATTTATTAGGTACATTATCCTCTTGGACTTCGAACCATAGATTAAGGGGGTTGGCTTACATAAGTTTAAAAATGAAATGGAATCAAGATGCTTTTTCTAGCTTACCAACTATTACTGCATTAATAAAAGGAAAAAAAGTAGTAGCTTACGATGGAAGTTCAGTCGCACAAACAGCCGCACATTCAGATAATCCGGCTTGGTGCTTATTAGATTATTTAACAAACGAAAGATATGGAAAAGGAATACCCATAGCCAATATTGATATACCAAGTTTTTATACTGCTTCAGGAGTTTGCGATACCGATGTTACTGCTTATGGTTCAACAACGATTGACGTAATGGATTGTAATGCAGTTGTGGACACCTCACGCAAAGTCCTAGACAATGTTCGAGAATTAACAAAAGGTGCAAGATCATTTTTACCTTTTTCAGCCGGTAAATATAAAATGATTGTTGAAACAACTGGATCAGCTTCTATTACTTTAACCGAAGATGATATTATTGGTGGATATAGTTTAGCAAGTGAAAGCAAATCAAATAAATTTAACCGAGTTATTGTTAGTTATGTTAATCCTGATCGTAATTATCAAGTGGATGAAGTCCAATGGCCTGAAATAGACGATAGTGCTTATACGTCAGCCGACCAACACGCAACAATGAAAGCCGCTGATGGTGGATTTTTATTAGAGGGAAGATTTGATTTTACAACCATTACAAGTCCATACCAAGCTTTAGAATTAGCAGAAGTAATATGTAGAAGATCAAGAGATTCAAAAGGGTTATCTTTAACAGTAGGATTTGATGCTTACGATTTAGCCATAGGAGATATTGTTAATGTTACTCTTTCTTCTTTAGGATATTCTGCAAAACCCCACAGAGTTATTGGCATTACTTTTAATGAAGATTATACAATAGATTTAAATTTAGTTATTCATCAAGATTCTCACTACACTTGGGCAACTAAAACACAAGCGACTGCAACACCAAGCACAACATTACCTAATCCTTATTCTGTTACTGCACCAGCTTCAGTTACATTAACTGATGAATTAGTCGAGTATTCAGATGGAGTAGTTTTAACTCGTTTGAATATTGTAGTCGGAGCAAGTACAGATAAATTTGTTCAATACTATCAAGTGGAAGCTAAACAAAGTACAGAATCAGATTATAAAATTGTAGCAAAAGGAACTCAATTATACCATGAAATGTTAAATGTAGTTGATGGAAAGATTTATAATGTAAGAGTTAAAGCCATTAACGCACTCGGAGTTTCTTCAACTTATACTTCTGAAAATCGGACTGTAATTGGTGCCACCGATACACCCTCTGATGTTTCTACATTATCAGTATCAATGGTTGGTTCAAATCAATTACAATTACAATGGACTCCTGTTACAGATTTAGATGTTTCATACTACGCAATTCGTTATCAAGACGTAACAAGCGGTGCTGGTTGGAACTCATCAACAAATTTAACCCAAGTCGTAAGAAGAAAATCTAATAATGTTACGATCAATGCTAGGACAGGAGCATTTTTAATTAAAGCAGTTGATAAGTTAGGAAACGAATCTGATAACGAGGCAATCGTTTATACAAATATTTCAGGACTCGAACACTATACAAATATCGGAACTTACAATGAAGAAACTGCTTGGAGTGGAACATTTGATGGCGACTGTGTTAAAGGTTTAGATTCTTCTGACATTCCCATAGCCACATTAGATACCATTACTTTATTCGATTCGACTGTGGGAGATTTTGATGATGCAGAGGGAGTTTTTGATTTAGGTGGAACAGATGCCACTTCCAACCCTACTTATTATGATTCAAATATTGAATCATCGGGAAGTTATATAGGAGCAAATACCATTTCACTAGACGCTATTTATGATGCAACTTTTCAGGCAACAATAGATATGATTACAAATGATTTATACGATCTATTTGATAGTGGTCGTGGAGCAAGTTCCTTTGATGATGCAGTTGGCCCATTCGATGGTACAGCACCCTCAAAATGCGATGCCTTTTTACAAGCTGGTTCTAGTGAGGGTTCTTTAGGTGCAATTACAAGTTATGCAGATATTTCGCAACAGGCGACCTTAAAAGGAAGATATTTTAAATTTAGGTTGAAATTGACGAGTGATGACAATAATGCTAGACCTGAAGTTTCTAGTATGCAAATCAAATTGGTACTAGAAAAAAGACTGGAAAGTGAAGAAGATGTTGAAAGCGGTGCTGGAGCAAAAGCGATTACTTATACCAACGCATTTTACGCAAGTCCGGCAGTTGGGATAGCCGCACAAAATATGGCAACAGGAGATTATTATACAATAACCAGTAAAACAAAAACAGGATTTACTATAACCTTTTATAACAATTCTGCGGCAGCACAAGATAGAACCTTTGACTATGTTTCAAAAGGATATGGTTTGAAATCTTAAAATTAATATGATAAACAAAAAAAGGATTAAAAAATTATGAGTACAGTTTCAGATTATACATTAGCGAATCAAGGTTTCTCGGCTTTTCGTAGCGAGCTAAATGATATTCTTGGAGCAATAAACACACTTAACGCAACGACTTCCGCACCAGCTTCAAAAGCGGCTGGTAGTTTATGGTTGGACACGACTTCGGCAACAACACCCACTTTAAAATTTTATGATGGATCAGATTGGATTTCACTTTGTACTTTTAACTATTCAGCGAATACTGTAAATTGGTTAGACAATACTGTTACTGCTGATTTAAGTGGGGATTCAAGTCCACAATTAGGCGGAAATTTAGATATTTTAGCTTATGGAATAACATCATCAAATACAATAATGCACCCAACACTTTCAGGAACAGGAAAGTCTTTGGTGTTTGGTTTTTAACAATAGGAGAAAAAAATGGCAAGTGAAGTATTAAAAGTAAAACTACATGCAACACTTTCAAATAGTGAAGCAGATATTCTCACAGCAGCAAGTGGTCATACTTATACAATATTAAGTATTACGTTTTGCGAAACTGGAAATAATGCCGAACTTTTTGATTTATACATTCGTGATGATGCTGGTTCTAGCGATTACTGGATTTATAAACAACAAGCAATCGGAGCTTATGAAACTTTCGAACATACTGGTCGAATAGTTTTAGAAGCATCAGATGTGTTGTCAGGTATAACTGCATCTTCAGCAGATATTGACGTAGTTGTTACTTATTTAGATCAGACATTATAGGAATCCAATATGAGTGGCATAACAGGAAGCAAACTCAATGTTAGAGGTTCTGGAATTGTTGCTAAACTTGGCACAGATGGTCAGGCATTAACAAGTTCTGGTGTTGGAGTAACGGCAGCTTTTGAAGACCTTGCTGGTGGTATATCCTGGCAAACCATTGTTACAGGTTCAACAATGACTGCAGTAGCTGGAAACGGCTATTGGGTTGACACATCATCCAATGCTTGCACAATCACCTTACCCGCTTCGGCTTCTGTCGGAGATACAATTATATTTACGGAC
>Ga0208411_1001182_pt1 | contig 18228 bp, 7 predicted proteins | sample ETN01SmetaG_4_FD_185793 | JGI IMG/M metagenome (GOLD analysis project Ga0208411, IMG submission 185793) | Marine microbial and viral communities from oxygen minimum zone, Eastern Pacific Ocean - ETNP2014F12-01SV261 (SPAdes) (version 2) | ecosystem: Environmental > Aquatic > Marine > Oceanic ... | reverse complement strand
AGAACGCATTTTTTCTAAAGCATTCTTTTTAGTTTGCGAAAGATCGTGTGCTAGATCAGAATAGTTTTTGAGAGTGCCAATATCCATAACTGTATTATACAATTAATTATTGACATAGTCAACGTGGTAAAATGTTTTTTATTAATTATTACGTTGTGTTGTTACTTACAACTGCACTTGAGGAAATTGTCGATACTGAAGCTAGGCCTTCACCTGTTGTTGGAGCAACTATACGAGTAGAAAAATCTGTTGTACCAATAAAGTTTTCATATTGATCAATTGATGATGTATTACCAGAAGTATATTCTGAATCACCAGAATCAACATCAACTATTCTATAATACATAGTTACTACTGTTGCTGATGCTATCGCGGCATCTAATTTTGCTTGGATATCAATATACATTGAAGTATATGTGCCTGAAGATTGTGTAAGTTTTAATAATACTGTATAACCAGTACCTAAATCAAATACACCATTTGCTAAACCGTTTGTTGTTACAGTTTCACCCGAACCTGATCTAGTTGATACTCCTGATTTAAGATCAAAGTTACCAATTGCTGTAATTAATTCGTCAACTGAACTATCTTTTGATGAAGCTGAACCGCCAGCATTACTATTTCTAGTAAATGTCATTCTCATTGTTCCACCTGCATTAAAAAACCATCTTAAAGCATTGTTACTTGCAAATGTAATTGAGTGTTCTACTATGTGTGAACCAACCCATCTAGTATCAGATGTTGAACTTTGTAATTCTGAACCAGCCGATACTGCTGTTGCACTTGTACAACCTGCCGCAACTGATGCCGCTAGTGTTGCCAAGTCTGCTTCTAATGCTGATTTAATTGCAATAGTGTCACCTGCTGATCTTGCCGCTGTTGAAGTTAATGTGTCATTTGTATGATTTGCAATATTATCCATACCTGTAAACAAGGAATTCCATTCTGCCGCTGTAATTGTATCACCTGCTACGTTAGTTGCTATTGCTGTTTGTCCTAATCCATAATTTAACGCACCAGTTCCTGCGAAGTGGTTGTATCCGTATGGTGAACTTGATGAATTTACAAAAGTATTATACTCGTCGTCTAAAATTGTTGAGCCTGCTACATATCCCATATTACTATTTAACTCCTATCACACATTCTGTTAATGTTGTTTCTTCGTTGTATTTAGCCTTTAACAGTCTTCCTAATACATTAAACGTAGTACACTCATCTAAATTAACTACTTTAGCTGAACCATTGCCTGCTGATACTATACGATCCCCTGCTTGTCCTGTACCTTGTAATTTAACAAATACTCGTCCTTTTAATGCTATCATTGGGTGTGATTGGTTGTTTCCTGCTTGAGCATTCATCAAAAATGCTGGACTATCACTTACTACACCAAAAACATTGTTGCATAATTCTTTATTACATTTTGTAATTTCTTCTGAACCACCTAACATTACAACGTCACCTGCTTCTAATGGCATATCTGAAGCATAACGCTCGGCCAAATCAGCGTATTGTGCCGCTGTTGATGTTGCGTGTACTACATTGGCTCGTATATCTACTAAAGTTGCGGCTGATAATTCGTCATCTCCGCCACCTGATTTAAATGCTGTCCAGGCTCCGCCTGCATTTCCATAAATTGTTGTACCATCATCTGCAAAAGTTTCATCCCAAACCCAAAATAAGTCTTGTTCAGTAGCAGAAGATGTTTCTCCTCTGTTTACTTTTAATCCTGTATAACTTGGCATACCTGAATTACTAGATATGTTTCTGTTTAATTCTATAATATTGTCTTCAACTGTTAATGTTGATACATTAGATGTAATTGAGTCTCCATCAACTATTAAATTTCCTTTAACTCTTAAATCACCTACTGATGGCAGTTCTAATCTTCCTGTATCACCATCTAACGTCATTAATGTAGTTGTTACACCACCATCATTTACTGTAAAAATAATATCTTTGTTTGCTGTTGTCTGTGCAATTGTTAAATTGTCACTACTCAAACTCATAGTAACATCTGAACCAGCACCTAATATTAATCCTGTGTCATTTAAAATACTAAATGAACTATTTGTACTATCATTTTGGTCTGATCTTAGATAACTTGCCGCCGCTACTCCACCTAGTGAATCTGCGTCTGTTGCTGTACCTCTGAATTTTACTGATGCAACTGAGCTTGATAATTGAATACCTTGTGCTACTGCAGAAAATCCTGCCGCAATTAATGCCGCTCCGTTTGTTTCTGTACCTGACGGAGTAAATGCTAAATTAGATATTACACCAACTACTGCATCATTGGCAACTAATTTTAATATTGATTTATTAACACCTACGTTGTCTTGTACTGTTTCTGGTACAACATTCGTAACTCCTGATCCTGCAACTGATGTTGGTCCAACTAGTGTCCATGCTGATCCTGTATAAATGTAAAGTTGTGTATTTGTTGTATCAAACCACGTATCACCTTGTTCTGCATTGGTTGGTGACGTTGTTGAGTTTGTTGATGACCCTACTGGTTTCCATTTTGAACCTGTATAAACATTAATTTGTTTATTTGTTTGGTCAAACCAAAGTTGACCTGTAATTTTGTTTGAAGGTGCTGAAGTATTATTAAAATTTTCTAAAAGTTTTACAAGATTTTCGTTTAACTTCTCACCAAATCCTGCATACCCTTTTCCTATGAGTGTAAGATCCGTAGTAGCGGTATCAATTGTACCATCTGCTAAAGTGACCAATAAGGTCCCGAATGTGTTATTAATCTTGTAAGCCATTTATTTTATTTTTATTAGTTTGATCCGTTATCTCTAACATGAACCAAGAAACTAACATCTCCTAATAATTTGATTAATATAGTTGCTACTTCTGGATTCATTTTTTCATCAACTTTTGCAATTTCTTCTGCTGTTAACAAAGAATCTACATTTGCATTAATATAATCTGCTACTTCTTGTTTTGTTGCCATTTTTCCTTCCTTCCTACGTATTTAATTAATATCTGGATCATAAATTTCGAGCCAATCTCCAAATTTACGTTCTGTAAATGGTCTTACAATTACTCCAACTATCCAACAGAAACTTTCACCGATCCACCTAGTAAACTTACCTAGTAAATCTCCTTTATCCCTTTTGCCCATTTTATAAGCTAATTCATTTGCTCTGGCTTGTGCTAATATTTTTATAGTTTCTATAACAAGTCCACCAAACCAATTTTTGTTATCTGATGATTTGTTCATATATTCGACCAAAGGTAATGCCCAGAACCAATAACCTATTTTTGTAGTTCTACTTAAATGTTTAACTGAAAATGCTGTATCTATTTTTAAATCTTTTTGACTAAACTTACCTTTTAATTGCAACCAAGTACAAATTACACGGCCACCGCCGCCTCCACCACCACCACCTGAACCAGTTGATCCTGACGTTGCACCTCCAGATCCATCACCAAATCCTGCTGACGTTTCTGTAAAATCTAATCCTGCATTAAACAAAGCCTTCCAGGTACCTGATACTTTAGTATAAGCGGCTGTAATTTCTTTCCAAACACCTGATACTTTAGTGTACATATTATTTGTACTTTTCCATGCACCAGAAACTTTATAATGAGCTTGTACTCCAATATTGAATATTACAACTGCTTTTCCGTTGCCGCCTGTCGCTGCACCGCCACCACCTACTGCTACACCTGCTGAATACTGTGATACACCTGTTCCACCTGGTGTTACACCTGAACCATTATCTTGTGTACCTGATGCAATATAATTTGTTCCTGCATATCCGCCCGAGCCACCGTTATCTCCTGATGCTCCCGAGCCACCTTTTCCACCATCTGTTCCACCGCCTCCGGCACCTCCAGCACCTCCGTCTCCAGAGTGACCTGCACCGTTTTCTCCTAGTGTTCCTGGTGAATTACCTGTAGCTGAATTTGTATTAATACCAGCAGAACCTCCAGAGTTCACACCACAGCCACCACCACCGCCGCCACCACCGGCAACGGCAATCTCTGCACCATCAATTGTTATTACAGTGGCTCCACCGCCACCACCACCAGCTCCTGAAGAGCCTTGTGGTCCTGAAGTTCCACCTACACCACCTGAATAACCTGTTAAACTTTTTCCGTTTGTACCGCCCGCGGCACTACTACCACCTGATCCACCTGCACCACCACCACCAACTGCTACTTTCATAGTCTTACCAACATGACTAGTCATAGCAATTGCTGTATCTGTTACATAATGTCCTGCTGAACCAGATCCAGGTGTGTGTCTATCATGCCCGCCGCCACCACCAGCACCACCCCAAATATATACATCTATCGATGTTGTACCTGCTGGTATTACAATTACCTGAGTAGTACCTGTGTATATAAATGATTTAGTTATTGTTGGCATTGGGAATTACGCCTCCCTGACAAACCAAAAATCTCCATTCGAACCATCACCGCCTGTTGGTGCTGATGTTGAAACTGTTTTTTCTGATCCGCCCCATTTTGCTCCAAATGTAGCAATTTGTCCAATTGTTGGAACACTGACACTTGAAGTATCGCCAGTTGTAATTGCTGAACCTACAGCCGCCAAACTAACGTTTGTTACTGTTACTAAACCTGCCGCTGATGTTTTTAAAACTTTTTCTTTTGCCGCATTACCGTCTGCAACTGCATCTGCTATTCTAATTACTTGTGAATATGATGCGCCATAACCTGCTGTCCAAAAATTTTCTGATGCGTCCCAAAATAATCTTGCGTCATCTGTATCTGGCGTTTCTACAATGAAACCTGAATCTACATCACTACCAGCTACATTTACTTTTAAAAATGTATCTGAGTGTTGTACAATGTTAGATGATGTATAATTGTATGCACCACTTACATTTAAATTACCTGTGATAGTAAGATCACCTACCATATCAATTCCGCCATCGGCACCTGTTAATTGTAAAGGTGTTTTAGTAACTCCACCGTCATTTACTGTAAATTTTAAATCTTTATCTAGTGATGTTTGTGCAACTGTTACGTTATTGCTTGTAACTGTTACTGTTAATTCTTGTGCGTCACCAATTATAACACCTGTATCTGTATCAACTGTTATTGCACCTGTTGTTGTATCTGCCGCATCTGTTCTTAAAAAGTTTCCACCTGCAATAATTGTACCTGAAGTATTTGATGTTCCTGATACATCAATAGCGGCGGCCTGAGTATTCGTTCCTTCAAATACTGCGCCTAAAGTTGAATTTAAAGTAAATCCTGCTTTAATTGAAGCAAATCCTGTTTGTGTAACTGATGGAGTAAATGTTTCTTTTGATAAAATTGAAACTCTTGTATTTCCTGTATACATTGAAGATACAACTTTATCTCCACCTGCACTTGCAAGTGTTTCAATTTTCCAACCTGATAATGTTTGTCCTGACGTATAAACTGGTCCAACTAACAACCATGCTGATCCCGTATAAAGAAACATCTGACTATCATCAGAGTCTACCCAAAGATCTCCTGCTGATGGTGATGTTGGTGCGGCCGATTGTGATTTTGCACCAGCTGATGGTTTAAAACTTGTTCCATCATAAACTTTTAATTGACTTGTGTTTGCATCAAACCATAATTCACCCTTTAAAGGTGCTGTTGGAGTTGATGTTGAGCTTGAATGTTCTAATAATTTTACAAGGTTTTCGTTTAATAATTCACCAAAACCTGAATAACTTTTTCCAAAAAGTGTTAAACTTGTTGTATTATCTATTGTGCCATCTGTTATTGTGGCAACTGTTGTTCCGTCTGTTTTATTAATTGTGTAAGCCATATACCTGTATTTATTGTTTTCCTACTACTATATTAATTGCTCCTATTTCGGTTGAATCATATTCTTCTAATGCTTTTCCTATTACTGTACCAACACTTGGATCTGATGCTGATCTACCCACTCCTGGATGTTGTGAATGCGTTGAAAGCATATCACCTTTTTTAATAACTCCAACAACTTTACATTTAACTTTTCCTAATAATGCTACAGGTAAACCTGTTGCACTATCGTTCATTAAATATGCAGGATTTTCACTAATAACTCCTGCTACTCTAGTATCATTACCCATGCTAGATACTGTAATTTCTTTATCGCCACCAAATATTACAACTGTACCAACATCATATTCTGCATCTGCTTCATAAACCTCAGCCACGTCAGCGTATTGTGCTGATGTTGCTTTGGCGTAAACTGTATTGTATGCGTAACTTGAAGATCCAATGTCATATGTTGTATTTGCTGACGGTAAAATTCCTTGTGATGTTAATGTACCACTCATAGTTAAGGAACCCATTGTGTTAGCACCTGAACTTGTAACATTTCCTGTTAGGTTTCCTGTAACGTTTCCTGTTGCTGTTGCTGTAATTGATGTTGCTGTAATTGTTCCATTAACTTCTAATTTTGATGTTGGTGTGGTCGTTCCAATTCCTACTCTTGCCTCAGAACCATCTAAAGTCATTAATGTAGTTGTTACACCTCCATCATTAACTTTAAAAGTTATATCTGTATCAGAAACTGTATTGGCAATAATTCCTCCACTTAAATCAGCAGTTAATGATAAATCATTATCAGCACCTACTGTCATACCTGCGTCTGTGGCAATAGCTAATGTTCCTGTTGTTGTATCGTTTGCATTTGATCTTAAAAAGTTTGCCGCCGTGATTCCACCTAATGCATCTGAATCAGTTGCTGTTCCTTGAAATTTTGTATCTGATATTGCTGTTGTTAAAGTAATTCCTTTTTTAATTGTTGCAAATCCAGATATTGATGTTTTTGGTGTAAAAGTATCTTCTGAAATAATTGCAATTAAATTTCCATCATTATACCATTTTGTAATATTTTGTGTAGAATCAGTTGAATCTAAAATTGCATGATATGTAAATCCGTTTGTGGTTCCTGTTGTACTTGGAGGTCCAACTAAAACACTTGCTGATCCATCATAATAATACAGTTGCCCTGTATCTGAATCAATCCATAAATCACCTTGTGCTAATCCACTTGGTGCTGTTGATTGATAAGGAGCACTACCTCCTGCTCCTGTAAATGCTGTACCATTGTAAACTTTTAATCTTGCATTTGTTGAATCATACCAAAGTTGTCCAATAATTGGTTTAGTTGGTGCTGATGTATTTGAAAAATTTTCTAATATGTGTAAAAAATTTTCAGCAATAGTTTCTCCATACCCTGCATACCCTTTTCCAATAAAACTTAAATCAGTTTGTGTATTAACTACACCATCTTGAACTGTGTAAGCATTTGGCGATGCTGAACTATTACTTTTGTTTACTGTGTATGCCATCTATTAATATCCAGTATTACTTCCTGAAGTTGATCCACTTACAGTATTTGATGTTGATAATGCAGTTGAACTTGTTTCGGTAAATGTTGTTAATGATTGTATTCTTAAAGTATAATCAATTTGTATTAATCTGTTTAATGATTTTTGTACTGGATGGAATATAACGTGTGTTAACAATTTATTTGTTGAACCGTTTTCTGTTCCTTCCCAACTTTTTAATCCTAATTCATCAAACACATAATCTCCATCAAAATTTGTTGTGTTATCAAAAGCCTCTTGTCCTGTTGGCTCACCATAATCTAAAGTACAAGTACAAACAATGTCAGTATACTTGTTACCTGCTGTATGTCTTACTTCCATTTTGTTTCTTGTAGTATCTTTATTTGTAGATGAATTATCGTCTATTACTTTATAATATGTTTGATTGTATAATGTTGCATTTGAGCCTGTTGAATTTGGCGTTAGATAAGTTATAATTCCTGTTGGATCGACAGATGTTCCACCATTACCAAATGCCATTTCATGTACGAAACCTGTTGTTTTATTTGACAAACTGTTTGACAAACTTTGAGACATATTTTCGTAATGAATAGCATTACTTTTATCTACTATTACTTCGCCCGTCTCTGGATCAAATATTTTGATATGTCCAGTCATCATTACTCCACTATGATCTTGTGGCTTTTTAGTCTCTTCTTTATGTTCGTTTTGTTTATTATCTTCAGTCATCCTAGTGTATTTATTCAGGTGCATTTGTTGGCTCTCCTGCTATGAATTTAGCCTGTTGAGTAGTTGAGGCTTGTAATCCTTTGCCGTTTGAAGGATTACCATCTTTTGCTGTGTACCAAACCTGTCCTTTCTTGTGTAAAATTTTAACCTGTGTACCGTCTGCTGGAGCAGTTGTTAAAGTAACTGCTGTTGTTGAACCGTCCACAGAATAGTTAATAGTTGATCCGTCCTCGCTAGTAAGCAACAATCGTTGGCCACCAATGAATATGTCTAACTCACTAGCAGAGGTTGGGGTTTGTGATAGTGCAAACACAACTGTACTTCCATCACCCATGAAGGTGTTGGTGTTAACTGTATCTGCATAAGGTATAGTTTGAATCCCAGACGCATCTACCACTTCTGTGCCTGAGCTATGCTCCTTAATTCCTGTTCCAAGAGTTCCACGTCTTAATTGACCTAATGTGGTTCCTGATTTTGTAAAGTATTCAATTCTTTCTTTGTCAACAAAAATTACACCTGGCATATTATTTGCCGCATTAGGTTCACCTAACACTGTGCCATCTTTAACTTGAATTTCTAACGATCCTTCTACAACATCATTTGTTATTTCGGTTGTGTTAGCTTTAGAAATACGTTTGTAAAATGTTCTGTTTAACATATCTTTAAAAATTCTAAATCCTGTTGCCTTAACTGCTGTATCAAGTGCAAAATACATTACATCTAATCTGCTAGATGCTGTTATTGTTTTACCTACAACTGTAATTGTATTTCCAGTTGATGTGTAATCATATCCTTGTATTAATTGTGTTCCATTTAACCAAACATACATACCAGCACCTAATGGATTAAATCTTAATTTAAATATACCCGAAGGCCTTCCTTCTAATGCTTCTCTTCTTAATTTCATTCCAAGTGCATTATTAAATGTTGTCACGCTCAAATAATCATTGGCGTTTAATGTATACCCATCTGTTGACATTTGACTTGTTTTTAAAATTATATCCGCGTCTGTTCCGCCATCAATGTAATAATGATTATCAACTAGTGTTGATATACAAATCACATCAGTTGCTGTTGGTACTGAATCTGTAACAAATTCAATATTTTGATTTCCTATGTCAACTGTGTAGTGTGTGTTTAAATTTTTCTCTGTACCATTTACAAATACTTGTACCTGTGATGCTAATGTAATTGTTTTAGAAGGATCAACTGTTGAATCATCTAACAATCCTGTTGTAACTCCATAAGTGTATGTGCTACCATCACCAAAATAATAAGTATTGTCTGGTCCTCTTAATACTTTTCCATTTGCTTCAACTATTGTTAATCCTGCATATGGTCCAATAGATCCTGGTGGATATGTTAAAGCATATCTTGCCGTTGACCCATCATACTTAATTGCTTCATTTCTAATACTTGCATAACTTCTTGTTGACGTTGTAGACTTATTAAATCCTGCAACTTGTATTAAACTACTTGCCGCTGGTGCAGATGTAAATGTAACTGTAATTGTATTTGCAGTTGTGGTAGTTGTATAATCGGTTGTTATAATTTTTGGTACACCATTAACTGTTATGTACATATCAGATACTGTTGAATCTAAATTAAATTCACCTCTTGTAGATGTTGTATATGTAACTGTACTTCCGTCACCTGTGTATTGATCTAATACTCTGTAATTTTCTCCTGATATTGCAAAAGTTTTTGTTGATATAACACTCAAGTTTGCTGGTGCTGTACCAAATGTTATTGTTTTATTTGCAACACTAATTGTATAATCTGTAGTTAATTTTTTAACAGACCCATCAACTGAAACCGTTACAGAACCTAATGTGCCTGGATAATCACCAATCGAATATGTTGTCGTACTTCCATTTCCTCTATAATTTTTCTCAGATATAAATGGTACACCTGATTCTGGTGATGTATAAACTTTAATATCAACTGTGTCAAATAATTGTCCCGGAACTGCTTCTTCAGGAGCATAACTTGTATCTGGTGAAACAAAATCGTCACCTTCTAATATAATATCTGATGGTGCTGATCCAACTGCAGATTTAAACAAACCGCCTTTAATAATCGAATCAATTGTTCTATCATCGGTTGGCGTTAACACACCGTCTTCATTAAATGGTATAAATTCAACAAGAGAATTTTCATCTGGTGTTACACTTAAAGTAAATGTAGTTGTTGATCCATCTCCTCTAATAACATCGTCTAATTTTAAACGTGTACTATCATCAGAACTTATATAAACTTGATAAACATCTGTTGTTGCTGGAGCAGTAGCAAATGTAAATGTTCTAGTTGTCCCATCTGCTGTAAATGTTTTAATGTTTGATGTTCCATAAGCGTCCCAAGGAAAATCATACCAACCTGATTTATCCCATCCTTGTTCTTGTGAGAATAATAATCCTGTAACCATTGTTCCACCGTAATCAACACCTGCCATAATTTGTGATAATTCGTTACCTGGCATTCCTGCAGTTGGTGTGTAAAAACCTTTTGCTCTGTCTGATGCTGTTAAACCTGTTTCATCACCATAAACTTTATAAAGATCTCCTATGCTTTCTTTAAATTTTGTTGTTGACGTAAAGGCACTTGTTGCTTTATATAATTCGTTGTTATATCTAATTAATTGTCCATATGCATAAGAAGTTGATGACTCCCAATCTATAACATCGGTTGTAGATTTAATTCTGTCAAACTTCATTGTGACATCAAAATCTCTAACAAGATCGTTGTTTAAATTTGCATATGCTTTAGCAACAGTAGTAGGGTTTGCTCCTGTACTCGTTCCGCCTGTAATTGCAACAGTTGGCGTTGCTGTATAATTTCTACCTTTACTTGCTACTGTAATTGTTGTAACTGCACCATTTTGTATAATTGCTGTAGCAGTTGCCGCATCAGTATCTGGCGTTGTATACATTTTATAAGATCCTGATTTTGTAGTTTGTCCTGTAAATGTTGTACTAGCAGGCATATAAAACGTACCTGTAAATTCATCAAATGTATGTGAATTTGCTACACCCGAACCACTATTATTTTGTGTGTCAAAAATCTGTGCTTGTTTCTCACTTGTAAATAATGGATAGTAATATCCATATGTTCCACTTGTACTACCAGAACTACTTGTACCTAATATTTGGAATGGCCCTGTACTATTAACAGTACCTCCTAATATAGTTACAGTAGGTGCAACAGTATATCCTGCTCCTCCTGACGCAACAGTAATCGATGAAACATATTTTTTATGATAATCATTCCACATCTGCCAAGGGTATTCAGATAATTTACTTGTATCACTTGATACATTTAACGTTCTAATTTTTCCATCGTTATCACTATAAAATGGTGGATTATCAAAATCAGTAAACATTCCATCTTCTGTATCAGTGCCGGTGTAACCCAATTTGTATTCTCTTAATTTTGTATGAAAAGGTTTGACTTCATTAATATAACTTTCAATCCAAGTATCTGTGCCTGTTGTATAAGTTTTTCTTTGATCTAGTTGTCTCGCAGAGTTTTTAGCATTCATGAATGAAGTTTTAAACACCCAATCAACATAAGTTTGTTCAGATAATACTTTTCTTAAACCTGTAAAGAATAATGTGTTATATTCTACAGCAAGATCATTAATGAATAAATCATCTCTTAATGCAGTTAAAATTTTTCTTGTTTCTTTTGCTGGCTCTTGATCAAAGAAATTATCATCAAAATTATCTTGTCCAGCAAATCCTGTGGCATCTTGTGAATAATCATATAATTTAGTTGATAATTTAATAGTTCCATTTTCTGTTCCAACATTTTCCCAACCTGTTGAAGTCTTCATAAACAATTTCCAACCACCTGTATCGGCTGATGTTACTTTAACGTGTTTTCCTATATCAAGTTCTAATGTATCTAATTCGTATTGATAAGTTACTTGTTTGTCAATTTTTGTATTTTCATCATGAGCCATACTACTAGTATCATACCAATCTGTATAACTCCAATATTTGCTAGTGTTATACGTTTGAATTTTTGTTCTTGACCATTCTATGCTATCCCAAGTGTATATTGCCCAAAATCCGTTAGCAGTTTCGTCTGCTGAAACAAGATATTTTACTGTTCCTGATAAGTCAGCAGTATTAATATAAGTCAAGTCAGCATAGGTGTCTACTGTAGCGTCCCATTCTAAACTTGTAGATGTTGGTTCTAAATCTTTAGAATCTAAATTTGTTAAATTAATTGTGCCAACTAATTGGTGTTTTTTCAAAACTGTATTTGCATAATCAATTATTTCTTTTAAAGCATTATATCTATCTACATACCAACTTTGTCTTGGTCTAATGTTATTTCCATATCTTTCGTTTACAGATAAATCTAAATCAGGTACTTTGTCACCAGTACTATTTTCACCTACTAATGAATCCCACCAACGTGTTTCAATTTGTGTTCCTGGACGATAAAATTTATCACCTTCTCTAACTAATTTCCATACTGAATGTGCATCACCCTCAAATGTATTTGTTCTGATATCAGCATTTAAAATTATATTATCGTTTATAAGATTACCTACATTGTAAATTAAAAATTTATCTGTATCTGTTACTGCGTAATATTTAAAATCAAATCTTTGCGGATTTGTAATTAAATTAGTAATATAAGCAGTAGTATTTTTTCTTTGCACCACACTATTAGTTGGCATACTAATTTTATTTTTTACCCAATAATAATAGTAATTTACAAATCCATCAAGTACAGAATTGTATTTTTGTTTAACAGTATATTGTGAATCGTTTAATGGGGTTCCGGTTGTTACTTGATTAATAGTATATTCACTAGGTAATAATGTTGTTTCTATCCATTCATAAATGTCTATACTAGATCCAGGAAATATTTTACCCCAATTATTTGTTTTGTATTCTTGTGTATCTTGTTCATACCATAACCATTTTACTTTAGATAGATCCCACCAAATTTCTCCAATGTGGTTTTCTGCCCATGCTAGTTTAGTATTTGTATCATCTCCAACATTATAAGTCGCTGGATCCCACGTTGTTTTAATATTAATTTCTCTATCTGCAATTCCAAGTATTCTGCCTTTTATAGGATCATATAAATCATAATGATCTCTAATTTGTTTTGTAGATTTATTAAATTCAAACACTTGTCCAAGTTTATTAATATCTATTAATGCAGTTTCATATGCAAGTTGTTTCCAAGCATATTCACTATTAACGGTTAAGTCAAACTGAGCTACAGTTCCGTCTTTTGATATTAGTGAACTACCATCACTTGATATGTTACCGTCATCTTCTGGAGCACCTATTAATACTGTATTATCGATTACACACACACCTTTTCCAAAATCATCATTTGCAGATACACTTGTTGTTACCATTCTATCATCAATAACAAATTTTGTATTGTACATAGTAGCTGTATAAGCACCACCTGATCCAACATTTAAATCAACAATTCTTGTATCTTGTAAATCAAAAGTTGTCTCGCCTGAATCAAAATTCATTTCTCTATCATTTGCAAATTTTTCTGCACCAATTACTAGTCTTGTACCTGCTTGATTTATAGCTAATGTTGATCCAAAATTCATATTAATTTGAGTATCAGGTGCTGTAATTGTTTGTTGTAATGTATAAGCTAATGTTGAGTCTCCGTCAGCGTCCCATTTGTAATAATATATTGCTCCAGCATCTGCCTGATTACTATCATCATACCCTGGTGCACCAACTACTAAAGTTGTACCATCTTTACTCATTGCTAATGATTCACCAAACTGAGTGTTTAAACTTGAACCATCTGCACTTGTTCCTTCTAATGTTTGTACAAGAGTAAATGAATGCTGTACACTGTCATCATTTGATTGTGATGTTCTTTTATAAATTTCTACTTTTCCTGCTTGTCCTAATGCTTTAGAACTAATAGCAAGAATATCAGCATTATCACTTGCTTCTAATCTATGACCAAATCTTTTATTCGTGCCTGGAACAGCAGATGTAAGAGTTAAGCAATTAGTCCATGTATCATATGTTGATCCATCTGATCCAATTCCCCATTCGTACATATAAACTGTACCTGCATCTGTTCCTATTCCAGGTGCTGATACAAATAGATATTTTTGTGCTGTAGTTCTAATTGAATCTGCTCCTGACTCTGTAATTTTATGTGCCCAACCAAAGTTTTGTGATGCAACATCTGTTGGTGGTGTTATTGTATTCAATATTCCGTATTTGAATGTTGTTGGTTCCCACAAATATATTTTAACTAAACCTGCGTCTGAAAATCTTGTACTGCCATCTGCACCAATTGTATTCGTGTATGGTGCTCCTGCAACTACAAAGTTTTCATCTGTACTCATTGATAATGAATAACCTAATTTACTTGTTGAGTCATCATTTTCAGTCATTGTTACAGAACTTTGTGTACTAAATGTTGTTCCTGCTGAAGAGCTTGAACGGAATAAGAAGTGAACCGTACCTTGTCCTTTTGTTGGTGCTGAAACTACAACTGTTCTACCGTCGTTTCTTGCTAAAATTTTATATCCAAAATCTTGATCTGCTGTGGCTGTCGATGGTGACAGTATTGTTGTAGTTGTGTATGGATCTTGTTTTTCATAAACACGCCATAAACCTAATGAATCTGCATCAGCAAAAACTTTATCACCTTCTTTTTCAATTGCATCGTTCTTATCTTGATACACACTATAATTTAAAAGATCATTTACATTGTCCATTGAACTTAATCTTACAGAAACAAATTTGTAAATATTTCCATAACTGTCAGCTGTCGATCCATCTTCTAATGTAGGAATAAATGCTGACTCTCCTGTATAATCAATTATAACTGTTTTATGATCTGGTATACTACCAACTTGATATACTTGATTTAATGTTGTTTCTTCTGAATTGGCAATTGCAAAATAATCAGGTAGTGTTGTTGTTGATCCAGCACTTAATCCATGACTGTCAGTAAATATAATTTCCATTTGTGTACTATTAAGCGATCTTAATGACTGTATTTTAATTCCTGCTGATGTAAAACGGTACACGTCCCAATTATTATTAGATTTATTTGCTACCCAAATTAAATCATTTGCAGTGATTGAATTAACATCAAGATTTAGTAATTCAGTTATATTAAATGCTGTGTGTTGAACTTGAGTTAATTGCGGATACCCTGCATTTTTATAAACTTGTGCTGTATCTCTGTCTACACCCGCTGTTGTATAATCATATCTTGCAAATGTTGAACTTGCTGTATATTCTACAGGTTTACTATAAAAATCATCTGCAGGAACTCCTAAACTTCTAGTATATGCTTTTGTGTCATTAGACGTACCCAACAACTCAATACTTTGTGGATTTGCTACAATCTCATTATCTTTTAAAGTTATTTGTATATTTTCTCTAGCGTCTGTATTACCAATTCTTCCAGTTCTAATCATCCATTCTGGATACAAATCTAAAGTAATATCAGACTCTTCGTATTTGGCTTTAAGCAATTTGTTAATTGCATTTTGAGTTCCTTTTTCTTTAATATATCCTTGATAAAATTTATATTGTGATACATCATTAACAAAAAGATTTTCTAAATAATCTCTTGACTGATACCCAATTAATCGTTGTGCAAGTTCTTGCTGTGATTCATCAAAATTATTTGATTCTAAATTATAAAAATCATTAAATTGTGAAATCTTATAATCAAAGTTTGGAATCAGCTGTGGTGCTGGTTTTTCTAATTTTAACATCCAACTTTCTGTTACAAATGTTGTACCTGAATTATGATTTATTTTTGCAACATAAAATCTTCCTTGATATTCAACACTATCACCAACTTTATAATCTGTATTTTTTAACCAATATGTAACTTGTGCGGCATCAAATACAAAGCCTGGTGCATAATAATCACCATTCCATCCTGCTGTTTTCCACCCTACTAATTTTAATTTTTGTTGACGGAATCCTGTATAAGGATCATAAATGATATCTGAAAACACTGTACTATTATCAAATAAAAGAATGTGTTCTTTTTGTACTGTATTCAAAGCAATATTATATAATCCAACATCTTGTGATTTTATTCCCAAATCAAAAGTTTTGCCAATACGTTTTGTTGACATTTCTCTTATATCAAGTTTTCTTCCACCTGCATCTAACAACGAATAATCACCAGATAGGTTTCTTAGTTTACCTACAATAGAATTATTAGTATCTAATTCAAAACCGTCTGCGGCAGGTGAAACTGTAATAGCTGACCCTGCAGACCAGTTTTGTGTAGTCCAAAATAAAAATTCTTTTACTGCATTCTGCCAATTTAATGTTTCTTTAATTTCATTTGAATATTTGTCAAATTTAAATCCTTGTTCTTCTAACCATTTTCCGTAACCAAACAAAAAGTCTGATACATCTTGAATAGTTTCAAATACATATCCATATGGAATAGTTTGAACTGTTTCTTGATAATTTGAATACCTTTCAACCTCAACAGCCGATACAGAAACTTTTTTACTTGTAATTGATTTTATTGGATAATAAAAATTGAAATATGGCTTTTTTGTTGAATATCCTAAAACTTTATAACCACCTAAAAGGGTAGATCCATCTATACCAACATCTGTATTCTTTTCTATTAATACACCCGAATAGTAAAAACTTTCTACAGGATTTGATGTTCTAAATAATATTTTATAATTTTCATCCGGTACAAATTTAGAACCAGAAGTTGATCCTGGTGAAACCGAATCTGTTAATACTTTTAAATTATCTTTATCTGTGAACCCACCTAACTTATAAGCCATTTGTACAGATAAGTTTTTCATTTTTTTGTAATAAAAAATATTAGGATCAAGATTTCTTGAAGACAAATAATTAACTACAAAAGATTGGTACCCTGCTGTGTTGTATCTTGTAACTGTTCCTGTTGTATTATCTGTAACAGTTTCTATATGATATTTGGCTGTTGACAGTTGTGTTCTTATGCTTGTATCTGTATAAATTAAATTTCCTGATACATTTGTTGATAATCTAGATAGATCAAAATATAAACTAAAAAATTTAGCAGGTTTTGTTAATGCTAAAGTTTTCATTATAGTAAATGGGTATGCTGACGCTCTTCTCCACGATGTCTCTGCTGGTGCTTGATCTCCAAATTTCCAACCTGCTCGTCTACCCGGAATATCAAAATTATCTACAAGTTTTGCCGCAATTGGGTCTAATAAGTTTCCTGATGCATCTACAGGAAGATGACTTGTAATTTCAGGTTTTCCATATCTTCCTGGCTGTGTTGCAATAGCGTCCCATAACACAGTATTGCCAGAGGTATAAGGTGCCACTCCATATGTAGTTTCCCAAGTACTTGGTTTTTCTGAATGGCCTAACATCTCCCATGGTCTTATATGTGGTGAGTCAGTATCATAAAAATATTTGTATATGCCTCTCCAATGTCCTGGCAAACTTTGATTGTTTACTCGATCAGTTGATTTAGCATAATTGTATGTGAACGGTGACCCTTCTGTAAATTGTGTATTATTCAAATATTGAACATTATTTCTACCCGCCCAAACATAAAAATCCGAACCCATTACATCATTAACCTCTTGTAATGTATATTCTGTTGAGGCAAATGCTGATGGCATTACATCATTAATATCTAACAATGTTGCATCATACGTTGTTTTACAATTATTATAAATTCTTTTTTCTAGTTCTAAAATTAAATCATCTCTTTCATCACCATATGCTTTAATATATGAACCATCGTGTTTTCGTATAACTGATGTATCAGTAATGTAAGTTGTATCAGTAAATGTTTCTGGCGTAAATTTTGGATACATTCCAAGTTTTGTTGGTGTTGCTGGCATATAACTTCCAGTTGTATCACTATAATCTTTGATCTTAATTTTATCATCTTCTGCAAGTGTAGCCGTAATGTTTATACTATCATCGATTGTACTAAATGTATAATCTGTACCAACTAATAATTGAACATCATTTAGATATACATATACCGCTCTATTACTTGGTGTAGTAATATCAAATTGTGAATTAATTGCGTATTCTGTTTGTGAAGCACCTAGTACCGTATAAGATCTTACTGAAACATTTTCACCATATCCTATCATATCATCATAATAAAATGGAAAAGTATTATTTTTTCCTTGACTAATTGCTTCAATAATTTCATCAACTCTATC
>Ga0208411_1001179_pt1 | contig 18255 bp, 15 predicted proteins | sample ETN01SmetaG_4_FD_185793 | JGI IMG/M metagenome (GOLD analysis project Ga0208411, IMG submission 185793) | Marine microbial and viral communities from oxygen minimum zone, Eastern Pacific Ocean - ETNP2014F12-01SV261 (SPAdes) (version 2) | ecosystem: Environmental > Aquatic > Marine > Oceanic ... | reverse complement strand
ACCATTACTGATAATGGAACCAAGCTGGTTCTTGATAATTCATTCTCGTCAACTCCTCTTGAATTGAGCCGTTCCACTTGCACACTCCAGAATTATGATGACAAAAAGACCTCATTGTATTCGACGTTTTCTCAAGGAAATTATGATAACAGGATGTTTTATTTTTCCAGTTTTGACAATGTCACTTTAACCAATTCTGTCATCTACAATTCCAATTTAACCAATGTAAACTTGGAGAATTCTACTGTTTACAATTCGGTTATTATGAATGCCGGGATCACTCCCAGCAATTCAGTTGATAATGCCTCAATCAACCAGAGCCCAATTTACAACTCGAGCATTGATAATGCGACCATAAATAACAGTACTTTATACGATACTATGATTGCTGGAGCGACCCTTTACAGTAGTAATATTGATAATGCTACTTCCTATAATTCAACAGTCACCATTCCTGAACTCCAATCATCCTGTTGGGTTTTTGTTGATGGAGGTAATGACATTGTGGGAATGAATAAATTGGTTGATGCTGACGGCAACGAGGATGCATCTCAACCGCAGTGGACCACCTATAAATCCAAACTTTACATCACCTGGACCCAGGAGAAGAGTGGAGCTACCCAGACAAGAGCAGCACTTTTCAATGATGACGTTATCAATCCAGCCTGGCAAACGGTGGACCGGTATGACGAATATGGTCCCAGCCGTTTTGGTCTGAATTACAATGAAATCAAAAACGCTTCGAATCCTGTGATGACCTCCAATGGTTCAAAACTTTTTTCGGTCTGGGCCGAAATCGATAACAGTAGTAAATCTCAGATCAGGGTTGTAGAAAACCCACTGTGATTTGAAAATGATACGATGATCACTTTGATAAAATTACATTCCTTTTGCTCAAAGGATTTCAACTGGAAAAGGAACACTGTTGCGTTCCTGATGTTGTTATTTTTTTCCCCGGGATGCGCGCCAAAGGAAGAAAGCAGCAGTGATACTTCAGGGGGTGGTGGATCAACGACGACTTACCACACACTCCAGTTGAATGTCTCAGGTTTGGGGGGCATCATCATCGTGAGTAGTCGAGGGGGAAATGGGAATGTATATAACAAAAGTGAAGCAATGGCGGTTACTTCCAACGGGACCCACAATTTCAGCGGTATCCCCTCGGGCACCAGTTACAATGTTACGATTCTTCAACAGCCACTTTACCAGACCTGTACCGTAAGCAACGGGTCAGGTACATTAAATGGTAATCAAACCGTTGCAATAAGTTGTGATGGAACGGTGACCATCGGAGGTAAGGTATATGGACTCAACGGAACCATCACCCTCCAAAATAATGCAGGTAATGATCTCACGATTTCATCGAATGGAAATTTTGTCTTTACAGACAATCTTTCCATGGGCAGCAGTTATCTTGTCACCGTAGCCTCTCAACCCGCCAACGGTCCGACCTGTACGCCCAACAACAACAGTGGTGTTGCCACAGACAACATCACTTCGGTGGAAATCATCTGCTCCCAAACCCTTCGCAGTATTTCCGGATCAATCAATCATTTATCTGGAACATTGGTCCTGCAAAATAACTTTGGGGGTGATCAAACATTCACCTCGAATGATAACTTTACATTCAATGTGGCGGATAATTCCTCCTACAATGTCACTGTTAAATCCCAACCCGCTGGAAAATGTATTGTCAGCAATGGTACAGGAACGGCCTCAGACAATGTGAGCAACGTCAGTGTGGATTGCTGGGTCATCGTGGATGGGGGTAATTCATCCGATGGAATCAACTACAATAATTTGAAGAATGCTGACAATGTAACCCTGTACTCATTTCAATCAAAATTGTATGCAGGTTGGACAGAGTCTTCATCCTATGGGTCTGTAACTCAGGTTAGAATAAAAAGATTTGATAACTCAAGCTCAGTTTGGGAAACAGCTGATTACAATGGTATTTCCATGGAAGGTAGTAGGGATTCAAATGATTTGAAACTACTTGACAATGGGAGTGATTTTTATGGTGTTTGGGTTGAAAATAATTATACATCACCTTATACACCATCAATAAGAGTAGCTAAATTCGATAATGAGACACTAACCTGGGTAAAATATATAAGTTATAGCGCAATTAGTGACAATCTATCTAAGTCTCCCGATCTTGGGAAGTTAAGTTCTGGCATTTACGCAATTTGGAGTGAATATAATGGAAGCAAACAACAGATCCGGGTCAAAAAATTCGATGGGAATAATAGTTGGAGTGTGGATAATGCGAGTTTGAATGACAATCTAAGTGAGGATGCATTAAATCCGACGATGGAAAGCTTTAATAATAAACTTTATGCAATCTGGCAGGAAAGTAATGGGTCTGTGAAGCATATCCGAGTAGCATCTACTGATGGTAACAGTTGGGAAAATTCCATGTTGCTTAACAAAGATTCTACAAAAATTGGTAGTAATCCTGATGTGGTGTCCTTCAACTCCAAACTTTATGCAGCCTGGAGTGAAACCAATGCTTCCGGACACACTCAAATTCGCATCAAATCAAGTTCAAATGGTACTACATGGACCTCTGTCGATGGGGATAATGCATCAAAGGGGATTAACAAGGATTACCGAAATAACGCGACGCATCCAAAACTGGTGGTGGCGAATTCCAATCTCTATGCGGTTTGGCTCGAGGAGAACGGCAGTACCCAGGTGCGGGTGGCACAGTTTGACAACAGCAGTTCCTGGATATTCAAGGATGGTGACGGTTTTGACGGTCTCAATGTAAACACGGCCAAGGTCACGGGCAACGCCAGTGCTGCCGAATACAACAATCAGCTTTATGTCGCCTGGTCGGAGACCAATGACACCTCCACGACCCAAATCCGTGTCGCCCGGGCGCCATTCTAGACTTCCACTCCAGTTTTCCCACTGAAAAATTAGGGCCCTGTGATGGGGTCAAAATCCCAACTGGAAAAAGGTTCGGCTCTCTCATTTCCAACTAAAGCGACATCTTCCAACCAGATTCGTTCCTTCGCCCCACCAGGCCAGAGCAGGTGGGTGGCAACGACCATTCCTGGCTCCATGACCCAGTCTCCCAGAGGTGTCCCATCAGGAGTAATTTCTTCGAGGTCCATGTGGCTCAGGCCTAGACCGTGGAAAAAGATCAACACCGATTCCGGCCTGGGGACTCCCATTTTCCTGTAGACCTCCAGTCCCAATTGTTGAAGCTTGGTGATGCCGGTTCCAGGGCGCATGGCATTTTCGATGGGTCTCATTGATGAATCAGGGAATCACTTTTTGTTCACGGAATTCCTGGAAAATCCGGACAAACATCTCATCACTTCTGAGGCATTCATGAAATCCATGAAGTCTCAGTTTCAGGGTATCGGTCATCACGTCCCATTCGCTGCCAAAGACGTAATCAGCAAAAGGCCAGGCGGCAATTTCTGAATACGGAATTTTCTGGAGGCCATGTTTTTCGCAAAGCTTTTCCCAAAGGGGTTCTTTGTCAGCCATGAATTCCGTCAAAGGGATCGTCTGGACCTCTCCGGGTTCCATCTCAAAAAATTCAGCGATTCTTCCCCAGATATTCTTCCAACGGAAGTAGTCCCCATTGGTGATGTTGAATACCTCGTTTGCTGCATTTTCATCAGTTGCACACCAGATCATGGCTTTTGCAAGATGCCTGCTGTCACACACCTGGTAGATGGATTCCCAGGCCCCAGGTTTTCCTGGAAATCGAAGGGGGAGTCCCAGTTCTTTAGCAATCAAGGCATAGACGGCAAGGCAGGTGCTCAGGTTCATGGGGGAGTTCAAGGAAAAACCGCAGACGGTGTGGGGCCGCAGAGCAGACCAGTTCCAGCCTGCGTCAGCATCCGGTGCTTGGGCATGAAAATTCCGGAGCCAGTGTTCCTGTTCCACATAAAAATTCGGAGCCATGTGTGGCGGGTCGTCTTCCCGGGCTGGAGTGCGGAAGGGGCCAAGGTGGGAGCCGTACCATTTGTTGCCCTCGATCAATTGCACATGCTGCAGTTCTGCGGATGCCGTATTCATTGTTTCGACACAATGAACGAGCATGGCCAGGTTTGGTGCAGTGTGTTCAGCCCAGGAGGATCGCGGCTGGAAAGCACAGTAGAACAGGTGGGTGATGTCTTTCAGCCCCCGAAGCTGGTTTTCACATGCCTCACGGTCCAGAAGGTCGAGCGAAAGATAGATTGATGAGGTTTCAAAATCTGGAATCCTGCGTGAGATCCCGACGACTTCCCAATCGCCCTGGCGTTCCAGTTCCTGAATCAGGCTCCGCCCGATCACCCCCAGGGCTCCGGCTACCAGTGCTTTTTTCTTCATCAAAGGTTCTTTTTTCCTTAAATTCAATTCAGGGTTTTGAGGCACAAAATAGATTATTCCATAAAAATCTAAAGAAGATTTTCCAGCCAACCCAGAATGAGTGATTCACACGTGAGTGGATCTAGGCTAATGGGATCTCGAGGAGGCATCCGAATTCACGGGCAAAATCAACGGAAATTCTGGCGTGCACAGCCCCCTGTTTGTCGAAGAAGCGCTGTTTCCCCTGGATCGGGAAAATGCCTTCATGCCAGATGTCGGGATGGATATAAAGCCCCTGGTTTCCGTTGCAGCGAAAGCAGATGAAATCCTGGGGTTGGATGTCATCTCCTGGAAGGGCTAAAGGGCACAGAAAAGGTTTGTTCTCCAAAGGAAAGAAAAGTTGACCACCATCCGGATGGTAATTCGCATGCCAGAGCATAAGTCTTTCAGGAGGCCTTTGATGGGACTCATCGGCATTTTCGGGGTCGACTCCATATCCCAGGGTGTAGTTTCCCGAGACCGCCTCGTTGGAACCATATAGCACGTCGCCTTTCCACTCACATGAGAAGATCCCTTCGGTCGTTCCACCTTCATCTCCCGTGTCCAGATCTACTTTCCTCCAGCCCAGAGACGGCCAACGTACAATTTCAATTTCCGTCTCTTCCGGATCTTCCACCAAATGGCCAAAACCCTTTAGTGTTTCGTCAGAGGCCTCGACGATGGGAATCTGGACACGTTTCAGATTTTCCGGAAGTCCCGGATGAAGCAGGTCGACTGAGGTGGCAGGCATAAGATGTTTTGATTTTTTCCAGATTGAAAAACAAGTCGCTACAAAACACCACCTGAAAATCACGGTCCCTCCAGAAAAGATGCAGGTTCTGGAGAGACAAATCTTGAATCCCACTGCCGTTTGGTGAAAGATTTGAGGAGAACAAAACAGGGAAAAAGACCATGAACGACGTTTTCAGGGAAACAAAAGACGGGATTCCAAATCTGGCTGACTTTGCCCAGGTTTTGCTGCAGGCGTTGGACGGTTTTGTCCTGCTCTTCGATGCAAAGGGAAAGGCTCGAGACTCTATGGGTGCCGATGCAAATAATCTCCATCCGGTTCATCGGCGAATGATCGATTCCGGATTGGGAGAAGGTCTTCCGGAGAATCTTTACAAAAACCAAATTGCATCCTGCAAAAGACCCCGAGCTACTGTCTTTAACACTCAGGGCATTAAAATAAAAATCTTCTTGAAAATAATTCCACTGAGTTTCAAGTTCATGTGCATTTCATTTCGATGCAGGCACGCAATTTGTAGAAGGTATTAAAAAGACATCCCGGCAAAAAACCGGAACCTTTTGATGAAACAATGGAATTTCCTTCGGGAACAGTGGAGTAGGATGATTCAACAAATGTTCAGCGCAGAAGAAGCGGTGATGGACCGGCTTGCAAGCCAAGGCCGTGAGATTTTTGGTTTGGTTTGGGAAAACACGGAAGGCCCGAGCCCGATCCAGGTTTGGCGCAAGAAAGATCGTTTCGAAATGCGTTTTGGAAACCGTGTGGTCCAGAGTTCCTGCCTCCGATCCGATCCGAACCAATTATTGCTGAGTTATACCCGTCATATGATGCTATGCCTGCTTCTTGTTCCGGAACCGCGCAAGGTGCTCCACATCGGGCTGGGTGGAGGGACGATTGCGAATTTTCTGCACCGTCTTTTCCCGGAGGTGGAACAAACGGTGATCGAAATCAATGAAGCCGTTTTGGAAGCCGCCTGTCAGTTTTTTGGTTTTGAGGAAGATTCCCGGCGGAAAGTCATCATCGCCGATGCGGCCGAAGGAATCCTGGACCTGGACGAGAATTTCGACCTGATCTTTCTTGATGCCTACGGACCTGCCAGTGCTCCTGAAAAGCTGATCTCCATCCCTTTCATCACTAGGCTTTCAGAACTTCTTGTCCCTGGAGGATGGGCGGTAGGGAATTTCTGGACAATGAACGGGGATTTTGAGGAACAGTGTTCACGTTGGAAAAAGATTTATCCCACCCTTTACCAGGCCCGCACCCGTCCAACCGCGAACAAAATCATTTTTGGTAGAAAGCATGGGAAAGCCTCCCTCAACGGAAGCCTCAAGGATCGTGCTCGCTTTCTTCAGAAAAAAACTGGACTGGACATGCTGAAAATGCTGGTCAACCTGGAAAAAATCGATTGACCTGCTCAGCAAGCTCGGCTCAGCCTCCCACTTTGGACATCACCAAATCAGATCCGGTGAATTGGGATTTTTTATAAGAAACCGATTCCATCACCAGAGATTTCAGCTCCATTTCAGGATCATGATGATCGAGCAGGTGTCGGATTGAAGTTTCTATCGGGTTGCTGAGACAGCCGATCAACTTTCCATTCGAAGTCAACCTCAGCCTGGAGCAAGTGGAACAAAAAGGGGCGCTTTCATTGGGGATGATGCCGAAATAACCACCTGGAACCCAGAAGCGCTGGGAAGTCGAATCTTCATCGGCCTGGGCTGTTGTGACTGAAAAACGTTCGCGGATGCTGTTCAGCATTTCCTCCATGGTGACCAGCTTGAAGTCTCCGTTTTGGTAGAGTGGGCCCATGCGCATCAGTTCCAAAAAACGCACCTCAATTCCACGGGCGATGCCGAATTCAAGCACATCCGCGACCTCATCCTCGTTTTCACCTTTCATGACCACCATGTTGATCTTCAGGCGCAGACCTGCTTCGAGGCTGGCATCAATGCCGTCCAGGGTGCTCCTGAGACTCCCGGCACGGCCCATTTTACGGAAGCGTTCGGGCTGAAGCGAATCGAGGCTGAGATTGATGTGTTTCAGCCCTGCTTTTGCGAGCGAGGGGACGGATCTTGCTAGCAAAAGTCCATTGCTGGTCATACCGATATCTTCCAGGCCGCTTTCACTGAGTCCTTCGACGAAAGGTACCAATTCCCGGTAAAGCAGCGGTTCTCCACCGGTGATACGGATTTTCTCGATTCCTGCGTGACGATGAAGCAAAGTGGCCAACTTCAGCAGGTCTTGCATCGGAAGTTGGTCTGGCGCGACCTGATGCTCGTTGATTCCCGTGACGCAGTAACTGCAGGCCATGTTGCAGGCCCCGCTCACGGAAATACGGAGCTTATTGATATTTCTACCTTGAAGGTCCAACATAAGGGGTCTCCTTTCCAAAACGGGAGGCCAGCACGTTTCCCCGCTGACCCTATCGTTCATCCTGCCTTCGCGGGCGCTTTAGGCATGGATGAATCGGAGAATTTTGAATTTCCAGAATCCGAAATGAATTCCGAATGAAATGCTTTATATCCAGATTGAACCGAACCACGCTTTGAGTCAAGTATTTTTGCAGGTAAGACCATGAATTCTAAAACATCTTTCGAATTGCAGGCTCCCATCAATTTTGATGATTTCATGGGAGTCGAACTAAGGGTGGGCACCGTGCTCGAAGCTGTTCTCAATCCCAAAGCACGCAAACCAGCTTATGTGCTAAAAATCAACTTTGGCCCTTTTGGAATCAAGACCAGTTCTGCCCAGATCACCTGCAATTATGAGCCGGAAGAGCTTGTTGGGAAACAGGTGGTGGCAGTGATGAATTTTCCAGTAAAACGTGTGGCCGGAGTGAAATCCGAGGTGCTGGTACTTGGTGCCTATTCCGAATCAAAGGATGTGGTTCTGCTTCAACTCACCCATTCTGTGGAAAACGGTTCGCGGGTTGCCTGAGTTGGAATCCAGGTGGGAAAAATTTTTGAAGAAAAGGACTGGAGGATTCAATTTCAGCATGCCTACTCTTTCAATAAGATCCCATCATCGCTAATTGGGTCTGTAACGTTCGTGCATTTCACCGATACTGCGGTCTTTATTGGCCCATAATTCATTGATCCATTCTCGGACTTGTTGAGTTCCCTGGCGAATCTTCAACTGTTCCAGACTCGGGGCTGAGATCCCGTCAAGAGCGTATTTTTTTACCTGGATAATCACCAGTGGGGCCCGACCGCTGATGATGTTCCAGAAGGAAGGTGAGTCACAACCCGGATAAGCCAGGGTCAGATCCAACACTCCATCCAACTGAGATGCCAGATTGGACAATACCATATGCACCCCACCCGCTTTTGGTTGCAGGAGATTATCGAAGGAAGAACCATTTTTTTCCTTTTTGAGTTGGGTGAAACGGGTGCCCTCCACGAAATTGATGATGGTGAAAGGCTGATCCTTGATCCGAGCACAGGATTTTTGCGCCGTTTCCAGGTCCTTTCCACGTTTGTCGGGGTTTCGATTAAGGTATTCTTTGCTATAGCGCTTCATCACTGGCATTTCATAACTCCAAAGGGCTTGTCCGAAAACTGGGACATAGAGGAGTTCCTGCTTAAGGAAGAATTGGGGAAAAGGGAGTCTGCCCCAGGCGAGCACAAAGATTGCCAGGATGTCCGCCGAAGAAACATGATTGCTGATCAGCAGATACTGTCCGTCGGGTTTGAGATTGGTGTGACCGATGATACGCCACTCAACCTGATGAAGTCCTGTATAGACCCAGTTGTTGAAATAAATCCAGCTTCGAGCCAGTCCAAAAAGAGCCTCTTTCACTCTTCTGTCAAAGGGAGTCTTTTTCAGCGCGAACTTGACCGGTACCAGAGATAGGATGAGGACACCAAAGAAAAGAGTCGTTGTGGAAAGACTAAGAAGGACCAAAAGCGATTTGAGCCATCTTTCTAGGGTTGAAGGCATGCTTTATTGAATTGGTTTAATACAAATTGCTGACACCCCCTTTTGGGTTTGATCCGAAACTTTAAAGGCTTCCTGCGAGCCGCAGCACATCCTGGATTCCCATTTCCGGGAAAAGCCAGTAATCCGGCTGATATCCCGAGGGAAGCACAGGTAATCCTTCATGATTCAGATGCAGCCGGTGATTGATGGAAAGCAGTATTCTGGAGTGTGGAAGCTGATAAAGCGGTACACTGAATCCCCTTGGAAAATTACCTGTCAACGAACCAACCAGGTGGGACGTTTCTTCCTGTTTTGCCAGTGCCGCAAGGAACTGGCAACCGTCGCCACAATGTTCGTTGGCCACCACGATCAATCGTTTCTTCCAGGCTGGAGCATCCTGATGTCCTTTGAAAAGAAATTTGGTTTCAATCCATTTTTCAGAGATCTCGTTTTCCTCAAAGTGACTGAGCAGTGCCTTCAACTGCATCTGGTGTTGGTCCAGCATCTCTCGGCTGACCAGCGGGTTGGGTGAAAACTTGAGATCCCAGTCATTGCGGTTGATCAGTCCGAGCAGGATCGGGATGCTTTGCTTTTCGCGGACGATCACATTTTCCCATGTTGCACGGGTGAGTTCCTTCAGCCATTTTTCAATGAACTTGAACGAACCGCTGTGATTCCCACGCACGTCCAGGACAAGGGTTGAGCTTCGCCTTAACTGACGCGCAAGCTTCATGAACCTCCTCGTGGAACGTTCCTCATCATCTCCTTCCCGATACCAGATCAGATAGGGAATGTGTCCCTCGATAAAACGGTATAAAGGTTTTTTGGATTTGTTGCGGACACCCTGATTCAGAGCCAGGGGGAGTTGGAGGCGGATTGGAGTTCCTAGTTCATTTTCAAAAAGGCAGTCCAGCGGTTTTTCATTGAAACTCGCAAGTCTTCCGAGCATGAACCGAGGTTCATCCACACGATCTCCGATAATCGGGAACATCATCTGGCCTTTTTGCAGGCAGTTGAGCATGAAGTGATTCGCGACTTCGGGGTGATTCAGATTCGGAAGCACCCGGTGGCGTCCCTGTTGGAGTACAAGCTTGACCCCACTGTAAAATGCGGCTTTGGGTTCCACCTGTCGAAGATAATGCCGTTTCTGAAGAAAAAGGTCGGACTTCAAAAAAGGATCCTCGGTAAAGTCCAGGGCCTTCATCAGTTTCTGCTGAAAATGATGGGTCAGTGGGGGATTTGGATTGGAAAGGAGTCTTTTCTCAAGTTTCTGGAAAACCCTATCCCAGTCGGTTCCCGATTCTTTTAAGAGGTGGTATCGGGCATAGTTTTGTTTGAGTAGCCAATGCGTTGCCTCCAAGTCTTCACGGACCTGTTTGGCTTTCAGAAAAGGTGGTGAGCTGTTGGAAAGATCGATCCTTTGATGGAATTTCAATTGAGAAAAAGCACCAAGAACCTCTTGCTTTTCGGAAGCCTTGGCCTGTTCCAATTCTCCAAATGCGTTGGAAAACAGGGATAACACAACCAAAAGAAAAAATGTTTTCAACATTTCCGATTCCTGAAATTGATGAACCTGCGGAAGAGATCGAGCCATTCCTGATGTGGAATTGCTTCAGGGCGCCGCTTCCCGATTGTTTCCTGAAGGTAATCCTGATCCTTTTGATACCAATCCGGAAAATGCCTGCGGATGCTCCCGCTTAATAGTTTTCTCCGGTTTTCAAACAGGGTTCGGCTCCAGTTCAAAAACTCTTCTTCCTCCTCCTCTTTTATTCCAGAATCCCGGGGTTCAAGAAAAATCAGGCTTGAATCAACCTTCGGCTTCGGACGAAAAGCAGCCGGAGGAACGTTGAGGAAACAGCGGCAATCAAAGCCCAATCCGGCTGCCAATGAAAGGGAGCCGTATTCCTTCCTTTGTTCAGGAGTGGCACAGATCCGATCTGCGACTTCTTTTTGAACCATCAGGGTCAATGATTTCCAGCATTTCCGGAAAGGGAGCAATCGGAGGATCAGTGCCGAAGCAATCTGGTAAGGAAGGTTAGCCACCAGTTTTGCCGAACCATGGCCTTGCGGGCATAGTTTTAACGGATCAATCTGCATCACATCCCCTTCCAAAAGCTGAAATTGTTCCAGTTTTCCATAGTTCACTCGGAGTTCTTGGCAAAGTTCTGGATCGATCTCTACGGCGGTTACCTGTACTCCACGTTTGAGCAAAGCACGTGTTAGAAAACCCTTACCCGGACCGATTTCAACAACCTGATCGCCTTCGCTGATTTGAGACTGTTTCAACATGCGTTCCACCACTCCTTGACGGATCAGGAAATGCTGTCCCCATTTTTTGGCCATCCAGAGAAAAGTTTTCAGGGTTAGGAGATATTTTTCTACAGCACGGCAATTCCCACAAGTTTCGGGCGATCATGCTTGTTCTAAAACCAATTTACCTTATTTTTCGATTGATTTAAACCAATGGTTCTGATAAAATTATCAATAATAAAATCAATAGTTTAAAATATTTTTATAAAATCAGTCAGCAAACTGCTGAGCCCAACCGAATTTCATGCCGCGGCATAATATTTCTCATTAGCTCTAAATCATTTTATACAAATCATGAAGAAAATAGCCTCATTTTTAAAAAACTATTGTCTGACATCCTCTTATTTGTACTAGCTTAATTGTTAGCACTCTAGTAAGATGAGTGCTAAAAAATAAACCTCTATCTTAAAATTGAGTAATGCTCGAGACATGTCATGACCGATAATTCAGAAACAGAAGATAAAACCGCTGCAGACCTGGTTGAGCCAGAGGAGGAATCCAAGACTGAAGAAAAATCGATCATCATTGCCAGCGATCTTTTTCCTGAGCAGTTGCTGATTGTTCCGCTCTACGATCGTCCGCTTTTTCCGAAGATGATGTTGCCTGTGATCATTTCCGACGAAGAACTGGAGGAGCATATGATGAAGGTGATGAAAGATTCCCTGAAATACATCGGTTTGGTTTTCAGTTTTCGGGAAAATGAAGAAGACGAGGGAAAACTTTCGAGAACAGGAGTGGTTGCCAAAATCGTTCAGGCATCGAAACAGGCAAATGCTCCTTTGCAGGTGGTGGTCCAGGTAATGGAACGTTTTGAAATCGTCAAACTTCAAAAGAAACAGCCTGTGATGCAGGCTCGTGTCCGTTACTGGTATGACCAGGATCCTGGCTCAGAAGAAGAACTTAAGGCTTATTCGGTTTCGATCATCAACGCCATCAAGGAATTGGTACAGTTAAATCCTCTTTTCAAGGAGGAACTGGGACTGTTGATGGGGCGCGTCAACCTCAAGGAGCCAGGAACGTTGGCCGACTTTTCCGCCTCCATGACCACCGCTTCAGGCAAAGAACTGCAGAAAATCCTGGAAACCCGTCGCATCAAGCAGCGTATTGAAAAAGCACTAATCCTGCTCAAGCACGAGTTGGAAGTTTCCAAGCTCCAAAGCCGCATCAGCCATAAAATCGAAGAACGCATGTCCCAACAACAGCGTGAGTTCTTCCTGCGTGAACAACTGAAGGAAATCAAAAAAGAACTCGGTCTGACCAAGGAAGGCAAGGAAACCGAAGTTGAAAAATTCCTGGCTAGAATACGTAAGCTCAAGCTGACTGAAGAAGCCCAGGAAAGGATTGATGAGGAAATTGAAAAACTTAAGCTCATCGAACCTGCTTCACCAGAATACAATGTTTCCCGTGCCTACCTCGACTGGCTTACAATCTTACCATGGGGGGTCTACAGCAAAGATTATTTCGATCTCAAAAGAGCCAGAAGGATCTTGGATCGAGACCATTTCGGATTGAAGGATGTCAAAGACCGTATCCTGGAACTGATTTCAGTCGGCATCATCAATAATGACCTGGCAGGAACCATTGTGCTCCTGGTTGGACCTCCCGGAACCGGGAAAACTTCCGTGGGCCAATCGATTGCCAAGGCGCTGGGCCGTAAGTTCTATCGTTTTTCGCTGGGAGGAATGCGGGACGAAGCAGAAATCAAGGGGCATCGCCGAACCTACATCGGTGCCCTGCCGGGGAAGTTCATCAATGCCATCAAAACCTGTAAAACGTCCAACCCGGTGATCATGCTCGATGAAATCGACAAAATTGGAGCGAGCTTTCATGGAGACCCTGCTTCCGCCTTACTGGAAGTACTGGATCCCGAACAGAACAAGGATTTCCTGGACCACTATTTGGACATTCGTTTTGATCTTTCAAAAGTTCTTTTCATCTGCACGGCCAATACTTTGGAAACCATTCCTGCGCCTTTGCTGGACCGCATGGAGCAGATCCGTCTTTCAGGCTACATCCTTGAAGAGAAACTCGAGATTGCCCGCAGGCATCTGCTTCCAAAGCAATTGAAAATACATGGTTTGAAACGTTCTCAGTTTTCACTTCCAAAAACAGTCCTGCGTGACATGATCGATGGCTACGCCAGAGAATCCGGTGTGAGGAGTCTGGAAAACAACATCAAAAAACTTCTCCGCAAGGCTGCTAGAAAGATTGTCGAAGACGGGCTGGAAAAAGTGACCATCAGCCGCTCCGAACTTTCGGATTACCTGGGTCAGCCTATGTTTGCCGAGGAAACCCGGTTCAAAAAACCCAAAATCGGAGTTATCACTGGGTTGGCTTACACCGCCATGGGAGGCGCAACCCTGCATATCGAAGCAAGTGCTGTGGAAGCCAAGAATCCTGGTCTCAAGCAGACCGGACAGTTGGGAGATGTGATGGTCGAATCCTCTGAAATTGCTTACACGTTCATCCGCGCCAGGTTGAATCCCCAGAAGAAGACTAATAAATTTTTTGATCGGAACTTCATCCATTTACACGTTCCTGCTGGTGCGACGCCCAAGGATGGGCCCTCTGCAGGAATCACCATGGCATGTGCACTCTACTCGCTGACCCAACAAAAACCGATCATACCAAACATGGCGATGACGGGGGAATTGAGTTTAACTGGCTTGGTGATGCCCATTGGCGGGGTCAAGGAAAAAACCATCGCTGCAAGACGAGCTGGTATCACCCAATTGCTTTTTCCGGATGAGAACAGGAAAGATTACGAAGAACTTGATGAAAGCATTACCGAAGGCATTACGCCTTATTTCGTCAAGACCTTTGATGAAGTGCTCAAGATCGGTTTCCCGAATTCATGAGCACGTCCTTGGATTCGATTAAAGGTTGCCTCTTTTTGCAGCGATTACTTCACTAAGCATGCTGAGGGCAATCTCACCTGCAGTCTTGGCACCGATGTCGAGGCCTGCAGGCCCCTTGATGGACTGAATAAGTTCCTGCGAGATTCCAGCTTCTTCCAGCCTGGCACAACGCTTGGCATGTGTCTTCCGGCTTCCCAAGGCACCGATGTAGGGCAGGTCGTGTTTCAAGAGGATCTTCAGTGCAGGATCATCTATCTTGGGATCATGTGTCAGCAGAATGGCATAGGTGTCTTCATGAAGCGGCCAATCCTCAAGAATATCCTGAGGCCATCGATCAATCAGGTGATCTGGTTTTGAAACAAAACGCTCTTGCGTTGCAAAAACCTTCCTTGGGTCAATCACCACCGTTTGAAAATCCAGTGCATTCGCAAATTGAACCAGGGGCAGGGTAATGTGCCCTGCTCCAATGATCAGCAACTGATCTCTTCGTGGGAAGACCTGGATGAAGGTTTCTTCATCGCCGATTTCCATAAGACGATTTTCTCGTTCTCGATAGGCTTCAAGCGCAGCCTCCTTTGCGTTTTCGTTCGTGTCACCCCAGTCCCCGATAGCATCACCTTCAGGGAGAACCAGCAGGGGTGAAGAGGGTGAACTGCTTGTTTTTGAAAGAAGCACTGCGGGCTCGTTCTTTTGTAATGCTTCCTGAAGCCTCATCCAGACTTTCCGGGTCTCTTCTTCCTCGGAAAAAGCCCAGTGTTTTTCAACCAATACGGAGACCTCCCCGCCACAGGACAAGCCCACGGAAAGTGCCAGTTCATCTTCCACCCCGTAATTCAGTTTCCGCGGTTTGCCATCTTTCAGCACTTCAAGTGCTTCTTCGATGACTGCTCCTTCAATACAGCCTCCGCTGACGGAACCAGCGATTTCCATACCTTCTCCCACGATCATCCCGGCACCGCTAGCACGGGGTGCTGAGCGCCATGTGTGAATCACCCTGGCAATGGAAAATGCCTTATCGTTGTCGACCCATTCCGTCAGTTCATTCCATATGTCTCTCATTGTTTCAATCCAATCCTTCTATTTGCAGTAAACCAGGGATTTTTTTTCAACTGCTCCCTGAATCCAGAATTATCGTATAGTATTCTAACCTAGATGAGCAATGATGGGTTCAAAGAAGACTTAAAGATTCATGAATTTTCCAGGTTAAATTCATGAAAAATCGTCATCAAAGGCCTAAAATAAAGTTCCTTGTTTGCGGCAACCATAAAATGAGTTTAAAATAATTCAAAATATTTTTTTTAATGGAAATACCGAAACATTGATTTCACTGATGATTCAATATGTCTGATCTAGGCACCATCGCACTGATGTGCTCACTTGCACTCAGTCTTTATGGAACTGCGGTTCCTCATTTAGGAGTACGATCCAACAACTGGAACCTTGTCCGTTCCGTTCAGCATGCCTCGATTCTCAGCTTTCTGTTGATCACACTCGCATCTGCGGTGCTTTTGGAAGCACTGGTCAGCAACGATTTCAGCATTCAATACGTCTGGGGACACTCGAGCCGGGACCTGCCGCTTTTTTATAAGATCACTTCCTTTTGGGGAGGGCTTGAAGGTTCACTGTTGTTTTGGGTGCTGGTTCAGAGTTTTTTCATCATGATTGTGGCATTCCGTTATCAGTACACCAACCGGGAGATCATTCCCTATGTCCTGGCAACTTTGAATGGCATCATGAGCTTTCTGTTGGTTCTTCTCATCGTCTGGTCCAATCCCCTAGAGTCGCAAGCCGTCATTCCTCAAGATGGGCGGGGTTTGAATCCTCTTTTGCAGCATCCTGCAATGGCGATCCATCCCCCGAGCCTTTATCTCGGTTTTATCGGTTTCAGTATCCCCTTTGCTTTTGCTATGGGGGGAATGATGCGTGGAATTCTGGACAACGAGTGGGTGCTTACCACCCGCCGCTGGACCTTGCTTTCCTGGTATTTCCTTTCTGCCGGCCTGATTCTGGGAGGCCAGTGGGCATACGAGGAACTTGGCTGGGGTGGGTTCTGGGCTTGGGATCCAGTTGAAAATGCGGCCTTGATGCCCTGGCTGACCGGTACTGCATTTCTGCATTCCGTGATGATCCAGGAAAAACGCAACATGCTCAAAATCTGGAACATTGTACTCATCATCCTGACCTATGGACTGACCATCATCGGAACTTTTTTGACCCGTTCCGGCATCATAAACTCGGTCCATTCTTTCACCCAATCTGATATCGGGCCGGCATTTCTGGTCTTTCTTGCAATAATATTGGTCCTGGCGTTTGGTCTGCTTTTCAAACGTATTCAAATGCTTGAATCAGAGCATCGGATGGAATCGGTACTCTGTCGTGAAAATGCCTTTTTGGCTCAGAATGTCCTTTTTGTTTCGATTGCCTTCACGGTCCTTCTGGGGACCACTTTCCCTCTGCTGGCAGAGGCAGTACGCGGGACCAAACTTTCGATTCAGGCTCCCTTTTTCAATACCGTTACTGCTCCAATGGGTTATGCTCTGCTCCTTTTGATGGGTGTTGGAACATTGATCCCATGGCGTAGGACGAGTATGGAAACTCTGAAAAAAAACTTCGCCTGGCCGTTCCTGCTTGCTTTCCCAGTAACTGCATTGATTGCCTATGGGCTTCAAGATCAGCTCTGGTCCTGGGGGGGGTACATCATCTTTTGGCTATCATTCTTTGTTTTTGCAACCATGGTCAACGAATTGTTCCGGCTGGTCAGGATCCGCAGTTCACAGTCCGAAAACTCAGCAACATTGGCCTTTTTGCAGGTCATCCGCAGGAATTACCGGCGTTATGGAGGGATACTCATTCATTTTGGAGCCGTCCTGATTTTTCTTGGAATTGCAGGAAAATTTTTCAGTCTTGAAAGAGATCTGACCCTGATCAAGGATCAACCGCAAACGATTGGCTCTTACCAGCTCATCTTCAGGGGAGTTCGTGAATTTCCCGTGGAAAATGCAACTCACCGTGCGGCCAATGTGGAAGTGCTCGACCACAATGGAACAAGACTGCAGTTTCTCAATCCTGCTAAAAGTTTCTACCCAACCCAACCTCAGCCTTTGACTGAAGTAGGACTCCGCAGATCATTTTGGGAAGACCTCTATCTTATTTTTTCCTCGGAGAACGGGGAATCTGGAGAATCCGTAACCCTCAGGGTTTTCATCAACCCTCTGGTGGGCTGGGCCTGGATGGCATTGCCTGTGTTCACCCTTGGCATCGCCATCTGTTTTCTGTACCGTCCTGGAAGATTGGTTGCCAGGGAAACGATCTTAAAAGAACGTTTTAAGGCTGCGGAACAGACCATGATGACATCATGAAAAAAATCCTCTGGAAAAGGCCTGGTTTCTGGATTTCCTGGGCCTCAATCGCCGGACTGATTGCAGTTTTTGCTTTTGGATTCAGTACGGATCCTAAAAAAGTTCCCTCACCCTTAATTGGAAAATCTGCACCGGATTTTGTTGTCCGTCAACTCGACGGGAATCAGGAAATTCGACTGAGCCAGATCAAGACACCGGTAGTGCTCAATTTCTGGGCTTCCTGGTGTGTTGAATGCCGGGGTGAGGCACACGTCCTGGAAGCTTTCCATCAAAAACAAAAAACCTCCGACAAACCACTCACCGTCCTGGGCATATCCATCCAGGACAGTGAGGAAAATGCCCGTGCATTTGCCAGGCAGTTTGGGAAGACATATTTTCTTGCCCTTGATGATCCTTCCGGGAGCATCGCCATGGATTATGGTATCTACGGCGTTCCTGAAACCTTTTTCATCGATGCAGAAGGCAACATACGCCATAAACAAATCGGCGGGGTGACGGCCACACTGCTCAATCAGCAGAAGGAAATCCTGTTTTCGCTCTAATTCAAAATGACAATTCTTCCAGCCAACACTTCAATTTTTTCCAATCTCACCGGAAAACACTGTTAAAGATTTGACAAAGTCTAAGTTAGTCTCTATATTAAATAGTTTCGCAAAACAGATCTTCGGCAACAGAATCAGAAACAAACAGCTTGATGAGCGAGCCTGAG
>Ga0208411_1001174_pt1 | contig 18289 bp, 16 predicted proteins | sample ETN01SmetaG_4_FD_185793 | JGI IMG/M metagenome (GOLD analysis project Ga0208411, IMG submission 185793) | Marine microbial and viral communities from oxygen minimum zone, Eastern Pacific Ocean - ETNP2014F12-01SV261 (SPAdes) (version 2) | ecosystem: Environmental > Aquatic > Marine > Oceanic ... | reverse complement strand
CGTTGACGAACTAATATACAACCAGAATTAACAAATTGACCATCAGCACGCTTAGCACCCAGTCGTTTGGAGTGACTATCTCTTCCATTTTTTGAACTTCCTACACCTTTTTTATGTGCCATTTCTTATTCCTTTGTTTCTTTTGGTTTTGCAGGGACTGCTTTTTTTGCAGCAGGTTTTTTTGTAGCAGCTTTCTTCTTTGGTGCTGCTTTTTTTACAGCTGGTTTTTTTGTAGCAGCTTTCTTTGGAGCAGCTTCATTTTTGGTTGCGGGTTTAGATTCTACAGGCTTTGCCGATTCTTTTTTAGCAACTTTTTTAGCCTTACCCACTTTTCCAACCTCTAATATACTATATTCCTGCCTATGGGTATTTTTTTTCTGATAGCCTTTGCGACGCTTAAATTTGAATACCACCACTTTTCGTTCCCGTCCATGGGAAATAATTTTCCCATCTATTTTAACACCATCCACAATTGGAGTACCAACCATCTTATTTTTCCCATCGTCCATATAGATGACTTTTTCAAAATTAACCTTACTTCCAACTTTTCCATCTACGTATGGAACTTTGATAGAACTACCTTCTTCTACCTTAAACTGTTTACCCGCGAATTCAATTAATGCATACATATCTTTATTTGTCCTAGTTTTTAGCCGAGAAATTTATTTAGAATTTAGGTGAACCCGCAAGTTAAACTTCATCTGTAACATCTTCTCTTCTTTTTTTCGAATATACGTTAAATTTATGGGGTGGCAAATGTGGATCTTTTTGAATTTCAATTAACATCCAATTTTCCCACATAAAACCTGAAATTACTTTTGATTTAGTTTCATTGATATAATCTACCATGTCTGGATTTAAAGTAATTCTAAGACGTTTATCTTTTGCCTTAACTCTAAACCGTTTTAACCAATTTTCAAGTCTAGTTAATGTAGTTTCGTGAGATTCTATTCTTCCAAGTCCACTACAGGTGGGACATTCCACGCTTACTGTATGTAAAAGATTTAGCCCAATCCTTTGTCGAGTCATTTCCAAAAGTCCAAAATTTGAAAATTCAGTGAGAGATACTTTTGCCCGGTCTTTTAATAATGTTGAGCGAAGTTCATTATAAACTTTTTTCCGGTTTGCATTATCTTGAAGATCAATAAAATCAATTACTATTAATCCACCAATATCTCTCAGTCTTAATTGCCGAGCTATTTCCCGAGCAGATTCTAAATTAATTCTTAATGAATTAGATTCATGGTCTTTTTTCCCAATATAGCGACCACTGTTAACATCTATTACCACCATGGCCTCAGTATGCTCAATGACTATATGAGCACCCGATTTCATCCAGACTTTCCGCTTTAGAGATTTTTCGATTTGTTCTTCAATTTTATCTTGATTAAAGATGGTACCCTTACCCTTCATTAATTCCAGATTCTTCAGTTGTTCAGGACTAACATCTTTTATATAGGTTGAAAACCGTTTATATAATGCCTTATCATCAACAATTAATCGCTTAACTTGAGGAGTAAATAAATCTCTAATCACCTGATCTGAGGTGGTGAAATCTCTAAAAACAGTAGCAGGAGCTTTCTTCTTTTTAATTTTCTGATCTAATTCTTTCCACTTACTCCACACTCGATTGAAATCAGCTTCGAGGAGAGATACCTCTTTCCCCTGAGCGATGGTTCTTACAATCAAACCAAAGTTTTCAGGTTTAAAATCCTTAACCGTTCGGCGCAATCTACGTTTCTCGTATTTATCTGAAATCTTTCTGGAAATACCAATGTAATTGCCGTTAGGTACCAAAACCATTAGGCTCCCCGGGATTGAAACCTCAGTAGTAACACGAGGCCCTTTGCCGCTGAATGGTTCTTTAATTACCTGAACCAATATATCATCCCCTTTGGAAAGATCTTTTTCAGGGTTGAAGTTTCGTTTTGTAGTATTCTTATTTTTGGATGGAATTTCATCATCATCATCATCAAATGAAAGATTACTTAGATTTTCCGGAGATCCAATTTCAGAGAATGGTAAAAATGCATTGGATTCATACCCAATATCTATAAATGCAGCCTGCATTCCGGGGATTACATTTTGAACTTTCCCCTTATAAATATTCCCCACCATCCGCTCATAATCTGCTCGTTCAATATGGAGCTCAACCAATTTTTGGTTCTCAGTTACTGCTATACGAGTACCACCGGCTGAAACATTGATAAACATTTCTTTATCAGTTTTCATCGTCTAATTCCTAATTATATATTTAGCTAAAACAGACGGATTGCACTAATGTGCAGTTTTTTTATGCAGTGATTGTTGGGTTGGCCTGAGGACTCACAATTTTACAAAATTTAAAAAAATACTGATTATCAGGAAAAACATAAGGGTTCCTGATTTAATCTCTTTTGAAATAACTAAAACAAGGTATAACAATTAAAAAAGCCATTCCCAACATACATCGAATTTACATAAAAACACCTAATCACGATCTGTTGATAGGTCTCAAGTTTACGTTTGTCCAAGTGAGGGAACCAATCTAATTCATGGTTATTTTCAACCTCTATCTAAAAATTTATTGTTAACGTTCATTTCCCATAAGGCAGGGTTAAATCCTATAATTACGGTTGATGCTGCACCTACGCCAATCAATAAAAAAAGTGAATCAGCACCAATAAATTCCAAAATAAATCCAGTAAGTCCAACCGAAATCGCAGTAGTCCCCATCACCGCCATATAAATCATCGAGAACAACCTACCTCTATACTCATCTGGCACTACCGCTTGGATAATTGTTGTTCGTGATACTGTAATGAGGGGAATTCCAATTCCATGAATGATTAAAACCAACATTGCAATGAATGAAGTGTCTGCAAAAAATAATAACGTATAGGTAATGCCGTCCATTACAATACCGAATAACAGAATAGAAATAGGACTAATATTTTTCTCCGCCTTCCAAAACACAAATGAACCCACAATCATACCGGTTGCCATCGCAACTTCTAATTTAGCAAGAACTCCAAAGTCAGAGGTTAGTACTTCTCTAACAAAGACCGGTAATCCAATAATTGCAGGTCCCATAATAAATATGTTATTTACAAAGGTGAGAATCAGGAGGATTCTCAGCCCTTTATGAGAATTAACATATGTTAATCCCTCCACTATTCCCTGCCATTTTGGTGGATGCTTCTCAATTGTTAGTTTTCTAGCGGGACCTACGATTAGACTAATCAACAATATAGAGAAAAGAAAGCTTATGGCATCTGCAGTAAATAAATGCCTGAGTCCAAAAATTGAAATCCCTATCCCGGCAAATAATGGGCCTAATAGGTGGGACATCTGTCCTGAAACAGAAATGGCAGAATTTGCTGCTGGGAGTTCTTCAGCAGTTACAATATGAGGGATGAGACTATCCCGTGCAGGATAAAAAAATGCAGAAAATGTGGCTAATGAAAAAGTGATGGTTCCAATTAAAAGGGGTGAGATAAATCCATAAATAAGGGATAAGGGAATTACCGCTACCAGAAGGGCTCTGAGAGTATCGGAATAAATCATAATCCATTTTCGGTTATACCGATCAACCACAACACCAGCAAAGAGACCAAATAATACCGCTGGTAAATATGCGCTCATGGAAACCAGAGAAGTTAAACTTTTAGATCCCGTAATATCTAACATGAGCCAGGGCAGGGCAATCATAAATACTGCATCCCCAGCATGGGAAATTAAATGCCCAAACCACATAAATGCGAAATTTCTATTTTTAATTATTGATGCTGACATGAATGGGAAAATTAAATTAAAATTACATGGCAATGATGCACATTATTATTTGCTCGTATTTTTTAATGATCTGTAAATTTAACCCTAGTTCAATAACTATTTATTTCATAATTAAGTAAGGGAGATTTATTCATGGCATATATTATTGCCGATCCATGTGTAGGAACTTGTGATACCGCCTGTGTGGAAGTTTGTCCGGTGGATTGCATTCACGGTCCTGAAGATAAAGAAGGTGCAGGAGCTGAAGCAAAAGAACCGGGATTCGATCCCACAGATAAAATGCTCTATATTGATCCGGAAGAATGTATTGACTGCGGTGCCTGCGAACCAGAATGTCCGGTTGAAGCAATTTTTGAAGAAGATGCCGTTCCTGAAGAATGGAAGCATTTCATTAAGATCAACTACGATTGGTTCGGTAGAGATTACGATGGATAACTACAACTTTTAATCAGAATTAAAACTAACGGCTGTTTGAAAGTTTAACAGCCGTTAGTTCGTCTATAATATGGAAAAAACAAGCCAAATGACGCAGGAAGAAATTCAGACTATACTGAAAGAAATTAAATATCCGGGCTTTAACCGGGATATTGTATCTTTCGGAATGGTTAAAAATATTTCCCTTAATGAGAATACCGTTGATATTTCTCTTCAGATTAATTCTGAAAACACAGACCTCTTGAATCAACTGTCATCCCAAATAAAAAACAAATTTAAAAGTTTGGGTGAAAACAATGTAAATATTATCATTCAAAAACCGCCGAATCAACCGGTACAATCAGCAGGGCAGCAAAACCCTGTAAATCAACAATCTATTCCGGGAGTAAAACATATTATAGCCATTGCCAGTGGGAAGGGCGGCGTCGGTAAATCTACCGTTTCAATCAATATTGCTGCTGCTCTTAGCAAAAATTATAAAGTGGGTGTTTTAGACTTAGATATTTACGGTCCTAGCTTGCCCATGTTGGTGGATTTACATGGGCAGCCAGAAATGACTGCTGAAAAGAAGCTTATTCCCCTAGAGAAATTTAATATGCGTCTCATGTCATTTGGATTTATCAACTCCGATGATGCACCTGCTGTATGGCGGGGTCCTATGGTTTCCCGTATGACCCAGCAATTTTTTGAAGATGTAGAATGGGGTAAATTGGACTATCTCATTTTAGACCTCCCCCCTGGAACTGGAGACATTCAGCTTACTTTGGTACAAAAATTAGCTCTAACTGGTGCAGTAATGGTAACCACTCCCCAGGAATTAGCTTTATTAGATGTGAAAAAAGGGGCCGATATGTTCGGCAAGGTGAACACGCCTGTAATGGGTGTTATTGAAAATATGACCCACTTCCTCTGTCCCCATTGCAATGAATCCAGCAGAATATTCCCAGGCAATGGAGGAGAAGAAGAAAGTAGACGTCTGGGAGTTCCTCTCTTAGGACAAATTTACTTAAGCCCGGAAATAGCTCAATCTGCCGACAGCGGAAACCCCTATGTTCTAAACTGTAAGGATTCTCCTATCACCGCTGAATATATGAAAATTGCAAATCACATCGTGGAGCTAGCAGAAAACTAAATTCCAAAATCTGCAGTTTTTAATTTCAACCGGAACATTCCTCACTTCCCATATTTTAACAGCATATTTAATAATTACCAAAATACAGTCCGTTGTTGGTTTTTCTTTATTATTCCGGTAATTTATTGGGCTGTATTCAAACCTAAATTTACAGGAAACAAAAGATAGAAATCGACACCCATAATATACCTCGGCATATTGCTATCATAATGGATGGAAATGGCCGTTGGGCAAATGCCAAAGGACTACCGAGAATATCTGGTCATAGAGAAGGCGTTAGAACCGTACGTAAAATCACAGAAATTTGTGGTGAATTGAATGTACGTGTTTTGACGCTATATACATTTTCGTCTGAAAATTGGAATCGCCCTGTTACAGAAGTTAGCGCCTTAATGAAATTATTGGTAAGTTCTCTCCGCCAGGAAGTAAAAGACCTGATGAGAAATAATGTACGTTTTACCGTTATTGGAGATATAGACGAGTTAGATATAAGTGTTCAGCATGAGCTATTAGATGCCATTCAAAAAACCAAACATAATACGGGATTAAATTTGAACCTTGCCTTAAGCTATGGTAGCCGCAAAGAAATTCTATCTGCAGTAAAATTTTTATCAGAAAAGATTGTAGCTGGAGAAATTGACAGTGAACAGATAAATGAAACCCTCTTCTCTCAAATGCTCTACACAAAGGATATTCCAGACCCTGACCTACTAATCAGAACCGGGGGAGAATTCCGAATTAGTAATTTTCTATTATGGCAGATAGCTTACACAGAAATTCATATTACCCAAACATCATGGCCTGCCTTTGGAAAGAAAGAACTCATCAAAGCAATTTTTGACTATCAAAATAGAGAACGGCGCTATGGAAAAATATCGGAACAACTCAAGGTGAATAATGGATGATCTCTAATTATCAATTGTTAATTGTAAAATAAATTTTTTGAAGCTATTTTTAAATTTTATTCTAATTGTAAGCTTTTCTGCGAATCTTTTTTCACAGAGTGAGGAAATCCGTATAGTTGATATTTCCGTAGAAGGTAATCAGCGGCTAACGGCACAGGATGTGCAGAGAAATGCTCGCCTTTATAAGGGGATGAGTATTAAAGGTCCTGAAATACAGCAGGCAATTAAACGACTCTGGAATCTCAATCGCTTTTGGAATATTCAAATTTTGGTTGATGATGAAACCGATGAAGGAATTTATCTGCGAATAGTAGTTGAAGAAAATCCTACCCTTGGTGAAGTTGAATATGAAGGAAATAAGAAAAAATCAAAACGTACCCTGAATGAAGAGCTTGAGCTAACCACCGGACAAATTCTTTCTGAATACGTTGTTTTTGAAGCAATGGAAAAAATTAAATCGCTCTATGCTGAGAAAAATTATCATTCCGTTAGTATCGATACGGTTTATAGTCCCGGTGAAAAAGAATTTAGTCAAAATTTGAAATTCATCATCAATGAAGGTAAAAAAACAAAAATCCAAAAAATAATTTTTGAGGGTAATGATGTTTTCTCAGACAATAAACTTGCGCGCATATTTAAAGAAAATAAGGCCAAAAAGTGGTATGCTCCCTGGAGAGGATCGTGGAAAAAAGATCTACTTCAAAGTGATAAAGACCTACTGTCTACTTTCTATAAAAATAAGGGTTATCGGGATTTTTACATAATTGACGAAAATATTCAACTTTCTGAAAATGGTAAGGGCTATGCAATAGTATTTAATGTATATGAAGGACCTCAGTATAAAATTAGAAATTTATCCTGGGAAGGAAATTATATCCATAAAGATCATGAGCTTTCTGCCCGTCTCGGCTTTGAAAAAGGCGATGTCTATATTCATGATAATTTCCAAATGGCATTGTCAGAACGGGTAAGCCCTCTTTACACTGATGCAGGATATTTCTACTTTCAAGTAAACCCCATTTACACACCAGTGGGGGAAGACTCATTGGATATTCATTTTGATGTGGTTGAAAATCAAATTGTCCATGTGAGAAAAATTCATATAAAAGGCAATGAAAAAACTCACGAAAATGTAATCCGGAGAGAACTTCGCGTCTATCCCGGAGATTTATTCAGCCGAAAAAAACTCATGGATAGTTATCGTGACATCTTCATGCTTAACTTTTTTGAAAATGTAATACCTGATGTAGTCCCCGTTAGTGAAGATGAAATTGATATTCAGTTGGAAGTGTTTGAAAAGAGCACCGGGCAGGCAAATTTCTCAATGGGTTATAACGGTGTCTATGGGTTTACTGGAGGTGGTGGGTTTGAATTCCCGAATTTTAGAGGCAGAGGTCAAACGCTCTCCATTAATTACCAGAGGGGATTAAATGCAGGCTCTAATTCAAATTCCAGTTCTAATTATCCATCCAATAATTATGGGTCTCAGAACACTGCAGCTTACCAATCTTTTTCAATTAGTTTCACAGAACCATGGTTGTTTGACACACCAAATTTGGTGGGCGGAAGCTATTTTTATACTGAGCGTGGGCAGGGGCAGGGAAATTATCTTCCATTTGATATTCATCAGCATGGCGGGTCGTTACGTTGGGGACGTCGCTTTAAATGGCCTGATTATTTCTTCCGGGGCTCATGGATGATTCGAGGGTCGCAAAATAAATATATAGCAGATAATTCTGCTGACTTTTCTCAAGGGTTTAATCTAGATGATATTAGTATTGCTGAAGAAGATGGTTTTTATTCCTTCACGTCTTCTGGCGTTTCTTTTACACAAGTTATAACCCGTGATAGCCGAAATCACCCTGAATTTCCCACCAGTGGATCACGATCAATATGGACCAGTACATTGTCAGGTTCATTTTTAGGAGGGAATCAGGATTACCACAAGCATGAGCTGGATTTTAGCTGGTTTACTCCCATTCATAAGAAATTTACCATTTCCCAAATTTTTAAAATGGGGATGTTAGAAAAAATTGAAGGTGATGATGGAGAACGATCCATTATACCGCCAAGTACACGATTTATCATGGGTGGAACGGGGATTCCTTATGGAGAAATGCTTCGAGGCTACACCGAAAACCGCGTTGGTCCATTTGGTAGCACAAGTGGTGGGAATGTCATGCTAAAATATTCCCTGGAATTTCGACTATCCCTATCAGAAAATCCCACGATTTACGCATTGTCTTTTTTTGACATGGGTAATGTCTGGTCCAAACTTGATATTACAGACCCATTTGACCTAAAACGGTCTGCCGGAGTTGGTGTAAGAGTTTTTATCCCTATGTTGGGAATGCTGGGATATGATATTGGATACGGCTTTGATGCAACAGATTATGATATTAATATGAATGGTAATAGTGAACCCCATGGATGGGAGTATCACCTCATTTTTGGAATGCCATTTTAAATATAATTACTATTAATAAGGAGAATAATAACAAAATGAAAATAACAAAATATACCATCCTCACTTTAGCATTGGCAAGTTTTGCTTTAGCCGATGTTAAAATTGGATATGTGGACTCAAACGAAATTATGAACAATTTTGATGAAGTTCGACAGGTGCAGGCTGATTTAGAAAAGGAACAAAGACGATTAGAGTCTGAGTTTAATGAACTTGTTTTCGGTTTGGATAGTCTCAAACAGGATTATGACAGACAACGTCTTCTCATGAGTGATACTCGTCGAAATGAAAAAGAAAATGAAATAGCCAATAAGGAAAAATCTGTTCAGAAATTTCAATTAGATAAATTTGGTCCCGAAGGAGAAATATACCGTATTCAAAATGAATTACTCAAGCCTGTATTGGCAAAAATTGATGCTGCCATTCAAAAAGTAGGTAGCGAAAGAGGGTATGATTTTATTTTAGATGCTATGTCAGGGGCATTATTATATGCCTTGGATTCTCACAATCTTACGGAAGATGTAATGGATGAACTTGCAAAAGCAACCGGATCTGTAACCGAATAAATTGTTTACAATTTCTCAAATAGCAGAAACGGTTAACGGTACAATTGACGGAAATCCAGACCTTCCAATTATAGGAGTCTGTGATTTGAAGGATAGCAATGCAGATCATTTATCCTTTATTGGTGCCAACAAATATGAAAAGTTTTTTCACCAATCAAAAGCGAATGCAGTACTGGTTGGAAAAGGTTTTTCAATGGATCGAAAAGATAAAACGCTCATTCATGTAGATAACCCCGCAATTAGTTTTATAAAGGTTGTTCATTTGTTTCATCCTCAAGATATCCCGATTGAAACAATTCATTCTAATGCAGTAGTATCGCCAACAGCAGAAATTGGGGCTAACGTATATATTGGTCCCCACGTAGTCATTGAAGAAAATGTTTCCATTGGTGATGGTGTACAAATCTACGCTGGAACCTTTATTGGGAAAAATACTACCATTCAAAGCGGAACTGTTATTCATCCAAATGTGAGTATTTATCATGATGTAATTATTGGAAAACAATGCATAATTGATTCTGGATCTGTTATTGGTACTGATGGCTTTGGATTAGTGAAAGATAATAACACATATCATAAAATACCACATATTGGACGTGTTATATTAAAAGACTCTGTTTGGGTCGGGCCGAACTGCTGTATTGATAGAGGTACATTATCAGATACGGTGATTGGTGAGGGTACCAAGATGGATAATCTCATCCATATTGCCCACAATGTACAAATTGGGGAAAATTGTGCAATTGCTGGTCAAGTTGGTATCGCTGGAAGTTCCATCTTGGAAAATAATGTTGCCGTAGCTGGGCAAGTGGGAATCATTGGTCATTTAAAAATTGGAGAGGGTTCTACTGTGGCAGCCAAGTCTGCAGTATTTCAGTCCCTTGATCCGGGGTCTTTTGTTTCCGGAGTACCAGCAAGACACCATAAGAATAGACTCCGCCAAGATGTAATTATAAATCAACTTCCGGATATTTTAAACCGAATTCGTAAATTGGAAAAAATACTCCCCATTACAGAGGATAATTCTATTGATATCAAATAAACAACAATCCAGACAGACTACCCTGAAAAAAAACATAAGCATTAGCGGTGTGGGTCTCCATACTGGGGTTGATTCAACTGCAACCTTTAAACCGGCTCCTGAAAATTTTGGAATACGATTCAAACGTCTGGATTTGGAAAACTGCCCTGAGATTATGGCAGACATTGATCATGTAATTGATATTTCCAGAGGAACAACAATTGGTCTGGATAATTTTCGTATCCATACTGTTGAACATATTTTATCAGCAATCTTTGGACTTCAGATTGATAATATCCTCATTGAGCTAACCGAAAAAGAACCACCAGTAATGGATGGTTCTGCTATTCCATTTGTAGATGTGTTACTTAAAGCTGGCATTAAAACTCAGGATGCTCTTCGAGATGAATTGATAATTGATAAAACAATCACCTATACTGACCCCGAGAGAGAAGTTGATATTCATATTCTTCCATCTGATAAATTTCGGGTTACTTTTATGACAGATTACAAGGTAAAATCCTTAGGCACTCAATATACAGCCATGTATTCTTTGGAAGAGGATTTTGTAGAACAATTTGCACCTTCTCGGACTTATTGCCTATTTTCTGAAATTATCACATTGAATAATTTGGGACTTATCAAAGGCGGCAGCATGGATAATGCAGTTGTTTTTGTTGATAAAGAATTTGAAGAAAAAGAAGTAAAGAATCTAAAGAAATTATTTAATTTGGAAGATGATTTTTTCATAGGAGATAATGGTATATTAAATGGAACAGAGCTCCGGTTTACTAATGAACCTGTTCGGCATAAGGTTGTAGATCTCATCGGCGATTTTGCACTCTTAGGGATTCCAATTAGAGGACATGTCATTGCAGCCAGAAGTGGACATGCAACCAATGTTGAACTGGTCAAAAAAATCAAAAAAACCTACTCCAAAAAATTAGCTCTGAGGAAAAAACAGCAGGAAGGGCCACAAATGACGTTCGACATTGAGTCGCTCATGAAAATTCTTCCCCACCGCTATCCATTTTTACTTATTGATAGAATAATAGCACTTGACCCTGGAAAAATAGTTCATGCTATAAAAAATGTAACTATTAATGAACCATTTTTTCAGGGGCATTTCCCCGGGCAGCCAATTTTCCCTGGAGTTTTAATCTTAGAAGCTATGGCACAGGCGGGTGGATTTCTGGTTTTAAACAGTATTGATAATCCTGAATCAAAATTGATGTATTTTACCGGAATCAATAAAAGTCGATTTAAGAAAACGGTTATACCTGGAGATCAGATGCATTTTGAGGTTACCTTAGATAAATTTAGGCTTGGGACATGCAAGATCAGTGGTGCTGCAAAAGTAAATGATACAATTGTTGCTGAAGCTGAAATGATGGCCTCAGTGGTTGACAGGAGAAGCTAACTATCACCCACACTATTTCAAACGCCGCAATAATTGATCCCTCTGCAAAACTTGGAGAAAATGTTTATGTTGGCCCATTTGCAATTATTGAAAAGAATGTAACTATTGGTGACAATACATGGATTGATGCTCATGCTCATATTAAATCATATACAACCATTGGAAAAAATTGTAAAATTTTTAATGGCGCTGTAATTGGTGAAATTCCACAAGATTTGAAATTTAGTGGAGAAAAATCCGAATTTATTATTGGAGATTCAACTACCATACGTGAATTCTGCACTCTAAACCGTGGTACAAAAGACTTGGGTAAAAGTGAAGTGGGGAATCATTGTCTCCTTATGGCATATGTGCATATTGCCCATGATTGCGTAATTGGAGATCATAGTATTTTAGCTAATGGAGTTCAACTTGGAGGACATGTTGAAATTGGCACTCATGTAACTATCGGTGGAATGACACCAGTGCATCAATTCTGTAAAATTGGAGATTATTCATTTATTGGTGGCGGGTATCGAGTTGTTCAGGATGTTCCACCCTTTATTTTAGCCATGGGTGAACCTTTAAAATTTAGTGGTTTAAATTCAATTGGGCTTCGGAGAAACAACTTTTTACCCTATACCAGAAAACAAATTAAAAAAGCATATCAATTTATTTATCAATCAGACCTGAACCGGAGTCAGGCAGTATCTCAATTAAAGGATGATTTTGACAAAATACCTGAAGTAAACCAAATTTTAAATTTTATTAATAATAGCGATAGAGGATTGGTTTAAGAACTAATGAAATTCCTTTACATAGGCATTTTCTTTCGATTTATTTTCTGTGTTTCTGATGCATCTTTTGCGGCGGAGTCTAGTATTATTCCATTTCAACTTTCACCCAGTTCCAAACCCATGCTTCACCTGGGGGGATTACAGGATAAAAATGGTATAAACCCGGTGAGTGGTATACAAATTCAGCCAACTAACAACCTATTATTAGGAGGTGTTCTATCTCCTCGGAATTATGAAAACGACCTTTCCCTTTATTATCATGTTTTGATTGGGTATGTTCCAAGTTGGAAATTGTTAAAATTCTCTACTAATATGATCCAGGTTGGTATGCATAGATATCGATTTGGCGATAATGGAGGCGTGCGCTGGTTCAGCTTTTCAGTTACTGAGGCTGCACAAATTGGAAGTTTCAATTTAAATGTTTGTTGGAATAGACTCTTCACTCAACAGTGGGAAAGAAATACTGTATTGGTTTCAACCAAAATTAAAGTATTTAGAGATCTATATTTACAACCCGGAGCAATTGCTTTTTTTACTCCGAAATTTGACTATTCCTCATTTCTTTTAATGAGTATCAATTTATGAAATCTATAGGAATATTAGGATCCACTGGATCCATTGGTGTACAAACCCTTCAGGTAATAGACACATTCCCCGGTGACTATAAAATTAAATACCTAACTGCAAATCAAAATGTAACACAATTAGCAGAGCAAGCATTAAAGTATAACCCGGATACTGTTTGTATTGTTCAAGAAGAATTGAAAGATGAATTGGAATCAATTTTGAAAAATACCAATATTTCAATATCCTGTGGAAGAAAAGCACTTTTGGAATTAGCTGGAAGAAATGATGTAGAGTTGGTGATGAACGGATTGGTGGGAGCTGCAGGAATGGAACCTACCGTAGAAGCTGTAAAAAGTGGTGTTGATGTTGCCCTGTCCAATAAAGAATCAATGGTTATGGCAGGTGGAATTATTAATGACTTATTAAAGACAAATTCTTGTAATTTATTTCCTGTAGATAGTGAACACAGTGCAATTTGGCAATGTCTCAAGGGTGAAAATAATTGTGAAATAAAACGGTTAATTCTCACGGGATCTGGTGGTCCATTTCGCACAAAACCAAAAGAAAATTTTAGCAGTATAACTTTAGAACAAGCCTTACAACATCCCAATTGGGACATGGGAAATAAAATAACCATTGACTCAGCTACCATGATGAATAAGGGATTGGAAGTGATTGAAGCCTATTGGCTTTTTGGGGTAACATCCAACCAGATTGATATTATTGTACATCCTGAATCAATTATTCATTCCATGGTTGAATTTGTTGATGGGTCTGTAAAAGCTCAATTGGGGGTTCCGGATATGAAAATACCAATTCAGTATGCCATAACCTACCCTCATCACTCTCCAGCACAATGGGAAAGTTTGGATTTGGAAAAAATGGGAACTTTACATTTCGAAAAACCTGATTTGGATAAATTCCCCTGTATTCGATTGGCCTATGAAGCATTGGAAAAAGGAGGCTCCTCCCCCATTGTTTTAAATGTAGCAAATGATAATGTGGTAGCAGCTTTTATAAAAGGACTAATTCCATTTACTCAAATTCCTACTTTAATTGAAGATACAATCAATCAACATGATTGGATCAACGACCCTAATCTGGATGACATTTCAGAATTAAGTGGTTGGACATCTCAATTCATTCAGGAACAAATTACAACCTATGCATAAACTGTCCATTACATTGGGGACTATTCTATGATTCTAACAGTTCTCTCGTTCATTTTCGTCATAGGTGTACTTGTATTTTTCCATGAGATGGGTCATTTTCTGGCAGCAAAATCTGTAGGCGTAAGAGTGGAAAAATTCTATTTGGGATTCAATTTTTTTGGTCTTGGGTTGAAAAAAATGTATAAGGGTACTGAATATGGTATTGGACTTTTCCCCTTAGGCGGTTATGTAAAACTTGCTGGAATAATTGATGAATCACTAGATACAGAATGCACCGGTGCTCCAGATGAATTTAAATCAAAGAATATGTTCCAAAAGATATGGATAATGTCAGCTGGGGTTATCATGAACTTCCTTTTAGCAATCCTCATTTTTGCACATCTCACGTATCATAATGGAATTGATGATCCTGACCCTCGGGCGATTGTGGGTAAGGTATACCCCGAATATCCTGCAGATAAATTAGGCTTACAGGAAAGTGATGAAATTCTTTCTGTTAATGGTATTCAAGTTGCAGATTGGAAAACCATGACGCAGGAAATCCATTTAAGACCTGAAGAAGAAATTCAAATATCTTGGCTACGTAATGGTAAAATTATGACTGGTAATACAACAACTGTATATGATGTTTTTGGTGAGAACGGGATGATAGGTATTATGCCTATACTGAATCATCGTGAGGCAGGACTTATTGAATCTTTTTCAGTGGGATATCGTCAAACCTATCATTTCCTCAATTTAACCTATCGAAGTATAATGGCACTTTTTAAGGGAAATGTATCCATCAAAGAAATGGCAGGACCTATTATGATTGCGAAAATAGCAGGGGAAACTGCATCTGCTGGTTGGGGTGCTTTATTAGGGTTAATGGCTTTTATCAGCATAAACCTTGGATTTATAAATATTCTCCCTGTCCCAGGGCTTGATGGTGGTCATGTGGTTATTGCCTTAATTGAGGGAATCATTCGCAGAGACATTCCCTTAAAAGTTAAAATGGGCATTCAACAGACAGGGCTAGTACTATTATTATTGTTATTTATCACTATAATGGTAAATGATATTCAAAGGTTGTTTCAATAATGGTTAATTTGATTAATGGAGATATTAATGAGTAAAGATAAATTTTTAAATTCTGATTACAAACCAGATGAAAATACCAAACAGGAAATTGAATCCCTTCATAAGGAAGGTGTATCTTTATCTGGTGTTCAATTACAATACGCAGATATGAAAAATGTAAAATTGGTCAATGCCGATTTATCAAATGCCAATTTAACCCGTGCAGACTTTTCAGGTGCCAGTTTATATGGTGTGAATTTAGAAGGGGCTAATTTATTTAAAGCCAGTTTTGAAGGTGCAAATTTAAAAGCTGCAAATATGAAATATTGCAATTTTCTGGGTGTGGATTTTTCGGGAGCTAAATTAAATAATGTGGATTGGGGAGAAGAGCATAAAATTATTAATGAAATTGAAGCTGAAGAGGCAAATGCTGCTGGAGATAAACAAACAGCTATTGAAAAATATAAAGAAGCAGAGGATGTGTATCGTAACTTGAAAATTAATTTGCAGTCCCAAACTTTAGGTGAAGATGTAGGCAATGTATTTCTTCGAGAGATGATTACCAAACGTAAACAATTACCCCTATTTTCACCCCTCAGAATTGCTTCAAAAATTGCCTACCTCACTACTGGATATGGTGAAAAAATAGGAAATATAATATATACAGTAATTGGAACAATAGTTTCCTGTGCCTTTCTGTATGGGATTGAAGGCGTAAGTTATGGCAATAAATTATTAAAGTTTGAAGGCACACAGAGCTTTACTGAAATGGTGAATATTTTTGGAGATCTTTTCTATTTCTCAGTAGTGGTATTTTCCACGGTTGGTTTTGGAGAAATTCTACCTATTGGTCCCATTGGAAAAACACTCATGATTTTTGAGGGATTAATTGGTGGACTTATTCTTGCTATTCTAATTATTGCAGTCTATAAACACCTCATGGATAGATAAACATATTTATTAAATAAATTAGTGGAGTAATTATGCATTTTATAGTTAATAAGAGTATTTATTTTATTTTATCTTTTTTGTTTATTATTAATTGTGGAAATAATAATCAAAAAGTATATAAACAATTTGATACCATAGATATTTCAACCACACAATTTAGTCAAGAAGATGATTCTGCATGGAATGGTGGCCCTGGATTTGAAGTTTATGCAGAGCAGCTTGGCTGGGAAACAAATAATAATGTTAAAAGTGTTGGCAGCCCTGATGCAATTAAAGGAGATACTATAACGCTTGTGGGTGAAACTGTTATGCCTCCCACCTTTCGTAATATAGGAAAGGAAACTAGATCTCAATTTCTTGCTATTATGGAAGCATTGGCATATCAACAACTTTTGGTATTTAATTATGAAATCTCAAAATATGAACCTGAACTAGCTTCACATTGGCGTATAGGTCAAGATTCTCTCACTTACTTTTTTAGAATTGACCCAAGAGCTAAGTGGTCTGATGGTAGAGATGTTACAGCACATGATGTAGTTGCAACGTATAGACTAAGAGTAGACAAAGGGCATGGGGACCCAACCACATATAAATCTTGGGATGAAGATTTTTATGAGCCTGTTGTAGAAACAAAATACATTGTTAGTATAAAAGCTAAGAAAAAAGATTGGGGGAATTTTGGCGGTATAGCAAAATCATATGTATATCCCTCTTATTATTTAAATAAAATAGATGGAGCCACATTTTTAGAAAAGTATCAATATGAAATGATGCCAGGTAGCGGTCCATATATTATTGATATGAATTTTACTACTCAAGATAACAATGGACTTGTTGTCTTTAACCGAAGAAAAGATTTTTGGGCTATAGATGAACCATCTAATATTGGCCTTTATAACTTTGATGTCATTAATTTTATTTTTATAGATGATGATAATCAAAAAATAGAACGATTTTTTAATGGTGATTATGATATCTATTCAGTAAGCCGAGCTCAATGGTGGAATGAACGATTTACAGCTGAAGAGTATCCTCAAATTAAGAGAGGTTTAACTCAACGTTTGAAAGTATTCAATTTCAAACCAACAGGTGTTTCGGGACTATCCTTCAATACAAAAGAATGGCCATTTGATGATATTGAAGTCAGAAAGGCATTTAGCCATATTTGGAATTTAGATAAATTAATGGATAAACTATTTTTCAATGAATATGTAGCAACAAATTCCTATTGGCCATGGAGTAAGTATGAACACTCTGATAATCCTCTACAGGATTACAACCCTGATAAAGCATTACAATTATTAAATGAAGCTGGATGGCAAAAAAATCCTGATGATAAATGGCTTAGTAAAAATGGAAAAATATTTGAAATTGATATGTATACCTATACCGGTTGGGATCGAATACACAATTTCCTTGTAAATGATTTAGAAGCAATTGGTATCAAGCTTAACCTTGTCGTAATTCAGAATCCCTTTGAAAAATTTATTCAGAAAACATTTACAATGCATTATGGTGGTTGGACGGGAAGACCTGCTCCAGATCCAGACCAAATGCTACACTCAAAATACGCGGATGATATTGATGTAACAAATGCTACTTCAATGGCAAATAAAACTATAGATTCACTAATAGAGGCCTATGAAACTAATTGGAATTTGGATGAGCGAGTTCAAATTATACAGCAAATTGATAGCATAGCCACAAGAGAGTACCACTATATATTTGGCTGGGCTGCGCCTTATGGTTGGCGAGGCTTATATCAAAATCGTTTTGGCATGCCTGAAAGAGGACTTAGTTATGGTTCAAATAGATATCATAAGCATTGGGGTGGCTGGGCAAATCATATACTTCTCTGGTGGTCTGATCCAGAGAAAAAAGAACTTCTTAGACAGGCAAGACAGTCTGATACTATGTCACTTCCTATTGATAGAGAGTTAATAGATTATTGGAATAAATTAAGTAAATAATATATGTTTGAATATGTTATAAGACGATTACTCTTAATGATACCAACTTTTCTTGGTACAACTTTTCTTGTTTTTGT
>Ga0208411_1001172_pt1 | contig 18294 bp, 19 predicted proteins | sample ETN01SmetaG_4_FD_185793 | JGI IMG/M metagenome (GOLD analysis project Ga0208411, IMG submission 185793) | Marine microbial and viral communities from oxygen minimum zone, Eastern Pacific Ocean - ETNP2014F12-01SV261 (SPAdes) (version 2) | ecosystem: Environmental > Aquatic > Marine > Oceanic ... | reverse complement strand
TGGAGGTCTAATGTTAGATAACTACTTTAACTATAAAAAACATAAGACAGATTTTAAAACTGAAGTCATTGCAGGAGTGTCGACCTTTTTGACAATGGCTTACATCATGTTTTTAAATCCTGTCATACTTGCCGACGGTGGGTTTGATTTTGGTGGTGTTTTTACAGCGACTGCTCTTGCAACTGCATTAGCATGTTTTATTGCTGCATTTTACGCTAAAACTTGGCCCATTGGACTTGCACCAGGAATGGGGATAAATGCTTTTATCGCTTATGGTGTTTGTTTAGGTATGAAATATACGCCAGCAGAAGCACTCGGTGCTGTTTTGGTTGCGGGTGTAGTCTTCTTAATAATTTCATTAACACCAATAAGAGCGTGGTTAATAAATTCAATTCCAAAAAGTTTAAAACTTGGAATTGGAGCAGGTATTGGTCTTTTCCTTGCAATTATTGGTTTTGAACTTATGGGATTAACTACAGATAACCCAGTAACTCTTGTTCAGCTTGGAGATGTATCTAATCCTTTAACTTTATTAGGTGCTGGTGCATTTATTTCAATGATTGTAATGGAAAAAATGAAAATCAAAGGAAATATAATCATTGGAATTATTGCTTTTAGTATAATTGCATGGCTAGGAGGATGGGGCACATTTAATGGTGTTGTTTCTTCTCCACCACCAATGACACATCTAATGACATTTGATTTAGGTGCTGCGCTAAGTGCATCGATGGTAACTGTAATTTTTACATTATTCTTTATCGACTTTTTTGATACTGCTGGAACATTAACTAGTGTTGCAAACGTAGCTGGAAAAGTTGGTCCTGATGGAAAAATTAAAGACATCGATAAAGCAATGCTATCAGACAGTGTATCAACTGTAGCAGGTGCCATGATGGGTACCTCAACAGTAACAACATATGTTGAAAGTGCTGCTGGAGTAAAAGCTGGTGGAAGAACTGGAATGACTTCACTTACTATTGGAGTTCTTTTCTTGTTATGTTTGTTCTTCAGTCCACTTGCAACATCTCTTCCTAAGGAAGTTGATGCTGCTGCTTTAATCTATATTGCAACTCTGTTTGTAAGAAATATCACAGATATTAGTTGGGATGATGCTGCTGAAGCAGGCCCTGCTGTTCTTGCAATGATAGCAATGCCATTTACTTATTCTATTTCTAATGGAATAGCTTTGGCATTTGTTTCATATGCTGCAATTAAGATTTGTACTGGTAAATTTAATGAAACTAGTCCAGCAATATGGGTTATTGCTGCTCTAAGTATAGTTAGTTTCTTAGTAGCTTAAAAAAATAAAAAGTTTTTAAAGGGGGCGGCTTTAGGGTCGCCCTTTTTTATTTTTGATGTTTCTTTTTTATTTCTTCTATTCGAATTTCTTCGTAAATTTCAAATGGTTGGACTATCCAAGGATTGTCTTTTAATTTTACTGCACAAAAATCAGGCTCAAACGATGATTTCTGCTTTTTCCAAAGTGTAGCTGTTTTGATGTCTTCAATTTTGCCTTTTATTGGATCATAAGCTTTTAGCCAATCTATACTTTTATTAAAAGTAATGCCCGTATCAGATAAATCATCACAAAGTAAAATTCTACCTCCCATATTTGGTGCTATAGAACTCATTTCTCTAGAAAATACTATATCACCCTGTTCATCCTCAACCCCTTTTCCACTATAAGACTCTACCGCTAAGTAAGCACATTTCAGTTTAAATACTCTACTCAAAACATCTATCATTGGCGCTGCTCCTCGCATTATACCAATTAATATTGTTGGTTTGTATCCACTTTCCTCTATTTGAATTGCAAGCTTTTCTACAGTTTCATTATATTGATTCCAGCTTACAATTAATTTTTCTGACATATCTCTCTATATAATATTAATTTTTAAAAATTAATATTAAAACTGCAAGTAAAATTAAAAGTACAATTGATGTTATTAAAATATACAACCTATGAATGTTTCTGCCTCTTAAATTGAAATAATGTCTAGCTAAGGCTGAGATTACCGCGATAGCACCTAAAATTAACCAATTATATTTATGATAAACTATAAAACTATAATGGCCTGATAGCATTATAAACAAAACCAAAAAAGTTGAATAATTATTATGTATAGATCTTTGTTTTGCAGCTAAAGATAAAGTTTGGTCAAACTTTTTATTTCTTTTACTACTATTAATAATGTTTGTTTGATTTGGAATAATTACAGTAAATACATTTCCAAACATATTTGTACCTATTATTAAACCAACGCTTAAAAATGCAAATTTCGCTCCATAAACTTGGGTAAATCCATATGACAATAAAATAAGTAAAATGAAAATAGTTGAAACAAATAAAACATTATTTTTTATAAGGCTTGATTTGCACAAAAAATCATAAACTAACCAAGATATAATTAATGAAAATATGGAAAATATTATTGCTGCAGAAGGTAAAATTTCTAAAACTTTTTTATCTACCATCAATATACCTGAATTATAGTAATAAATTACACAAAGTAATAAAATTCCAGTTATAAATGTTAAGTAACTTTGCCATTTAAAAATTGTAAGGCTTCTCAAATAATTTTTTGGGGGTGATACTTTTAATCTAGAAAGTTTATAATAATAACCTGAATGCATAAGATAACCTTCACCATCAACATCTTTGCTTGATATTTTTTTATTTAATTTATTGTCTAAATAATTAAATAAAAAACTGTTTCCTACCCATAATATTGCAAATAGTACATGGCCCCATCTTAAAGTGAGCTCTAACCATTTCATTGAGTAAGATAAAACTTCCATTAATATTTAATTTTGTCTTTTTTATTTTCCCAAATTTTAAATGCTTCTAAAGCCTCTTCCCTATGCATTTGGAACATTTTAATTTTTCTATTTTCTAAATCTTTATTGATTTCAGAATAAATAAATGAATCATCAAAATCTATACTCTTGGCGTCTATTCTGGTGTTTGCATAAAAAATATTTTCGATTCGTGACCAATATATTGCTGATAAACACATTGGACATGGTTCACAACTTGAATATAGGTCACATCCAGAAAGATTAAATGTATTCAATTTTTTACATGCATCTCTAATTGCAACTATTTCTCCATGCGCTGTTGGGTCGTTATTCATTGTAACCTTATTAGAACCTTCTGCAAGAATCTTCTTATTTTTTACAATAACAGAACCAAATGGGCCCCCCGTTGATTTTGCACTTTCAATAGAAAGTTCAATTGCTCTCATCATAAAAATATTTTTTTGGCTCATAATTAATTTTTTTTTAACTTGTTTATACTTAATAAAATTTTTTCAGGTGTTGCTGGAGCATCCAAATTAGGTATTTTTCTGTAGTTTGAAGTTGAAGCTATTGCATCTTTTATAGCAAAAAAAACACTCATAGCTAACATTAAAGGTGGCTCTCCAGTAGTTTTGGATTTATTAACTACTTCTTCTTTATTTTTTCCCTCTTTATAAATTTCTACATTAAACTTTTTAGGCATATCACTAACAGCAGGAATTTTATATGTTGAAGGAGAAAAAGTAGTTATTTGTCCATTGGCTTTCCAATTAACCTCTTCCATAGTAAGCCAGCCTTGGCCCTGAACGAAACCTCCTTCAATCTGACCGAGTTCTAAAGCTGGATTAATAGCATTACCTGCATCATGCAATATATCAACTTTATCTATTATATTTTCACCAGTTAAGGTGTCTAGTGTCACTTCAGTTACAGCTGCACCATAACAAAAATATAAAAATGGTCTTCCATAAAATTTTTGTTTGTTAAAATTAATTTTTGGTGTGGAGTAAAATCCATTTGATGAAAGAGATATACGATTTAAATAAGCCTCCTGAATAATATCATTAAATTTAAAAATATATTTCCCTATTAAGATTTTTTCATTTTTATAAATCACATTTTTTTTGGCTGATATTTTATATTTATTTTTTATAAATTTTTCTAAATTTAATTTGATTTTTTTAACAGCATCTAAAGCAGCCGCTCCATTAAGATCAGTTGTAGATGAAGCTGCACTCGCAGAAGTATTTGGCACCTTAGATGTATTTGTTGATGAAATTTGAACTTTTTCATAAGGAATGCCAAACGATTTTGAAACTAATTGAGCTATTTTTGTATGAGTCCCTTGTCCCATTTCAATTCCTCCATGATTTAAATGTACACTGCCATCAGTATAAATATGAACCAAAGCTCCAGCTTGGTTTAAATGGATTGTAGTAAAAGATATGCCAAATTTTATAGGTGTAATAGCAATCCCTTTTTTTTTATATTTGTTTTTTAAATTAAATTTTTTTATTTTAGAATATCTTTTCTTGTAATTTGATTTCTTTATCAATTTATCAAATATTTCGTTAATCACATTATCTTCAATTTTCATTCCGTAGTGTGTGATATTTCTTCTATTTTTTTTGTAAAAATTTTTTTTTCTTATTTCTAAAGGATCTTTACCTAGATATCTTGAAATATTATCAATAATATTTTCAATAGACATCATTCCTTGATTTCCTCCAAACCCTCGAAATGCCGTTGAAGTAGAAGTATTCGTTTTACAAAGATAATTTTGTACTTCTAAATTTGGAATAAAATAAGCATTGTCAATGTGCAAAAGGGCTCTTTCATTTATTGCTAAGGACAAATCGAGTGACATCCCACATTTTGATGAAAGTTTTAATTTTAATGATTTTATTTCTCCTTGATCGTTAAAACCAACTTCATAGTCTGAAAAAAATTCATGTCTTTTTCCTGTTATAATAATATCGTCGTCTCTATCTAGTCTAAGTTTAACTGGACATTTAGTTTTGTGAGCAAGAAGTGAACAAATACTTGCTGTCATAAAGTTAGTTTCTTTTCCTCCAAAACCACCTCCTATTCTTCTTACCAAAACTGTTATTGAATTACTTTTTTGATTTAACATCTTAGCAACTATTTGTTGAGTTTCAGAAGGATGTTGTGTTGAACTATAAATAACCATATTATTGTCTTCATTAGGAATAGCAAAAGCAACTTGTCCTTCTAAATAAAAATGTTCTTGGCTACCGGTAGTAAAATTTCCTTTAAGTCTATGTTTAGAATTTAATAGAGCTTTGTTTGGATATCCTCTTTTAATTTTTTTTACTTTAAAAAGTAATTTTTTTTTTGCCAAAGACTCTTTTATTGTAACTATAGGTTTCAATTCTTTATAATAAACTTTTGCCTTTAAAACTGCTTTTCTAGCAAGCTCTGTAGATAAAGCAGCTACTGCAAAAAGAGGTTGTCCATAAAACTCAACTTTTTTATTTGTAAATATAGGATCACCATCGAAAACTGGTCCTACGTCATTACGACCAGGAATATCTTCAGAAGTAACAACAGAAATAACTCCCTCACTTGATATTACATTTCTTAAATCTATCTTTTTTATTATTGCATGAGCTTTTTTACTCCATCCTATTGCTCCATAAAGTGTACTGTCAGGTTCTTTGATATCGTCAGTATATTCCGCAAATCCACTAACATGTTTGTAAGCACTGTCATGAAGTCTCTTTTCACTAAAATATTCTTGTTTTTTCATAATTAACTTAGTCTTATTAATTTATTTAATTTAGTTTCTAAAAAGAACTTTAATAATAAATTCTGTGCAACTTCTAATCTATATTGTTTTGATGCCCTCATATCATCAATAGGATTAAAATCTTTTTTTAATAAATTTTTAGCTTTTTCAAAAATATCCTCGGAAAATTTAGAATTTAATAGAAATTTTTCACATTTAATTGCTCTTTTAGGAATTTCTGACATTCCTCCAAATGCAATAAAAACATCTTCAATCCTTTGATTTTTTACTCTGAAATTAAAAGAAGCACAAACTGATGAAATATCATCATCGAATCTTTTTGATATTTTGTATGCTTTAAATTTGTTATTTTTATAAATAGGAATTTTTATAGATTTTATAAATTCTCCTGTTTTAAGTCTTGTCTTTCTATACCCAATAAAAAAATCTTTAAGAAAAATTTCTTTATTTCTTTTTTTTGTCTGTATTAATATCCGAGTATTTAAAGAAAGAAGTAAAGGCAAGGTATCTCCTATGGGTGAAGCTGTAGCAATATTTCCGCCTATTGTTCCCACATTTCTTATTTGAACAGATCCATATCTTCTTAATATATTATTAAAATCAGGATAATATTTTAAAATAAATTGTTCAACTTGTATAAGTGGAGTTGTTGCTCCAATATTAATTTCATTATTTATAATTTTTATAAAATTTAGTTCTTTAATATTATTTAAATAAATTATATTTTTTATTTCTTGTCTATTTTTTGTAACTATTAAAGATAAATCTGTTCCACCACTTAAAAAATTTGGATTGGGATTTTGTTGGATTATTTTTTTTAATTCATTAACTGTTTTTGGAGCAAAATATTTTTTATTTTTATGTTTAATAATAATATTTTTATTATTAATTTTTTTTAATAATTTAATAATTTTTGAATTATTACGATCAAAATCATCATAACTATTTTTTTTTTTTAAACTTCTAGCAGCATCAATTATAGGTCTATAACCAGTACATCTGCATAAATTTCCTGATATAGCATCTTTAATATTTTCTTCATTTTTATTATTTTTGTTTTTGTACATAGCAAAAATGGACATAACAAAACCAGGTGTACAAAATCCACATTGAGATGCATGATATTTTGCCATTGCCTCTTGAACAGGATGATAAGAACCATTTTTTGAAACTAAATTTTCAACAACTATTAGTTGTTTTCCATGCAAAGTGGGTGTGAAGGATATACATGAATTAATTGCTTTGTATTTAATTTTTTTATTTTCTAATTCTCCTAGCACTATTGTACAAGCACCACATCCACCTTCTGCACAACCCTCTTTGGTGCCTGTTTTTTTTAATTCTTCTCTTATAAAATTAAGTATAGTTTGATTTGGGTCAGGATTTTCCAATTCAATTAATTTATTTTCATAAATAAATTGAACTTTATTTGCGCTCACTTAAGAACCTCTATAAGTAGAATAACTCCATGGAGAAACAAGTAATGGAACATGATAATGTTCTTTTGAATTTGAAATACCAAACCTAATAACCACATCATCTAAAAAAGGTAATTCATCTGATTTTGATATATTTTTAAAATATTCTCCTATAAAAAAAATTAACTCATATTTACCATTCAAAAACTTTTCACCTTCGAGCAATGGTTTATCAGATCTTCCATCTTGGTTTAGAATTATTGTATTTTTTTTTTCTTTTTGATTGTTCTTAAGATAATATAATTCTACCTTTATACCTGATCCTGGCTTACCAGAATAAACATCTAAAACATGAGTTGTTAATTTTGTCATACTATTAGTTATATACTATACAAATATTCTATAAATAATATATTAAAACATACATTAAGAGACATAAATGAAAATTACAAAAGATCTCAACACACTTACCAAAAATGAGTTCATCACAATTTTTGGAAGTATATTTGAAAAATCTGAATGGATTGCTAATGAAACTTTTAAACTAAAACCTTTTAAAAACTCCAAAGATTTAGTCGATAAAATGATAAATATTTATGACTCTTGTTCAGTTGATAAAATATTAAAAATATTAAATTTACATCCAAAATTAGCGATAGAAAAAAAACTTTCTTCTTTTTCTTCAAAAGAACAAACTGGAGCTGAATTAGATAAGTGTTCAAATGAAGAGCTTATAGAATTTAATAAATTAAATTTTGATTATGAAAAAAAATTTAAATTTCCATTTATAATTGCTGTAAAAAGAAAAAATAAAGATCAAATTTTAGAAAATTTTAGAATTAGAATAAAAAATAATTATGAAGAAGAATTTCAAGAAGCTAAAAAACAAGTGACGAAAATTGCTTTATTTCGTCTTAATGAAATTTTAGAGATATACTAATTATTTGTACTTTCTGAGACATAATAAGATACAGCATTGATTTCTTCCTCAGAGAGAATTTCTGAAAAAGTAGGCATTATTCCAATACCATTTGTGACTGCATTTTTTACTCTTCCTATATCTGGTCTTATTTCATTTAAATTTGGTCCAATATTTGCATTAGTTCCTGCATCCTTAAGAGAATGGCATGATGCACAGGTACCATTATTTAAAAAAATTTCTTTTCCCAATGTATAAACTTCATCTGCTGTAGCAACTGAAAAAAACATTAATTGTAATAAAATTATTAAATTTATTATAATTTTCATATTAATTTAAATAAACTATATTTTGACTTATAATAAAATAAAAAATTAAACAATAAATATTTTTATGAAAAAAGCTTATTGGATGGCAATTTATAAAGAAATAAAAAATCCCGAAAATATAAAAAAGTATGCTGAGAAAGCAACACCTGCTATTCAAAAATATAAGGGTAAAATTCTTTCAAGAGGAGGAAAGATTGAAACGATAGAAGGAATTAAATCTCCTAGAACTGTTTTAATTGAATTTCCAAGTATGGAAGATGCTCTAAACTGTTATAATTCTAGAGAATATCAAGATGCTATGAAAATTGGCAAAGGAGAATTCAATAGACATATTCAAATTGTAGAAGGAATTTAGTATTTAATTGGTTCGGGATCTATACTTCTCCAAAGATACCAAGTAGCAACTGAACAATAAGGTGAAAATCTATTGTAAAGTAAATTTATAAATGTAGTTGGTGGCAAATATTTTTTTTTATAATTTTTGGATATAGCTCTTAAAAGTCCAATATCTTGGACTGGCCAAATATTCGGTCTATTATAAGTAAAAAGTAAAATCATTTCTGCAGACCATCTTCCTATTTGTCTTAATTCTGAAAGATACAAAATAGCTTCCTCATCTGACATTTTAGAAATTAACTTGGGATTAAAAGTTTTATTTAAAATTTGCTTTGCTAGACTTTTAATTCCTTTTACTTTTTGTTTACTCAACCCACATGATTTTAACTGAATAAATTTTAGTTTATTTATGTTTTTAGCATTAATTTTATTTTTACATTTTTTTTTAAATTTAAGAAATACTGAATTCGCAGCAGCGACACTAATTTGTTGACCAATTATACTTTTACATAATGAATAAAAAATATCTTTTCTTGTAGTAAGTATAGTTTCTGATGGTACTGAATATTTGTTAATTAATAACTTCATAACCTTATCCTTATTAGATAAATACTTTTTTGCAGTATTCCAATATTTGGGAATTTTATTCATGTCTTGTTGTGGATAGAATTTTTTCTTTATGATGTATTTCTCTTCTTAAGATAATTAAAGATGAAAATACAACAAGCAATGCTCCTAATAATGTTTTAATAGTTGGAATCTCGTCCCAAATGAAATAACCAAAAATTATTCCAAATACTAAAGCTAGGTATTTTAAAGGAGAAACAAGGGAAACTTCTGATAATTTAAAAGACTGGCCAAGCCATAAATTCGCAAAACCTCCTAAAAATCCTATCATACATAATAATAATAAATCTCTTCCGTCAGGCACCACCCACCCAAAAGGAATAGTAAACAAGCTAGCCAAAGTAATAGCTACAGAAAAATTTAAAGATATAAGCCATACAGGTTCTGTTGTTGATAGTTGTCTAATAGCAATAGCAACATAAGATAATCCTAAGCAAAAAATGATAGGATAAATATAGTAAATATTAAACGAACCAAAGCCCGGTTCTGTTATTACAACTATTCCTATAAATCCTATGAAGACAGCCAACCATCTATAGAAACCAACTTTTTCACCTAAAAAGAAAATTGAAAAAATTGTTGTAAATATTGGTGCAGCAAATGAAATACTAACTACTGTAGCTAATGGAAGATTTCTCAAAGCAATAAATATAGCTATCAAAGCTATCAATCCAAATAAACATCTTAAAAAATGTAAACCAGCTCTTTTAGTTTGATAAAAATTTTTAATTCTTTCTCTGGGCATTATAAAAAAATATAAAATTCCACCAAAAAAACCTCTAAAAAACAATACTTGTCCTAAAGGGTAATGTTCAGACCATTTAACAATTAAATCCATTATAGAAAATGCGCATACAGACAAAAACATGTACAAAAATCCTAATTGATTTTTACTGAGCATATGAATAATTTGTAAATTAATTTAAAACATAATCAATGGAAATAGCAGTTTTAGCTTTAGGATGTTTTTGGGGACCTGAAATCAAATTTAGTAAAATTAATGGAATTATGAAAACAGAAGTTGGTTATTGTGGTGGTGATAGTCCAAAGACAACATACAAAGAAGTTTGCACAGGAAATACCAATCATGCTGAAGTTGTAAAACTTGAGTTTGATGAAAAAACTATTTCATATGAAAAAATCTTAAATATTTTTTTTGAAATTCATGATCCAACAACCTTAAATTCTCAAGGACCAGATTTTGGAACACAATATAGAAGTGAAGTTTTTTATTTAAATGAAAGTCAAAAAAAAATAGCTGAAAAAGTTTTTAAAGAAACTAGTCAGAAATTATCAGGTAAAGTAGTAACTAAAATTTCATTACTAAAAAATTATTGTCCTGCAGAAGAATATCATCAAAAATATTTAGAAAAAAAATAAAATGTCGTTAGTTGAAACTGAATGGTTACAAAAAAATTTAGATAGTGTTAAAATTATTGATTGCTCGTGGCATATGCCTCAAACAAAACGAAATGGTTTTGATGAATATAAAAAACAACATATTCCAAACGCTATTTTTTTTGATTTAGATGATAATTCTAAAAAAAATACTAATCTCCCTCATATGTTAATTGAAATAAATAGTTGGGATAAAATAATATCAAAAATGGGAATTAAAAATGATGATAAAATAATAATTTATGATAATTCAGATGTAATTAGTTCATGTCGTTGTTGGTTTAATTTTATTTATTTTGGTCATGATCCCAAATTAATTTATGTCTTAAATGGGGGACTCAAAAAATGGATTAAAGAAAAAAGAAAAATTACTAACGATTTAACAGATATTCAGATATCTAATTATAAAAGTTTTGAAAAAAAAGAATTAGTAAAAAATAAACAATTAATTGATGAAAATATCAATGCTCAAAAATTTAAAGTAATTGATGCTAGAAGCAAAGAAAGATTTGAAGGAAAAGTTTCTGAACCAAGAAAAGGTTTAAGAAGTGGAAATATTAAAAATTCTTTTTGTATACCATTTAATCTTTGCTTAAATGAAGACAAAACTTTTAAAAATAAAGAAAAACTTAAGAATGTTTTTCAATCTTGTTTAAAAAATATAAATGAAAAAAATATAGTTTTTTCTTGTGGTTCTGGGGTTACTGCGTGCGTTTTGGCACTAGCTTATTCTTTAATAAATGATAAATATCAACCTTGTATTTATGATGGCTCTTGGGCTGAATACGGCATAATTTAAATTAAATATGAAAAGATCTACAAAAATTATTTCTATAATATTGGTTTTTTTTCTAATCATAGCAATTGTGATTATTGGAAGAACTATGGTTGGAAATCATTTTAAAAAAAAATTTGGTAAAAGACCACCTCCTGGAATAATAATTACAGAAGTTGCAAAAAAAGAATTTTCAGAAAAAATAGAAACATTTGGTACGGCAATTTCAAATAAATCGGAAACTTTTAAAATAAAAAAAGATGATCTTGTTGGTGATTTAGAATTAAAAAATTATGTTAAAAAAGGAGAAATTTTAATAAAATTAAAAAGCGGAAATATATTAGCCCCTTTTAGTGGTGTGCTTGGTTACACGGGATTAACTGAAGATATATTTGTGTCTAACAATATATTTATTATAACACTTGATGATAACTCAACTATATATTCAGATATAAAAATTCCAGAAAATTACTCGGCTTCTATAAAAAAAGGATTACCAGTTGAAGTTAAAATATCCAGCTACAAAAATAAAGTTTTTAAAGGTGAGGTAGATTTTGTTTCAAGTAGAATTAATGCAGATACAAGAAGCTTATTATCTAGAATAAAGGTAGAAAATGAAAATTTAGAGTTGATTTCAGGATCTCTTTTAGAAGCAAGTATTATGTTTAATATGAGAAATTCCTTAGGTGTGCCAGATACAAGTATAATAATGGAGGGTGAGAAAGCGTTTGTATACAAAGTATCACCAGAAAATATAACTAATAAAATAGAGGTTCAAATTGGAAATCGTAGTGAAGGCAAAGTTGAAATATTATCAGGACTTAATGAAGGTGATGTAATAGTTGCTGAAGGATTAAAAAAAGTATACCCGCGAGCAAAAATAAATCCAATTAAAGAAGGTGAAAAAAAGAGCGAGTCTAATTGGAAAAAAAAAAAGATAAAAATTAATTAAATGTTCATAACTGACATCAGTATAAGGAGACCAGTTGTTTCATGGGTAATGTCTTTAATTCTTATCACATTTGGTATTTTTGTTTTTTGGAAATTGCCTGTTAGAGAATTACCTGCCGGTATTCAGCCACCAGTAGTGCAAGTTAAGGTAAATTACTCATCAGCAGCTGCACCAATAGTTGATCAAGAAGTCACTCAAGTAATTGAGGATGTGATTGGTGGTGCTGAGGGAATTAAAAATATTGATTCAAAATCTGAAAATGGAAGAAGCACTATAAATATAGAATTTGATACAAGTATTGATCTAGATAACGCAGCTAATGATATTAGAGAAAGAGTGGCAAGAGTTGTGGACAATCTCCCAAGTGAATCAGATCCACCACAAATATTAAAAAGAGCAGCGGGATTTACAACAACAATGTGGCTTGCACTCTCTTCTCCGACTTGGAGTGATTTAGAGCTTGGAGATTATGCTGATAGATATTTAGTAGACAAATTTTCAAGTGTAAAAAATGTAGGAAGAATTTTAGTTGGAGGACTTAGAGAATTAAGTATTAGGGTATGGATAGATCCGATTAAATTAGCAGCTAATAACCTAACTGTTCAGGAAGTAGAAAGAGCTTTAAGAGGAGAAAATATTAGACTTCCCGCAGGTACGTTAGAAGCAGATAATATTGATTTAACTCTTAATTTAGACAAATCTTATAATAGCATTGAAACGATTGAGCAATTACCAATAAAAAAAACTAGTAAACGTATAATTGTACTCTCGGATGTTGCAAATATTGAATTTGGACCTGTATCAGAAAAAACTTTATTTAAAGCACAAAGGAAAGACCGATTAAATTTAAAAACAGTAGGTATAGGAATATATGCTAAGAGTGGAGCATCTACTGTGGAGCTCTCAAGAGAAATCAAAAAAAAAATTGAGGAAGTTAAGAAAACTCTACCTGATGGTTTAGATCTTGAAATAGCATTTAATAGAGCAACTTATGTAGGAGCTGCAATAAATGAAGTCTACAAAACACTTGTAATTGCTTTCGTGTTAGTTGTATTAATTATTTATTTATTCCTTGGAAATTTAAAAGCTGTAATTGTGCCTGCTATTGCTTTGCCTGTGAGTTTAATTGCTTCATTCTTAGGTATCTATATTTTTGGTTTATCTATCAATATATTTGTACTCTTAAGCTTTATACTGGCAATAGGAATAATTACTGATGACTCTGTTATAATGACAGATGCTATATATCGAAGAATAGAAAATGGTGAAACGCCTTTAGTTGCAGCTTATAAAGGATCTAAACAAATCACTTTTGCAATTATAGCAACAACTTTAATTTTAATTGCGGTTTTTTTACCATTAATTTTTATAGAAGGAATTTCTGGAACTTTATTTAGAGAAACAGCCATAGCTCTTTCTTTTTCAATAGTGGTATCATCATTTGTTGCTTTAACTTTATCACCTATGCTTGGAAGTAAATTTTTAACAAGAAAGACAAATAAAAATTTTATTATTAAAAAGTTTGAAAATTTGTTTTTAAATTTTTCAAAATTTTACCAAGAAACATTAAGCGTAACCTTAAACAAGACTAAAACAATAACATTTTTTATATTATTTGTTATTATTTCATCAGTTCTTCTTTTCAATTTTTCAAAAAAAGAATTACTTCCAATGGAAGATAGAGGGGCATATTTAATAATTGGATTTACAGATGAAGGTAGTTCATTTGAATATACTGAGGAAAAAGCTCAAATTATTGAGCAAAGATTAATTCCACTTCTACAAGCGGAAGATAGTCCCTATAGAAGATTTATAATGAGAGTTCCTGGATTTGGTAGTTCTGCAAATTCATATAATAGCTTTATAATTATTGCGCTGTTAGATCATTGGAAAAATAGAGATCAAGATTCTCAAACTGTGATGAGGCAAGCGATTGGAAAAATAGTAACTGTACCACAAGCAGTTGCCTTTCCAATTTCTCCACAATCAATCAGAGTTTCAAGTTATAATAAACCAGTCCAAATGGTGATTTATGGAACTACTTATGAAGAACTTGAAAAAATACAAAAAGAGGTAATAAGAAATTTAAGAAGAAATTCAAACTTATCTAGAATTGAGTCTGACTATTCTAAAAATAAGCCAGAGGTAAAACTTGTCATTAACAAAAATAAAGCAAAAGACCTGGGAGTTTCAACTGAGTCTATTGGTAAAACTTTAGAAACTTTATATGGTGGAAAGAGAGTTACGACCTTTAATAAGTTAGGAAAAGAGTACCCAATTATACTTCAACAATATTTATCAGATAGAAGAAATAAAGAAGGAATATCTAAAATATTTGTAAGATCTGAAACTAATGGAAAATTAGTTTCTTTGGTAAATCTTGTAGACTTCAAAGAGGAAGGAGCTGCAAAAAATCTTGCTAGATATAACAGACAAAGAGCGGTGACTATTTCAGCAAATATATCTGAAAATTATACTTTGTCAGAAGCAATTAAATATTTTGAAAATATAATGGCTAAAGTTGCTCCTCAAAACCAAATAACTTGGAAAGGCAAATCTGAGGAAGTGAAAGAAACAAGCAATGAGTTATTTATTATTTTTGCGCTTGCACTTCTTACTGCATATTTAGTAATGGCAGCAACATTCAATTCTTTCATACACCCATTTATAATAGTTCTAACTGTGCCTTTGGCTATATTTGGTGGACTAATATTTATTTTATTTCTTAATAGCTCTGTGAATATTTTTTCTCAAATTGCTTTAATCATACTTATAGGTATCTCAACAAAAAATAGTATTTTAATTGTAGATTATGCAAATCAAATTAGAACCACTGGAAAAAATATTGAAGCAGCTGTTAAAGAAGCTTGTTCTGTAAGATTTCGTCCAATTATAATGACATCATTAAGTACAATGATCGCTATGTTACCGCTCGTAATTGGAAATTTTGGTCCTGGAGCAGGAGAAGGTTCAAGATTAGCTGTTGGAAGCACCATACTAGGGGGAATGATTATCTCAACTTTCTTCACTTTATACGTAACTCCATCAATGTATCTAGCATTAGCCAAGAATACAAAAAGAATTGATGCGGTAGACTTGGAATTAAAAAGAGAATTATCTAAAAAATAATATACTTATTTTTATTTAGTGAATTTTTACATTTAAATAATTGTTTCCTATAAATATTAGATTGTTTTTCTACTTTTTTTGCTAATTTAATTACTTTTTCATTTTGTTTATAATTTTTAAAGTTTCCCCACCCTTCATGATAAGCTAGATATTGTTTGAAAGCATCTTTTTTAGAAATCTTTAAAATAGATTCTGTTTTATTTGTGTACCAGCCAATAAAATCAACACTATCCTTAAATCTTATTCTTATTGCTAATTTATTTCCTGTTTCTTTTTTATATTGTTCCCATGTACCTTTAACTGCTTGTGAATAACCAAAAGAACTTGAAGGTCTTTTATAAGGTATAACTTTAAAAATTTTTTGTCTTGCTGGTTTAGCTAGCCAATCAAAATCTGACTCCATTTTAATAATAGCTAACTGTACATAAACCGGAGTTCCCCATTTTTGCTCTACTTTTTTTGTGTGTTTATACCAAAGATATCTTTCATTGAAAATTGAACAACTATTAGCTGTGTTTGTGGGAATTGAAGAACAACCAGTTATTAAAAAAAAAACTAAAATAAAAAATTTATTTCTTAAACACTCCATATTTATTTATAAGACTGTAGATAAAAATTACAATAATCACACCTAATAAATTTCCAAATAAATCTACAAATTGAAAACTTCTTTCCGGTATAATTAGATGAAATATTTCGAGAATTATTGATAAAAAAATCAAATAAAATATCAAATACTTTATCTGATTTGATTTTGTAAAAGTATAAAGACCGATAACTGAAATAAAAGCGAAAGTATAGAGATGATTCGTTGATATTATGAAATCTGCGGTTATTTGTGGTTGAATTTTACAATCATTCAAAAAGACACATCCCAATAAACTTCCTGGAAAAATGTATAAAACAATTAAAAGAAAATTAATTAAATAGAAAATAATTTTATATTTTGAAAAAAATTTTGTCATTTTAATTTATAGTTTTATTTATAAATTTAATTTATTAATAATGATATGAGTATTTTAATATTAGTTAGGCATGGTCAAAGTATTTGGAATCTTGAAAAAAGATTCACTGGTTGGGTGGATATTGATTTAACAGAAAAAGGTAAATTAGAAGCAGAAAAAGCTGGCTCTTTAATAAAAAATAAAGAAATTAAAATTGATCTTTATTATTCATCTTTACAATTAAGAGCAAACAATACCTTAAAGATAATACAAAAAATCTTAAACGATAAAAAAAATTTCAAAAAAGCTTGGCAATTGAATGAAAGACACTATGGAGCACTTACGGGCCTAAACAAAATTGAAATGGTTAAAAAACTTGGCGAAGATAAGGTGCATGAGTTTCGAAGGTCTTGGGATATTAAGCCTGAACCTTTAAGTAAAGAAAGCCCTTATCACCCTTTAAATATTGAAACATACAAGAAAGTTCCTGAAAAAATAATTCCAGATACAGAGTCTTTAAAAGATACATATGAAAGAGTTATAAAATATTACGAAGAGGAACTTAAAAACTCTTTAAAAGATAAAAATATTTTGATTTCTGCCCACGGGAATTCAATAAGAGCTTTATGTAAATATCTTTTAAAATTAGACAACAATCAAATATCTAACTTAGAGATACCAACCGGAAATCCTCTGTTAATTGAACTTGACAAAAGTTACAAAATTAAAAACTGCGAATACCTCGATAAAGAACGAGCTAAAAATCTTTTAGTTTTTTGAAAGTTTCTAAATCTGTTAAATGATAAAACTTATTTAAACTTTCAAAACCATTTAACTCATTTTTTTTTAGTAATTCATTCCAAATTTCTAAAATTGAAAAATTCTTTACATTATATTTTTCAAACAAATTTTTATTCAAAATTTGACAGCCAATATAAATATAATCCTTATTGTCATTTTTTTTTAATAAGTTATCTTTTAATTGAAAATCACCTCTAAGATTTTTATCAAAACTTAATTGTTTTTTTGCGACTAACAAAATATTGTTTAATTTTTTTGAAAAATAAAAATTCTGCATTTCGTTGATTTCATTGATGTAATTTTTGTTCCAGAGTGTATCTGGATTGAAAATTAGATAATCATTATCTTGATAACGATTAATCATATTTAGTATTCCACCACCTGTGTTTAAAATTTCTTTTCCATCTTCAACTATTTGAATATTAATTGGAAAATTTTTAATTTTAATAAAATCAAAAATCTGCCCACCTAAATGAAATGTATTAAGATAAATTTTTTCTATTCCCAACTTAATAATCAGATTTATACAACTTTCTAACATTGTTATATTTTTTAATTCAAGCAATGGCTTTGGGGTCTTTAAAGTTAAAGGATTTAATCTTTTACCAAGCCCTGCACATAATATTAATGCTGTTTTAATTTTCATTTAATTTTTTTTTAAAATTTTTATTTAAAAGATTCTTTAGATCTTGAAATGCTTTGTTTTCATTAATTCTCATACCAATTAATGTCCAAGCATAAGGTATTAATTTCAAATAATTTTTTTTACCATCTCTAATTGCCAGACGAGTAAATATTCCAATTATTTTAAGATTTCTTAAAATCGATAATATTTCAAAATCATTCTTAAATTTATGTTTATCTAATTTTCTCTGCTTATTTATATATAATTTATAAATTTTGTTTTTTAATGATTTTGAAGTTTTAAATCTAACGTCATCTATTAAAGATGCCAAATCATAAGCTCTATTTCCTATTAAAGCATCTTGACTATCTATCACGCCTATTTGATTATTTACTAACATCAAATTAGAAACATGAAAATCTCTATGAACAAAAACATTATTTTTTAATTTCAAATTTAAAGTTAATTGTCT
>Ga0208411_1001171_pt1 | contig 18298 bp, 20 predicted proteins | sample ETN01SmetaG_4_FD_185793 | JGI IMG/M metagenome (GOLD analysis project Ga0208411, IMG submission 185793) | Marine microbial and viral communities from oxygen minimum zone, Eastern Pacific Ocean - ETNP2014F12-01SV261 (SPAdes) (version 2) | ecosystem: Environmental > Aquatic > Marine > Oceanic ... | reverse complement strand
CTTTTCTTCCTATTAAACTCATTGCTTTTGTTGCAAGAATTGCACCTATCGCTATGCCAACTACTGATATCGACATTGGCAACGTAGAGAGAGATATTAAAGGACTAATTTGAGAACCAATAATTCCGCTTAAAAATACAGTTACTGGAGCTGCGGTAAAACTAAAAATTTGACTTAATGTAAGAATTAAAAGATTTTTATTCATCAAAACATATACTTATCAGCCATATACATGGCCCAAGCTAATGCAGCACCTAATATAATGTATTTCATAATAAAGTTATTTTATTTCTATTTTTTCAGGAAGTATACCTTTTGGTCTGTATCTCATAATCAATAATAAACCTATTCCCATCATCAAAAATCTAAAATATGGTACACTTTCAATTAAATGAGCTTTTAAAAAATGAGTATCAGCTAATCCTGAAGTAGTTAAATTAATTAAGAATAATGCAATTGGTGCTGCTTCAATCCACAAAAACCACACTGCAAAACCTCCTAAAATTGCACCGAAGTTATTTCCACTTCCTCCAACAATTACCATTACCCAAATTAAAAAAGTATATCTCATTGGTCTGTAACTTCCTGGTGTAAACAACCCATCTTGTGTTACAAGCATAGCACCTGCTATTCCTACAATTGCTGATCCTAAAATAAAAATTAACAAGTGTTGCTTAACAACATTTTTACCCATAGCATTTGCAGCTTCTTCGTTATCTCTAATTGCCCTCATCATTCTTCCCCATGGAGAATAAAGTGCTTTTTGAGTAAGTATTAAAAGTATTATAACAACGACTAAAAATAATCCTGAATAACAAAGTTTAACAAATACAGATGAACCTTCTATCACTAATTGATTAAGTGCGGCTTGCCGATCTGCTAAATTAGAAATTAAAGCTAATTTTCCTGAATTAAAGTTTTCAACTAAATTAATAAACCAATCTGTTGTTTGAAGATCAACTTCATAAGGAGCTGGTCTTTTAAGGCCTATTACATTTTTAACACCTCTTGTTAACCAATCTTCATGTTTAATTATTGCAATAACAATTTCAGAAATAAGCAATGTTGCTATTGCTAAATAATCGGCTCTTAAACCCAAGGCAACTTTACCTACTATAAAAGCCAAACCTGCAGCGAAGAAACCTCCAACTATCCAAGAAAAGATAATTGGTAATCCTAAACCTCCAAGAAATCCTGTTTTAGCTGGATTGACCGCTTCAATTGCTTCAATTCCTGGTTCGGCTGTTACTCTGATAATTATAATTCCAGCAATAATAATTGTGGCAATTCCATAAGTTCTTAATTTTGATTTTATAAAATTTTTTAAAATAAAATGAATAGCTAAAACCATTACAATAATAATCAATAAAGACATTAAAATATTAAAACCACCAACACTCCAGGCTTCTTGAATAGGATCTACAGATATTAAAACTGCTGCTAATCCACCGAGAGCGGTGTAACCCATAATTCCAAAATTAATTAAACCAGCATAACCCCATTGAATATTAGCTCCCATTGTCATCACTGCTGATATCAAGCACATATTAAATATTGATAAAGCAATATTCCAAGATTGAAAAATACCAACCAAAATTATCAAAACTAACATGATGCTATAAGCGACAATTACATTTAGATTTTTTCTCACAATACTTTTCCTTTAAATATTCCCGAAGGCCTATACAACAGCACTATTACTAATATCGAAAATGATACTGCAAATTTATAATCGGTTGAAAGTAATTGTACTAAACTTTCGGGTTCCATACTTTCTGGCAAAACATACATAAAGAATTTTTTATAAGCATAAGTTAAAAATATTTCTGAAAATGCAATGACATAACCACCTAAAAAAGCTCCAAATGGATTGCCAATACCACCGACAATAGCTGCAGCAAATATAGGGAGCATGTTGTTGAAATAAGTAAATGGTTTAAAACTTTTATCCAAACCATACAAAACACCACCAATTGTTGCTAAAATTCCAGCAATTATCCAGGTTATCATAACTATTCTTTTTGGATCAATTCCTGAAAGAAGTGCTAAATCCTCATTATCAGAATAAGCTTTCATGCTTTTTCCAGTTTTTGTTCTATTTAAAAACCAAAATAATAATGAAACTAACACTATTGTAACAAATATTGTTAATACCTGAGTAGATTTAATAGCCAAACCTTCATTAATCCCAGTCATTTCTTTAAATTCTCCTGCTCTAATTATAAATTTTTCTCCATCAAAAAATCTTTGATCAGATGGTCCAATTATTATTCTAACAACAGCCTGTGTTACAAACATTACTCCTATACTAACCATAGCGAGTTGAACTGGAGGACTTTTTTGAACTCTATAATATTTAAAAACAAATTTATCTATAAGAAGCATATAACCAACCATAAAAATAATAGCAAAAGGAATTGCTAAGAGAGCTGTTGGTAAAACTCCCAAAGAAATTCCCAATGATTGAAAATACCATGTGAATAAAACTGCAACCATAGTCCCAAAAGACATCATGTCGCCAGTTGCAAAATTAGCAAATCTCAAAATTCCATAAATTAATGTTACAAAAATTGCACCCAATGCTAATTGAGATCCATAAGTAAGCGCTGGAACAAAAATATAGTTCAATAAAAGTATTATAGCATTTAAAAAATCCATATTACCCTCCTAAAAAAGAACTCCTAACTCTTGGATCGTTTAATAATTCTTTTCCAGTTCCTGAATAACGATTTTCTCCAGTAACTAAAACATAACCTCTATCAGAAATACTTAATGCCTGTTTTGCATTTTGTTCTACCATTAAAATTGCAACGTTGGTTTTTTTTACTTTTATTATATGATCAAATAATTCATCCATAACTATTGGAGAAACTCCTGCCGTAGGTTCGTCCAACATTAAAACTGATGGTTTTATCATTAATGCTCTACCAAGGGCTACCTGTTGTCTTTGACCTCCCGATAGTTCTCCCACTAATTGATTTCTTTTTTCTTTAAGAATGGGAAATAAATTATAAATTTCTTCTATAATATTTTTTAGTTCATCTTCGATAAGGAATGCACCCATTTCTAAATTTTCTTCGACAGTCATCCCGGCAAAAACATTTTTAGTTTGAGGAACAAATGAAATTCCTTTTTTAACTCTATCTTGAGGAGACAATCTAGAAATGTCTTTACCATCTATTTTAACTGAACCTGATTTTAAATTAAGCAGACCCAACATGGCTTTCATAGCTGTAGATTTTCCAGCTCCATTTGGCCCAAGAATTGAAACTATTTCACCTTTATCAACATTTACCGTACAAGAATTAATAATATCAGGTCCATTACCATAACCACCTGTCATTTTAATTCCTTCAAAATATGCCATTAATTTTTATCCTTAAGTTTTGAGCCTCTACCAAGATAGCTTTCTATTACTTTTTCATCTTTTTTTGCTTCTTCTACAGATCCTTCAAACAAAACTGAACCCTCAGCCATTACAATCACAGGATCACATAATCTCCCTATAAAATCCATATCATGTTCAATCATACAGAACGTATACCCTTTTTCTTTATTTAGCTTTTCTATTGCAGTTCCTAGATCTTTAAGCAAAGTTCTATTAACTCCAGCTCCAACTTCATCCAATAAAACTAATTTAGCATCTACCATCATTGTTCTTCCAAGCTCTAATAATTTCTTTTGCCCTCCTGATAAATTGCCTGCTAACTCGTTTGATAAATGACCAAGATTTAAAAAATCTACAACTTCTTTTGCTTTTTCTTTAATTGTAGACTCTTCTGCTGCAACTTGTTTTGGTTTTAATAAAGCTGTCATCAATTTTTCACCAGATTGATTTCCTGGAACCATCATTAAGTTTTCTAATACTGATAAATTTGTAAATTCATGAGCAATTTGAAAAGTTCTAAGCAAACCTTTTGAAAATAATTCATAAGAAGGTACATCGGTAATATCTTCATTATTAAATAAAACACTTCCAGCAGATGATTTTAAGTTTCCAGCTATCAAATTAAACAAAGTTGTTTTACCCGAGCCATTTGGCCCAATTATACCGGTTATGGTTCCCTTTTGAACTTTTAGTGAACAATCTGAAACTGCAGCTAAACCACCAAAATATTTAGATAAATTATTAATTTCTAAAATATTTTCTGACATTAATTATTTATTTAATCTTTTATAAATACTATTTAAGGAATTAATTACAGATTTATATACACCTTTTTTTGACATTTCTTTTAGACCTTGTTCATTTAAACCTCTGGGTGTTTGAGACTCTTTTACTAAAAATTTTAAATCTTTTTTTGAATTTACAACTGCATCTTCAGATAAAGCTAGAAATAAAGAAGTAACATATTTTTGTGCATCAAGTTTATTAACCCCTTTTTTAATAAGCCAACCACTCATTACTTTTAACATTTGATAATAAGAAGCCATCATTCCTGATGTTGACCAAAAATTAATAGATAATTTTTCATTTTTTATTTCAATTGTTGATCCAATTTTATCAAAAAACTTTTTTACTTTTTTGTTAGGAGGACAAATAGGAACTGGTCCTTTTTTCAAAGATATTGGAGGTAATGGAATTGCTCTAACAATATCTGCTTTAACTTTAATCATCTTTTTAAGTTCTGGAATTGTTATTGTTGAAATAAAACTTACGATTGTTTGATTAGATTTAAAATTTAAATTTTTAATTATTCTTTCACCTACTATTGGAGTTACGGATAAAAAAACCCAGTTACAATTATCTATAATTTTTTGATTATCTTTTTCAATAAAGATCTTTTTAAATTTTTTTTTTAATCCTTTGGCTATTTTTTGATTGCGTGAAGAGATAAAAATTTTATTATATTTAATTGATGATTTACATATTCCAGTAATAACTGAAGATGCTATTTTGCCTGTTCCAATAAAACCTAATTTCATAAATAAAAATATTTTATAATGAATAATTTTATATTAATTTATAAAAAAAGAACCTCTAATTCTCAATAACTCTCTGCTTAAATCTTTATTTTCCTTAAAAGGTCTTCTCCCGTGTAGCCAAAAATAATTATTTGCTACTATTGAGGATCCTACGGGAAGTTTTGTTATAATTTTATTATTACTTTCTTCAAGACTGTCAGACAATTTTTGCAAAAAAATTCCTTGTTTCATATTTTTAGGTTCAGGAAATTGATCAATATACGAAATTTGTGCTCTACCCTCTTTGTCGGTTGTAAATATAGGATGTTCAACTTTGTATTCTATATTCTTACTCTTGGGTGATCCCCAAGTAAAATTATCTTTTCCAACTGGATCTTTAAATAATTCTCTACAATGCTCCCAATCATCCAAATGTAACATTGCTGTTTCACCACCTTTAACATTTTTTTCCTCTATTTTTGACATCAATAACCAATCAGTTTTTTCTTTTACATAACTTCCATCGGTATGAAGGTCCATATTTATATAAGCTTTTCTTAAATAAGAGTCACTTTTATCTTCATGCTTTACATGAAATCTAGCATAATATTTTCCAGCCATCGCATCATGATTAGGTTTGCCTATTAAATGAGCAACTGCGGTTGACAATTTAACTAAAAAAATATCATCAATCTTAGAGATTATTTTTTTTGGTTTAATAATAAAACAGCCAGTATTTCTATCTCTTATAATTTGATTTAAAAGTATAGACAATTTATTTTCACTTAAGTCGTCCAAACTTTTTGCAATAGTAAACCTTGTAAATGGTTTGTATTCTAAAGCAGTTAAATCAAATTTATTAAAAGGAAAAATAAGTTTTTTTAAAAATTCATCATTTATATCAATTTCAATTATTCTTGAGGATTTATCATTTGCTTTTATTTCAAATCCTTCAATTTTTTCCTTCATAAGTAAGTACTAAAAAGTGATAGCATGATAGCAGAGAAAAGTGTTGGGTAAACTAAATTTTTTTTGGTTAAATAAAAAACTCCAATTGATAAAACAATAACTATAATCCTTATTAAATAATCTATTTCAGATAATAATCCTGATGGAAAAATAATAATTCTTGTAATTAAAGCTGCTAGAGTAGAGTAAGCAAGACAATTAAACCATCTAAAAATTTTTGATGTTTCTTTAATTTTTTCAGCGCTAACTACACCTAAAAATCTAGATAAATATGTTGCAATCGAAGTAACTAAAATTGCTAAAACCACACTACTTGTCATTAATTTCTCCCACAAAATAAGCTATCGTCCCAGCAATAATTCCACCAAATAAAATACACCATTCTGGAGAAACAAAATAAAAAACAGGTCCAAGAATTGCCCCTAAAATTATAGATAGACTAATTTTAATTGTCTTCATTGCACCAATCATCATGCATGTAAAATAAATTGGATTAACAATTGTCAATCCAATCAATATATCTTTATTTAGATACTCTGATGCGGTGTAACCAATGATAGTAGAAATTATTGCAACAGACCAAGTTGCCGTACCAATGCCTATCCAAAAATCTATTCTATTTTCTTTTTTAATATTTTCATAATTATCTTTCATTATCAGCCATGATGAAACAGCAATAAAGTGACATGATAAATAATACTTCCATCTTGGTTGAGACTGATGCATTAATAGAGGCATTAATGAAACTGTCATTGGGTAAAGTCGCGCATTAACTAACCATACTGCTATGAAAATATTTACTAAAGAAGCTCCAATAAACATCGACTCTGCCATCACCAATGAACCAGGTAATGCGTAAGTTAAAAAAGTTGAAAAAATACTTTCTTGAATTGAAAAACCTAAGTTTTTAAGAAGAGCACCTATAGCAACAAAACTTGCCCCAAGTGCTATAGCTGGACTTCCAACTCCTTTTATAGATGCAAAACCTTTAATAAAATATTTTAGATCAATCATTAACCACCAAGAAATAGGCGACCCACATCAGGATTATTTAAAAGATCATCTCCCTTACCTGCAATAGCGGTTTGACCGGAAACTAAAACATAACCAATATCTGCAAACTCTAATCCTTTTTTAGCATTCTGTTCTACAAGTATGATTGTTTTTTTTTCTGTTTGTTGAAGATCTCTTAAAATTTCAAAAACCATATCAATATATCTTGGTTCTAATCCAATTGAAGGTTCATCTACAAGCAATACTGATGGTTTCATTACTAATGCTCTTGAAATCTCTAACAATCTTCTTTCACCACCTGACAATACTTTTGCGGGTTGATTTCTTCTATTTCTTAATCTCTCATATTTTTCAAAAATTCTTTCAGCCTCTTCATAAGACTCTTCAGTTTTATCTTTTATAAATCCACCCATTAATAAGTTTTCTTCTACTGTCATATCTGGAAACACTGAATTGTCCTGAAGGATATAGGCTATTCCAACAGATTTTAGTTTTTCAGCAGGTGTAAGATTTGTAATTTCTTTTCCATCGATTTCAATTTGGCCAGAAAATATATTTGTAAAACCATATATTGAATGAAGTATTGTTGATTTTCCTGCACCATTTGGACCAATTAAACATAAAGACTGTGCCTTGCTCACAAAAAGATCTAAATTATGTAATATTTCCATTTTCCCATAACCCGCATTTAAATTTTTAATTGTTAAATGAACATTTGATGGTGAAAGTTTTTTTAAATCATCTGCTTCGGGCGCTTTTCCTAAAACTTCGTACTGATTTGACATTATTGAGCTCCTAAATACGCATCTATGACACGTTTATCATTCTTAATTTCATTGGGTGAACCATTAGCTAACATTTTACCATGAGCTAAACAAAAAATATTTTCTGCTAATTGCATTATTACTCTCATATTGTGTTCAATAACTAGTAAAGTAATTCCAAAATCTTGATTTACTTTTATCAATCTATCAATAATTCCGTTAATCAAAGTAGGATTAATTCCTGCTGTTGGTTCATCTAACAGAAGCATCTCAGGCTCATTCATTAATGCCATTGCAAGTTCTAGTAATTTTTGTTGTCCAAATGATAAGTCTCCTGCTCTTAATTTTCTTTTTTGATATAAGCCAACAAAGTTTAATAAGTTTTCTGCTTTTTCTGTTAAATCTTTTGGAATTTTAGAAAATATAGTAAATAAACTTATGTCACTTCCTTTGTGACTTATAAGCATATTTTCTACACAATTTAATTTTCCATAAATTCTTGTTTGTTGAAATGTTCTAAGTAAACCAAGTTTTGCAACTACCGGGACCGGTAACTCTGATACTTCTTTTCCATTAAATTTTATAGATCCATTGTCGATGGGATAAGTTCCTACAATTGAGTTAAATAAAGTTGTTTTGCCAGATCCATTAGGTCCTATAAGACCAACAATTTTTCCTTTTTCAACTGACATGGAAATATCAACGTTAGCTTTAACACCACCAAATGATTTGCTTACATTATTAACTTCTAAAATACTCATTTCAATTCTACCTGTGCTTTACGATCTGCCTCATCTACAACTTCACCAAATCTCTCTGGATATTTTTCTCTCAACCATCCCATAATTCCTTCAGGAAAATAAATCACTATCACAACAATAAGAATACCAAGAGCTACGTACTGCCATCCTAAAAAGAACGTCCAAAACCCTTCTTTGAAAATATGAAATACTGTTGCTCCAATAATAGGTCCCCATAAAGTTCCTTTGCCTCCTAAGATAGCCATCAAAACCATAAACACACCCATCTCTCTTCCATCAAATGCAACATCTGTTGAGTCTATATATCCAACCAATCCCCCCATTATTCCACCAGCTAAACCGCAGAAAAAAGCAGATATCATCCAACCAATAATTTTGTATTTCATTGTTTCAATTCCCATTGCCTCAGCTTTATCTTCATTATCTCTTATTGCGTTTAAAATTAATTTAAACCTGGTTGAGTAAATTGCTCTTATGGTTATGAAAGCAAGAACGAGTGCAAAAAAACTTAGGAAATAGAAAAATTCACCTCTTGCTTCTAAACCTCCAATATTTGGAAAAGGTGGAGTTGTAAATCCTTGCCCAGCTCCAATGATTTCAATTCCTCCCGAAATTTCACCTGCAGCTACCCCTAAACCTAATGTACAAATTGCAAAGTAATGACCTCTTAAACCTAAAATTGAGTAACCAATTAATCCTGCAACAATTGTTGGAACTATTGCGGCAACTACAAGTCCAACGGCCATACCTTGAAAAAATTGAGCTGAAGTATGTACAAAAGTTTTCTCTCCACCACTTTCAGTCCATTCAGCTAAAGGGAAAAACATACCAACTTGCACTGATGCACATAAATACATTCCTAGACCATAAAAGAGTATATTTCCAAATGAATTGTAACCCATCTCTCCACCTTGGATATTCCAAGTTGCTGCTAAAATAATTAATACGCACAGAATAGACAATTGAACTTTAAATGCTGGAAATATAAAAGGTGCTGCTAATCCAAAAATTAAAATTCCAGCATATAAAACTACGTTTTTATTCATTATTTTAAATATTCTCTTTTTCTTGATAATTTAAATCTTCTGTAAACTAAAATTAAAACGAGTAATAAAAATACTGAACCTATTCTAAACTCTGTTCCTAGAATATAATCAGCAAATTCCTCAAAAACTCCTAACCCCATGCCAGAAATAGCAACTCCTGGTAAATTTCCCAAACCAGCAACAATAACAATCATAAAAGATCTAATTGTATAAGGTAAGCCCATGTAAGGATGAATCGTAAATGTTATTGATATTAAAGCTCCAGCAACACCACAAAGAGCAGCATTTATCCCAAAAGTAGCTGCATAAACTTTTTCTGTATCCACGCCTAAAATCTTTGCGGCTCTTGAATTTTGAGCAGTTGCTCTTATTGCACGACCAAGTTTTGATTTTTTCATATAAATTACTAAACAAATTGCGAATACAATACTAACTACAGCAGAAAATATTTTTGAATTAGGTAATACTACATTGCTATCAAACAACATTGTTGTTCCATAGCCTGAAGTTGCAAGAACAACGTCTGCACCAAATGCAAAATTCATTAATTGCATAAAAAGAATACTAATTCCAAATGTTGCTAAAATAGAAATAAATAAATCCCTATCAACTACTTTGTTTATTACCAATTTATAAATTCCTATACCAACAAAATACATTATAATCGGAGATACAATAACTCCCCATGCTGGATGAATTCCATAAAGATACATGAAGTAAGCAATGTAACCGCCTAAAATCACAAGATCGCCTTGGGCAATATTTATAATATTCATAACTCCCCATTGAAGAGCCATGCCGTATGCAATCAAAGCAAACAATACGCCTAAAAGAATTCCATCCAAACACGCCTGGATAGTTATCATTGGATATTGGAAAATCAAAAAATCCATAAATGTATTTAAAAAAAAATACCCCCTAAAAAAATTAGGGGGTATTATGTATTAGTTATTATCTTTCAGACCACTTAGGCATTGGATGTATCAACTTAGCAGAAGCCCACTTAAGAGGAGCAACAACTTTGTTTTCACATTTTCCAGAGCTATTACAAATAACTTGGAATAATACCATCGGTTTAGAAACGTTTTGACCACCTGCCGCAAATTTTATGTTTCCATAAAAAGTTTGCATGTCCGTAGCAGCAAGAGCATCTCTTACTTTCTTTTTATCAAAAGAATTTGCTCTTTCAAAAGCATCTTTAAATACTAATAAAGCAGCTGAAGATTCTGCTGCTTGGTAAGGTGGTGCATATCCAAATTTTTTATTAAAATCTGAATCATATGTCATACCATCTTTAAAGTAATCATCTTTATAAGTAAGAGTTTTATGCCATTGAGAAGCACATAGTGCATATTGAGAGGCAGCACCATGTTGTTTAGATAGTTTCGCAGCATCACAGTGAGTCATTGCAAGCATTGGAACATCAACTTTCATCTCAGAGATTTGTCTGATAGCAGTCAAAGCTCCTTTTGTATGACCTGATACAACAAGAACATCTGGTTTCATTTGTTTTACTTTGACTAAAGTCGCAGCCATATCGTTTAGTTCTTTTGGTAATTTATCGTCAATAACCTTTGTAGAACCAGTCTCTTTTATAGCATCCAAAATACCTAATCTAACATCTTGTGAAAAAGCATCTTGTTCAAAAGCCATTGCAACTTTAACTCCCTTACCACCATTTAACTCAACAGCAGTTTTAATTGCTACATCAAGATATAAATTAGCTGGCGCCAATACTGCAAATAGATATTTGTAACCTTTGGTAAACAAAGATCTAGAAGCACCATTTGCCTCAACCATTGGAACACCATATTTTTCAGTTACAGGTGCTATTGCTTTAGTTAAACCTGAACTGTATGGTCCAAGCATAAACTCAACTCCATCTTGTGAAATTAATCTTTCTGCTAGTTGAGCTGCTCTTTTTGGGTTTGACTCATCGTCATAGTAAATGATTTCAAACTTATAAGTTTTTCCACCAACTTTAATACCACCCATGCTATTAATTCTTTCAACAGCTAAATTGTATCCATTTTGAGTATGAACACCATTAGAAGAGTATTTACCAGTTAGCGAAACAGCAGCACCTAAAACAATCTTATCACCAACAACTTTTGCAAAAGATACAACTGAAGTTGATAATAATATTGCTACTGCAGAAATAAAACTCAAGATTATTTTATTTATTTTCATTTTATTTCCCTTGTTAATTAATTAATTAATAAATCAATTTAATAAAGAAAATCGTTATTTTGCAAGTGGCAAAAAGCACAAAGCATCTATTTTAATACTGTTGTGTAATAATAATTATTAAAGCTATTATAACTAAAACACTCGCTGAGATTGTATTAATTGTTTTTGGATTTGCTTTTATCCAATTAATTAATTTTTGTGCAAGCAAAGCATAACCTATTAAAGATAAAAAATCTAAAACTACATAAGTTGTTATTAAAATAAAAAATTGAACAACATAATTAGAATTAAAATTAATAAACTGTGGAAATATTAAAGGAAAAAATAACCAAGCTTTAGGGCTAGTACCTGCTACTAAAAAACCATCTTTAAAAAAAGAAAAAAAACTTTTTGAAGTAATTATTTTTGAATTTATATCTTTAGGTGCTGATTGATAAACATCATAAGCCAAATAAAACAAATAAATTACTCCAATCCACTTAAAAATATTTAAAAAATTTGGATTATCTGAAAAAAAAGTTCCTAAAACAAAGATAACTAAAGTTGCTTGAATAAAATTTGCAGTAACATCCCCTAATGCAGTCCAAACACACTTTTGAATTCCATAATTCATAGAATAAGAAACAATAACTATTCTTGGTGTGCCAGGGGTAATAAATAAAAAAATTATAATTTGTAAAAAAAGGATAAAATCTAAGGGAAGCATATAAAAAAAGATAGCCCTTAAAAACCGGGAGCTAAAGATGGCTAAGAAGGACTATCTAAATCAGTATATCAAATTCAAAAAAAAATGCATTATAGAATTTTTTTAAAATACAAGGAAATTGTAAAAAAAATGTCACACTTCTACTGCCCATGTCAAAAATCCAGAGACAAATGTTGAAAGTCCAGATTGGGTTATCTGAGCTACCTAAACGTATAAGATCACTTTTAAAGAAATTGAAAAAAATTGAATACTCTAGAAAACAAATTACTAGTAAATTAAAAAAAGGTGATTATCTTTAAGTTATGAAAAACATTACAATTTATACAGGACCACTTTGTAATTATTGTGAAGCAGCAAAAAGATTGTTAACTAGAAATAATGCATCTTATAAAGAGATTAACATTGCAACAGTTGATGGTGCTATGGATGAAATGATTAAGAAAGCAAATGGAAAAAAAACAATCCCACAAATATTTTTTGATGATCAACACATTGGTGGATACGATGAGGTAAGGGCTCTTGAAAAAGAAAATAAATTACTTGATTTATTAAAGTAATTAAACTTTCACTATTAATTAAGTTTTTGGCTTAAAAATTAAACAAATACCATTGTTACAGTATCTTTTTCCCGTAGGTTGTGGTCCATCTTCAAAAATATGACCATGATGACCTCCACAATTTTTACAGTGATACTCTGTTCTCGCATAACCTAATAAATGATCTGTTTTAGTTTCAAAAACATTTGGTAATGATTGATAAAATGATGGCCAACCTGAACCACTTTCATATTTAGTGTTTGAGTCAAATAATTTTACTCCACAATTAGCACAATGATAGCTTCCTTCACGCTTTTCAATATTTAATTCACTTGTTCCAGGTGATTCTGTTCCATCTTCAAACATGACTAACTTTTGCTCAGCTGATAGATTTGGATTCTTTTTAGTCATTTAATTATAATAATTTTTTAAAATCTTTATTCAATAACACGAATAGGTTTACCATTAACACAAGATTCTAATGCTTCAATCATTTGATTATAAAAGATACTGTAATTCTCCGCAGTCACATAGCCAATATGCGGTGTAAGTAATGCATTTGGTAAAAATCTTAATTTATTATTTTCTGGTAAAGGTTCTTTTTCATAAACATCAATACCTGCACCTGCTATTTCATTTGTTGATAAAGCAATAATTAAATCATCTTCATTAACTATTGGACCTCTAGAAGTGTTTATTAAAAAAGCTGTTTTTTTCATTTTATCTAGTTCTTTTAAGGTAATACAATTATTATATCTTTCTCCACCCTGAACATGAATAGATAAAAAATCTGAGTTTTTTATGAGATCATCTTTGCTACAAGGTAGTACATCTAATTCTTTGCAAGTATCTAGATTAAGATTTTCACTCCAAGCCATTATTTGCATTCCAAATGCTTTTCCAATTTTAGCAACTTGAGATCCTACTTTTCCTAGACCAATTAAACCTAAAATTTTTCCTTTTAGTTCAACTCCAACTGTAGTTTGCCAATAGCCTTGATACATATTGTCTATTTCTTCTTTTAAATTTCTAGCTAATCCTAATATTAAAGCCCAAGTTAATTCTGGAGTTGGATGAATATTTATCTCTGTTCCACAAACAATAATCTTCCTTTTTTTAGCAGCCTCAAGATCTATTGATTTATTTCTTAAACCACTTGTAATTATAAATTTTAATTTATGTAAATTATCTATTATATTTTTAGTCATTGGAGTTCTTTCTCGCATTATCAACAGTGCTTCAAAATCTGCTAATTGTTCAAGAGCATCAGTTTCATCTAAAAAAGGTTCACTAAAAATTTTAAATTCATATTTTCCTGAAAGTTTCTTCAAATCAACAAATTGTTTTGAAACATCTTGATAGTCATCTAAAATAGCAACTTTAAACATTATTTGTCTTTCTGTTTGACAATATTATTCCTGTTAAAATGAACATTGCTCCCAAGACATGATAAAACATAAATTTTTCATCAAAAATAATCATAGCCATTATTGCACTTAAAATTGGCATTAAGTGTAAAAATACACCTGATCTGTTAGCACCAATTAAAGAAATTCCTTTTATCCATAATATAAAGGAAGCAAGTCCTGGAAATAAAACAACATAACTTAAAATCATTACAAATGGTTTTTCTAGCTGAATTCTAAATCCTAGTTGATATTCAATAAAATAAATCGGAATTAAAAATAATAATCCAAATGAAATAATTACCTGCAAAAGACTTAATTGAGACAATTTATATGTTTGTTTTTTCAATAGCGTTGAATATAAAGCCCAAGAAAACATCGCAATAACCATTGTAATATCTCCTTTATTAAAATCTAAATTTTTTAATATTTCTAAATTAGCTTTAGTAATAATTAATATAACTCCAGTAAAAGAAAATAATACTCCTAAAATCTGAAAAATATTAGTTCTTTCGATTTTTAAAATGGATGAAATAAACATTATCATTACTGGTATTGTTGATATCATCAATACACCACTTATTACTTGAGTAAAATTTAGTGAATAATAAACAATTGAATTAAATATAGTAATACTAGTAACTCCAAGAACTAAAAATAATTTATAATTTTCCTTGATATAATTTTTATTTTTCAAAATTTCAGGAATTGTAAATGGTGATAAAATTAACCATGCAAAAAACCATCGATAAAAATTTAATGAAAATGGTGGAACCTCATAAAAACTTGCAAATTTTCCTACTATAAAATTTCCAGCCCAAAAAGTGACCGTTAATAATAAAAAAAAATACGCTAAGAAATTAGATGATTTACTCACTTAGTTAAATCTTTGTGAGCTATAAGGTTTTAAATTTAGATTTGTATTTTCTCCTGATACCATTCCTGATACAATTTTCCCAGATATTGGACCCAATGTCCATCCTAAATGATGATGACCAAAACAGTAAAATACATTTTTATGATTTTTTGAAGGTCCCATCACTGGTAAAAAATCAGGCAGTGTAGGTCTAAAACCTAACCATTCATCTTCATGATCTGGTAAATCCCCCAACATATATTTTGCATTATTAATTAAATTTTTAATTCTTGATTTTGAAAGTGGGTTATCCAGACCACCAAATTCAACCGTTCCAACCACTCTTAATCCTTGTTCCATTGGAGTAATTCCAAATCCTCTATTTGAAAAAATGACTGGTCTATTTAAAAGATGATCACAATTTTTAAAATGAATATGATAACCTCTTTCTGTATCAAGTGGAATTTTTTCACCTAAATTGTCTGTCAATTTTTTTGAAAAAGCTCCACATGCAATAATCACTTTATCAAATGTATATTTTTGCAAATCAGTTTTAAAAATAGGTTTCTCATTATCAAATTGTATGTCTTCAATGTTAGCCTTATTAAATTTTCCACCCTTTTTTAAAAATAGATCAAAAAATTTTAATAAAATTTTTTTTGGATTTCTCGCATGTCTTCCGTATGGATAATAAACACCTCCATGATAAAATGGTTTTATGTTTGGTTCTAAATCATGAATTTCCTTTTTATTTACAAGTTGTTGTTTTACTCCCAATTCATCTCTTACTTTAATTTCCAATTCTCTACTTTTTAAATCTTTATTATTCCAAATATAAAGAATTCCTTTGTTCTCTACTAAACCATTTAGTTCAATTTCATCGAAAAGTTCATCATATGCGGGTAAAGCCAAATCCAAAATCTGATGCATGTTTTTTGCCGTATGCATCATTTTGCTTTTTGAAGTATTTAAAATAAATTTAATAAACCACGGTATCATCTTTGGAACGTAACTCCATTTAAGAGCTAAAGGTCCAGTTGAACTTAATAGCATCGCGGGTACATCTGCTAAAACATCTGTCCTATTTAATGATAATGATGCATAGGGAGAAAAATGACCAGCATTCCCATAAGAAGCTGTTGTGCTTCCCAGTTCATCTCTATCAAAAATTGTTACATCAAAACCTTTTTTTTGAAGAAATAAAGCATTTGAAATTCCCTGAATGCCAGCTCCAACTATTCCTATTTTAATATTATTATTCATGGCAATGTATACAACCAAATTTTAAGATAATTTAAGCGACAAATTATACTTAAGCAATTGATTGTTGACTGTGAACTCTGGCACTCATCACTACACCAAAACCCATCATTGTTGCTAACATTGATGAGCCCCCATATGACATTATTGGCAATGGTGATCCAACTATTGGGAGCAAACCAAGAACCATACTCATATTAATTGTTATATAAACAAAAATTGCAGCCCCAAAACTATAGCAAAATATCTTTGCAAAATAACTTCTTGATGATGCGCCAATAACAACTATCCGATAAATAATAATTGCATAAATTATTAAAAGTAAAGTGGAGCCCACAAAACCAAACTCTTCAGAAAAAAGTGTAAAAATAAAATCTGTATGTTTTTCTGGTAAAAACTCTAAATAGCTTTGAGTTCCTTTTAAAAAACCTTTTCCAAAAAGTCCACCCGAGCCAACAGCAATTTTAGATTGAATAATTTGATATCCGGCACCTAATGGGTCTCTATCTGGATTTAAAAAAGTTAAAACTCTTAATTTTTGATATGGTTTTAAAAAAGCAATAATAAAAGGTAATAAAATTAAAAATCCTAATATTGTATAAATAAAATATTTATAATTTATGCCTGCAAACCATAAAACTGCAATCCCACTAATTGCTATAAGAACTGAAGTTCCTAAATCAGGTTGAACAATTACCAAACCCATGGGTAATATAATTATTATTAAGGATGTCAAAATTGTATAAATAGAATTCACATTCTCTAATTTCATTCTATGAAAATATTTAGCAAGACACAAAATTATAAAAATTTTCATTAATTCAGATGGTTGCAAATTAATAAAATATAAATCTATCCATCTTTTAGAACCTGAGGATGTTATTCCAAATAAGTAAGTCCAAACTAATAGACTAATAACTACAAAATAGGAAAGGTATCCAATTGAAAACCAAAATTTTATATTAATAAATGAAAATATTAGCATCATAACTGTAAAAACAATCAATTTAATGAAATGACTCTTGGTATGAAATAAAACCTTACCACCTTCTGTTGAATACATAGTTGCAAGACTGATAAAACCTAATAATAAAATACAAACTAATAAGATATAATCAAAATTTCTAAATTTTTGGAAAAAATTAAATTGATTACTTGTTAGTCTTGTATGTTGATACATTTAAATCTCTAAATATTTTTTGTTATTAAATGACTGTCTTAATAAATGTCGATCAATTATTAATTTAAATAATTTTTTTGCCATAGGAGCTGCTGTTGTACTTCCATTTCCTCCATGCTCAACTAATATACTTAAAGCATATCTTGGATTTTTATAAGGTCCAAAAGCTATATACAAAGCGTGATCTCTATTTTCATATGGTATCTCAAAAGTTTTTAAATCTAATTCTCTTTCTCTCTCTGTAATTTTTTTAACCTGAGCTGTTCCAGTTTTACCAGCAAATTGATATTTTGGATCATCTATTCTAGATCGATAAGAAGTTCCCATAACTTCATTAGTCGAACCAAACATTGCATCTTGAATAATTTTTATATTTTTAGAATTTTTATATAATGGAATGTATTTGTCACTAGGTTGATAGTTATTTTCTTCGTTTACAATAATTTTAGGATAAATTTTATAACCTCCATTAGCTATTTGTGCTGTCATCAAACATAGTTGAATTGGTGTCGTTTGAATATAACCTTGACCAATTCCAGTAATCATGGTTTCACCTAACAACCAACCTTTTCCTAAAGCATTTTTTTTCCATTGAGTATTAGGAATTAGACCATGTTTTTCAATATCAAATAAATTTCCAAAAACTTTCTCTCCTAAGCCAAATTTTTTTGCAGTTTCACTTAACTTATCTACCCCTAGTTTTCT